>Ga0182024_10018636_pt1 | contig 12899 bp, 11 predicted proteins | sample P32metaG_FD_120480 | JGI IMG/M metagenome (GOLD analysis project Ga0182024, IMG submission 120480) | Permafrost microbial communities from Stordalen Mire, Sweden - P3-2 metaG (Illumina Assembly) | ecosystem: Environmental > Terrestrial > Soil > Wetlands > Permafrost | place: Sweden: Stordalen...
CCGCTGGTGCTCATGCTTGAGCCGCTGTTCCGCTGCAATCTGGCTTGTGCCGGATGCGGCAAAATTCAATACCCCGCGCACATCCTAAAAAAAGATCTCTCGCCCGAAGACTGCTTCAAAGCTGTCGATGAGTGCGGAGCGCCGATGGTTTCGATACCGGGCGGCGAGCCACTCATGCATCCGCAGATCGACAAGATTGTCGAAGGCTTGGTCGCGCGCAAGAAATATATTTACCTCTGCACCAACGCGCTGCTGCTGAAAGAAAAGCTGCACCTGTTCAAGCCTAGCAAGTACTTGAGTTTTTCGGTTCACGTGGATGGACAGAAAGAGCATCACGATTTTTCTGTATGCCGCGAAGGCGGATACGAGCTCGCCCTCGATGGTATTCGGGCGGCCATTGACGCGGGCTTCCGCGTTACTACGAATACGACGCTTTTCGATGGCGCCGACCCGAATAGCGTGCGCACGTTCTTCGACGAGATGATGGAAGTTGGGGTCGAGAGCATGATGGTTTCGCCGGGATATTCGTATGACAAAGCGCCCGACCAGAAGCACTTCATGGGACGCGCCCGCACCCGCCGCCTCTTCCGCACCATGCTTTCCAATCGGAAGAAAAGCTGGCGCTTCAACCAGTCGCCGCTGTTTCTCGAATATCTGATGGGCAAGCGCAGCTATAAGTGCACGCCCTGGGGGATGCCGACGTACAACATCTTTGGCTGGCAGAAACCGTGTTACCTGCTGCAGGATGGCTACGCCGAATCCTACAAAGAGTTGATGGAAACTACCGAGTGGGACAATTACGGCACTGAGTCGGGGAATCCGCAGTGCGCCAATTGCATGGTGCATTGCGGCTACGAACCGACGTCGGTGGACGATACCTTCGGCTCGCTGCGCGGGTTTGCCGACACGGTGAAGGCGACGTTCTCGCTTTATCCGGACAAGAGCGCTCTCGCCGATCTGGATCGCGAAGTGCGGCCGGTGCATTCCTATAATCCGCTGGTGCAAATCAGCTCTCAAATCGACGCGCACGCTGATCAGCAAGCCGAAGAAAGCCGCGTATGAGTGGGCGGGAACACGGGCATGACGGGACCCTTCCGCACAGCGGGCAAGCCATTGCTCAGTCGTTACGCGAAACCGAGCAGCAAACCACCGATGAACTGGAAGTTGTCCCCGGATTCGAGCGCGAAAATCTTCAAGGATGGATTCCGCAACTCGCGACTGAAGCCGACGTCAGGGCAGTAATTGAAAAGTCATTCGACTATCGCGGCGACGTCACTATCACGCGAAAAAATGGCTCCGAGATCACCGGATATCTTTTCGACCGCCGCATCGGTCCAACTCTGGAGAATTCCGTTGTTCGCCTGATGCTGGCAACGAGCAATGAGCGGCCGGCTATTCCCTATTCCGAAATTGCTGCAGTAGCCTTCACCGGACGCGACACCGCCGCGGGCAAGAGCTACGAGGCATGGGTAAAGAAATACTGGGAAAAGCGTGCCAAGGGCGAGAAGAATATTTCGATTGAGCCCGAGGCGCTGGAGTAAAGGTTCGTGTGGGGACGGGCGCCCTCGCCCGTCCGAGCCGCGCGAAGCTCGGCAGTTGCGCGCAGCGAAAGCAACTTGAATTTTCTCTGGAATGATCTCAATGCTAGTGCTCGCCTCCGCTTCTCCGCGTCGCCAGGAATTGCTCCGCAACGCCGGACTCGCTTTCGAAGTGCAGCCCGCAAATGTTCCTGAACGCGTAGTGGCCGGAGAAGGTGCGAAGGACTGCGCTGAACGGCTGGCGCGCGAGAAGGCTCTAGCAGTGGCGCTTCAACGCCCCCAGGACCCGGTGTTAGGGGCGGATACGATAGTCGCCGTCGATGGTCACCTTCTTGGCAAGCCCACCGATGCCGTCGACGCGACACGCATGCTGCGCCTGCTTTCCGGGCGCGATCATGAAGTGATTACCGGCGTTTGCCTAGTGGTCAAAGGTCAACCGTTCGTTGCCAGCGAGACCACTCGGGTTACAGTGGATCGAATCACCGACCAGGAAATCGCCGATTACGTTGCCACGGGTGAGCCGATGGATAAGGCGGGAGCGTACGCAATCCAAGGCATCGCTTCGCGCTGGATTCCGCGCATTGAAGGGGATTACAGCAATGTGGTGGGATTACCGGTGGCGCTGGTTTATCGCCTGTTTTGCGCCCATTGTCGCCCGTGACGCGCAGAAGTAACACCGAAAACTAAACGGTCGGCGACGATGGTGGTTTGGTCGCGTCTTTATTCTTATCCTCGGGCTCTTTCATCGAGGACTTGAAATTGCGGATGCCCTCTCCAAGTCCCTTGCCTAAATCGGCAAACTTGCTTGGCCCGAAGAGCAGTAGCGCGATACCGATAATCAACAGAATGTGCAGCGGCTGAAAAATTCCTTCACCCATAAACCCCTCCGGTCAGGCGCTCGTAAGCAACGGAGCACGACCCCCTAGTGAATTCTAGGTTAGTGTGGACCCTGTGGTCAAAGCGGCCTGTGCTGCAGGTCACCGCCGAGCGTGAAGCCGGTCACACATCCCACCCGGATGGAGAGCCGGGAGCCCTCGTCCGGCCGCGACGCTGTGGACGGCCGCGACGCCCGTCGCTCCACCGGCACTGCTCAAGCCCGTTCAATTAGCCCGGCGAGGAGCGCTGCCCGGCGCGCCAACTCCGAGATTAGAATATGTTCGTGGATGGCGTGCGCACCGTCCCCGACGCCACCGAGGCCGTCCAGTGTCGGAATTCCCAATCCCGCCGTGAAATTGCCATCGGAGCCCCCGCCAACCGCCGCCTGACCGAGTTTCCACCCCAGTTCCCGCGCGATTATGGCCGCTTGCTCGTACAAAGCGGCCACCCCGGCGCTGCGTTCCATTGGCGGACGGTTAATGCCGCCGCCAATTTCGATTTTGCACCTGCGGTTGAAAGCACGCAAGCTGCGCATCTTCTTATCGATTCCGGCCGCATCTTTGAGCCGCGCGATTCGCACATCTACCTGCGCTACGGCTTCCGCAGGCACGACGTTAGTTCGAGATCCGCCGCTGACGATTCCAACATTTACCGTCAAACCCTTCTTCAGATCCGTGAAGCCGGAAATTCTTTCGATTTGGCGCGCCAGCTCAAGAATCGCATTCGCCCCTTTTTCAAAATCGAGCCCGGCATGAGCGGCCTTGCCCGTAACTTTTACAAGATATTCTGCAACTCCTTTTCTTGCAGTTTTCACTGCACCGCTTCTTCCGTAGGAGGGTTCCAGAACGAGAACGGCTGCCGATTTTTTTGCGAGTGACTCGGTGATAGCTCGTGAGGATTCGCTGCCCACTTCTTCATCGGACACGAGGAATACGGTTACGGGCCGGGGCAAGTCGCCGTGCCGTTGTTGCAGCCCTTCCAAGGCTGCGATCATCAAAGCGATTCCGGATTTCATGTCGAGCACGCCCGGGCCAGTAAGCTTGTCGCCTTCGATTCGGCACGGCATTTTGGCGAGCGTTCCTAAGGGATAGACCGTATCGTAATGACCGAGAAGCAGGACTGGTTGGCGCGCGGCGTTGCTCGGAAAGTCTATTTGCAGGTGATCGCCGAAATCTTTCGAACGATGAAAATTAAGAGTTCCGCCGAGCCGAGAAAATTTATTAGCTATGCTTTCGGCTACGCGGTCCACGGCGGCTTTGTTGTCGCTCGGGGATTCGATTTCGACGAACTCGCGAATGGTTGAGACAATCTCATCGCGGCGCTCGTTGAAATGAGAAATGAGATCGGAAAGAAGACCGCGAGCCTGGAGGCGTTCTGGAGACAATGCTTTTCTGGAAACTGACTTCACGAGCCGTTCCTCATAGTGTCGAAAAATAGTATCGAGATACCGTTGAGCAAGCGATCGAGCAAAAGTAAAACGCGAAGCTAACAAGCTAACCGATTCGAGCCATTCTGTGTAGTTATGTTGGAAAACGCCTCTTCTACAGAATTGACACTGCGGTGCAATGTAGATTCTTATACCGTGTTTGCCCTATGGATGGATATACATGCAGGCTTTACGGTTTAGATAGCGAACATAGAAGCTTGGGCAACTGAGGCTTCGTAAGTAATGTCGCAATTCGAACTGCGAACAAACAAAGGAGCGAACTCATGAATAAGGATCAGGTTTCTGGAAAGCTCGAGGAAGCGGTTGGAAAAGTTAAGCAAGGTGTTGGCGAAGCGGTCGGCAATGAAAAGCTAGCTAACAAGGGCCTCGCTGACCAGGCAAAAGGCGCTGCCAAGGAAACGTGGGGTAACGCGAAGGATGCCGCGCATCAGGCGGGCAAGACCGAAAAAGAACGCGCCAGCGAGAACGCCGCTGAGACGCGCGGAAAAATCAGCCAGTCAGTTGACAACACGAAAAATAAGGTCAACGAAAAAATTGACGAGTTCAAACATCGTCATTCTGCATAAGACGCGTCAAAGAAATTCTTTAGATAAAGCGCTCGTAATGTGAGCGCTTTTTTTATTTGGATTGATTTAATTTATAGCGAATTCAAATGAAGAAACCATACCTTCGAGTGACCAAATGGTTGGCGGACATCCCCGTCGAAGCCTGCTGCGCGATGTGCCCCAACCACTTATTTCGCGCAGTATCGCACCAACACCGTCCACAAAAGGGCGACTTCCAGGAACAGTTGCAGAAGGCATTTGATCAGCATTTAAAAGAGGTGCATTCGAATACGACAGATAGCCTAAACGGAAATTCGATGTCCTGACGCCAATGGTGTCAGTTTCAGCAGCGTCCCCGCGAAAATCTCATCAGGCGATCCTTCCGAAACAATCGGCATGAGCAGGTTCATATTCTTATAGAACTGGATCAGCGGTGCCGTGCTTCGTTCGTACGCCTCCAGACGCACGGTAATCGACTCAACCCGATCATCCTCACGCTGGTAAAGATCTCCTCCGCAGTGGTCGCACTTATTAGTGACCTTCGACGGTCTGTCTGTAACATGAAAAACCGCTTTGCAGTGCTCGCAGGTTCGACGTCCGCTTAATCGATGCAGAATTTGTTCTACCGGCAATTCGTAATTGACCACAGCGGTAAGCGAAACGTTCTCCGTCGCCATCAGTGCTTGCAGTGACTCGGCTTGGGCAAGCGTGCGAGGAAATCCGTCAAGGATAAAACCGCCGCAATGGAGAATACAATCACTGCGCTCGCGTACCATCTCCCACACAATGGAATCCGGCACCAGTTGGCCGCGGCGCATATAATCCGCTGCCGCCTTCATCGCCGGAGACTGATCGCAATCTCTTTGCTTGCTCGCGGCCCGGAAAACCTCCCCCGTCGAAAGATGGCAAGCGCCCAAACGCTTCGTTAGAAGTTCCGCTTGTGTCCCTTTGCCGACGCCCGGGGCGCCTAGAAGAACCAGGCGCCACACATATCCGGGCTCGGGCGCTCCCAAGGATTTTTGTGAACACTCTGCTGCAGACCCATGCAACCAGGTTGCACGATCGTTCTTTAAAAGGTCATTTCTTACAGGGTCATTTTTTAGTGGAATGCTCACTCCTATGTAGTCACACAAACGCGCATGGCTTGCAGTGACCACCATCACAATTGCGGAGATATTAGAGGAGATATTAAAGAGTATTGATAGGCGTCGCGTTCTTCTTACCGATGAAATCGCAATAAGCGAAATCAGTTGGCATCCCAACTCGGCGGGACATTCACATACGATCGATCAAGTTCTGCCACAGATCCGCAACCCACCAGCCGCAAAGAGCGATCCAGATCAGTACTCAGGATTTCAATCGCTCGATTGACGCCCGCCTCCCCGGCTGCGGCGAGCCCGTATGCGTAAGCACGTCCGCAGAGCACGGCGCGGGCGCCCAGGCACAGCGCCTTGATTATGTCGCTGCCGCGCCGAATACCACCGTCCATTAAAATTTCGGTCTGGCCGCTGACTGCCTTAACCACCTCAGGCAGAGCCCGCAAGGATGCCTGAACACAATCAAGCTGCCGGCCGCCATGATTGGAAACCGAAATTGCGGCCGCTCCTTCATCGACAGCGCGTCGCGCGTCATCTCCGGTGAGCACTCCTTTGACAACGATAGGGCCGCGCCAAATTTGACGAATCCAACTGAGGTCGTTCCAGGTTACGGTGGATTCGGCCAAAGCTGCTGCAACGTCGATCAGCGGCATGGGACCCTTGCCCGGGATAACAACATTCGGCAGCGGCGGCGTGCCTCCATCGAGCAGGAAACTCATAAGCCAGCCGGGGTGAGCGAGGATTTGCGGAAGGTAGGGTAGTTTTTCAAACGCACTGCCGCTAACCAGCTCTTTCATTCCATTTCGAAAATCTCGCTCGCGGATTCCAGAGACGGCTGTGTCGATAGTGACGACGAGGGCGGAAAATCCGGCGACACGCGCACGTTCAATAGCGGCCTCCGCTGCTCCCCGGCCTCCCATCAGATAGAGCTGATAAAAGACAGGTCCTTTAGAGGCGGCCTTTACATCTTCAAGCTTGTGTCCTGAGATCGTGGACAAGATGTAGGCAGTTCCCGCGCTGCCAGCGGCGCGCGCGGCGGCTACTTCGCCGGTGGGATGCATGAGCCGGCTATAGCCGACTGGAGCCAGCAGAAACGGCAAAGCGAGATCGAAGCCGAGAACCTTCGTGCACAGCCGACACTCCGAAAATGCGACCGCGTGGCGTGGGCGAAAAGTAACGTCTTCGTAAACCCGGCAATTTTCCCTCAGCGTAACTTCGCCTTCGGCGCCGCCATCAAGATAATCGAAGACCGAACTGGGCACGCGGCGTTTGGCGATAGCACGAAGGTCTGCAATGTTTACCACTTTAGGCGAAGCGACGGAGCGGGCGGATTGCGATTGAGTCATTCCCCTGAACCATTACTAACTATTAGAGTCGTTATTTCAGGTCGATAGTACCACCGATAAAAACCGCATGACTGAAATTTATCCCGGCCTTTCGAATAGTGTCTTTAAGGTTGCTCGCGACTGCGAGGGCGGAGAACTCCAAAAGAAATGGATCCATTTTCCACTCGCCGTGGACAATAGTTCCTACAATTAACGCGTAACTCCGGCATAATATCTCCGGCACAATAACTCGAAACCTTAATTCAGCTGGCAGAACCGAGAACTGAGGACTAACTTTTGCGCAAATTCACATCGCATTTCTTTCACCCTCTTACGTCAATTCTTCTTATAGTTGCCTCCGCCGCATATGCTCAGGTCCGGCCCGAATTGTTCGACGGCCTTAAGTGGCGATTGATTGGTCCTTTTCGCGGAGGCCGCGTGGTCGCAGTTGCTGGCGTGCCTGGCAATTCCACGACATTCTATTTCGGTTCGGTAAACGGAGGTATTTGGAAGACAACCGATGCCGGCGTCGTGTGGACGCCGATTTTTGACCGGCAACCGGTTGGCTCCATTGGCGCGCTCGCGGTGGCGCCCTCCGATCCTAAAGTTATTTACGCCGGTACAGGAGAGACTGACATCCGCTCCGACCTATCTTCGGGCAATGGAGTCTACAAATCTAACGACGGGGGCGCAACCTGGAATCGTGTTGGATTGGAAGACACTCGCCAGATCAGCCGGATTGTGATCGACCCGCAGAATCCGAATATTGTTTATGTTGGCGCGCTGGGGTACGCATATGGTCCCAATGAACAGCGGGGCGTTTATAAATCGGAGGACGGCGGAGCGAACTGGACGCGCATTCTCGGGTTAGGTTCTGAGATTGGCATTTCCGATTTGGCGATGGCCACTTCATCGCCGCAACTTTTATTTGCTGGTGCGTGGCATACGCATCGCCCGCCGTGGAGCACTTACGCTCCGATTGATGGACCCGGCAGCGGCCTCTATCGCTCTCAAGATGCCGGCAAGACATGGGCGCACCTTCAAGGCAACGGGCTTCCTGACGGCGATTGGGGACGCGTGGGCGTCGATGTTTCGCCGGATGGCAAACGTGTATATGCACTCATCTCCCTTCAAGCGGACGCCAAAAAGTCCGGCCTCTACCGCTCTGACGATGGCGCGAATAACTGGATTTTAGTTAATGCGGATGCTCGTCTTACCAGCCGAGCGTGGTATTTCAATCGAATTACGATCGACCCGCAGAATCCAGATGTGATCTACATGCCGAACGTCGCGTTGTATCGATCCGAGGACGGCGGCAAGACAATTTCAATCGTGCGCGGTGCGCCTGGAGGCGATGACTATCACCAGTTGTGGATCGATCCCAAAAATTCTTCGAGCATGGTTCTTGGGACCGATCAGGGAACAACCATCAGCCTCAACCGCGGTCAAACGTGGAGCAGTTGGTACAACCAGCCTACGGCGCAGCTGTACCATGTGACCACCGACGACCGCTTTCCCTACACGGTGTATGGTGCGCAGCAGGATAGCGGAAGCGCAGCCGTAGTCAGCCGTTCCGATCATGATCAGATCACGCCGCGCGACTGGTTCACTGCGGGACCGAGCGAGAGCGGATATCTCATCGTCGATCCTAAAGATGCCGACATCATTTATCTAAGCGGAACCTTTGGCCCCATTGCTCGGTTCAATAAACGGACGGGATTTAGCCAGGACATCAGTCCATGGCCGGCAAATAAGTTTGATGCGGCGATTAATCAGCGCAAGTATCGCGCGCCCTGGACTCCCGTGCTTGCTACAACTCCGGCCGACCCGACTGCGCTCTATCTTGGCACCCAGTATGTGATGAAGACGGTCGATGGAGGATTGCACTGGCAGATTATTAGTCCCGACCTGACCGGGTCCATGCAATTACATAATCAAACCGGCAAGAAGACCGTACAGGACAACGAACCAAAGCAGCAACGCAATTCGCCCGCGCCGGAGTCAATCAATGCCGGTAATGCAAAGAGTTTGGGTTATGGGGTCGTTTTTGCGATAGCTCCATCACCACTCAATCACGATGTGATCTGGGCGGGAAGCGACACAGGATTGATTCATCTGACTCGCGACGGAGGAAAGAATTGGAAGAACGTCACTCCGCCTGGGTTGACCGACTGGAGCAAGATCTCGCTGATCGAGGCTTCGCATTTTGATCCTGCCGTCGCCTACGCCGCCGTTGATCGCAGCCGCCTCGACGATCAGGCGCCTTACATTTATCGCACTCGTGATTATGGTGCGACATGGCAACGCATCAATGACGGAATTACCGCTCCTGCTTTTCTGCGCGCGGTTCGTGAAGACCCGCAGAGCAAAGGGCTTCTGTTCGCCGGAACCGAATTTGGGGTGTACGTATCGTTGGACGACGGTGACCATTGGCAATCCTTGCAACTGAATCTGCCCAGCGCTTCGGTTCGCGATCTCGCGATTCACGGCGATGATCTGGTCATTGCCACGCACGGACGCTCCTTCTGGATTCTTGATGACATCATGCCGTTGCGTCAGTCACGCGAGGCCGAACGAGCAAGGGCCGCATTCCTTTACCGGCCAGCGACCGCGGTTCGCGTCGACAACGACTCCTTCTCAGGGACGCCGCTTCCTCCCGAGGAGCCAACCGCAGAAAACCCTCCTAACGGCGCGCTGATTGACTATTTCCTTCCGGCGGCGGCAACAATTGTTCAGATTGAAATCTTTGATGCTCAGCGAAATCGAGTGCGGCGTTTTGCTTCCAGCAGCCGCTCTTCGGACAATGCTGCGCTAGACAACGCCGCGCTCAAGCATCCCGTTGCTATTGCGGATCGATGGTTGCCCAAGCCTCAGACCGTCGAAACAACTGCGGGAATGCATCGCCTGGTTTGGGACCTGACGTGGCAGAATTCTGGCGATGCGAGCGCGGACGAAGACTCCGAATATCGGGCCTCCAATGGACCGAAGGCCATACCCGGAATCTACCAAGTCCGCTTGTCGGTCGATGGACGAGTATTGAATGAGTCATTGAAAGTCGTTATGGATCCTCGTTCTCCGGCGACTCCCGAAATACTCACGCAGCAGTTGCAGCTAAGTCAAAAAATCTTGGGGGAAGTTGTGGAAGCTCGTCGAGCACTGGCCGAGATGAGTTCCGCTCAGAAGAAGTTGGCGGACATTCAACAACAACTCGAGCAGCAGAAATCGCAAGATGAAAATCTCAAGTCGTCAGTCCATGAAGCGCAGGCTTCGCTTCTTACGATGAATACCGGTCGCGAGAATGAAGATGATGGATTGCCGGGCCTTAAAAGCGCGTATCTTGGCCTGCAGTCCGCGCTGCGAGTTGTAGAAAGCGGCAATCGCGAGGTTCCTTCGCAAGCTATTGCAGTTTATGAGGAGTCAAGCCAGCAGGCGAAAACGCGTATATCAGACTGGAAGAATTTTAAGAACACGACCTTGCCGCAACTCAATGAACTCCTCAGAAAGGCGAATTTAGCTCCGCTCGTGATCGCATAAATAATCACAGAAGTGATCGCAGAAGCAGAAACTGAGACTGGAATGGTTCGACGATAGCGTCGATACCTACTTTTGCACTTCGTCTGTTACGACCAGAAAGCTAGTCAGCTTTGCTCCTCCAAAAGAGGTTGTGATCGCACAATCGGTTGCGTCCCGTCCGGTCGCCACCAACACGCGACCGATACGGCGAATATTGTGTCTTGCGTCGAACGTCCACCATCGATCGCCCAGATAAACTTCAAACCAGGCGCTGAAGTCCATCGGACTGGGAGCGACGATGACCCCGATATCGCCAAGGTATCCGGTAGCGTAGCGTGCGGGAATGTTGAGGGCTCGGCAGAAGGTAATAGCAAGATGCTGAAAGTCTCGGCAGACACCGACCCGTTCCGTATAGACTCCCAGCGCGGTTCGAAAGGGACTGGAAAACTCGTATCCGAATGTCACCTTATTGTGCACCCAATTGCATACGGCCTGAACACGCTGCCATCCCCGGGGAGCCTCCCAAAACAGCTCGCCGGCCGTACTCGATAAAAGATCGACTTCGCAATACCGGCTGTTCATAAGGTAGGGCAGTACATCCAACGGAAGTTGTTCGACCGGCACCTCAGTTGCGTCGAGGCCTTCGATATCAGGCAGTCCCGAATCTTCAATCAGAGTGGAATTCTGGAACCGAATCTTGCCGTGCGGAGCGACCAGACGGCAAGCCTGATTGCCGAAAGTGTCCACATAGCTTTCTACCTTCACCAGAGGATCGGTGTGCATCTCGTCAGGCTCCAGCAAATATTTCTTTCGCGAGGGGTGAACGTTGAGCAGGGTCACGATTGGAACTTGGCCAACCGTGTCAAATTGGATGTCGTAGCCAAGGCGAATCAACATAGGGAATGGAGCATCCTCAACAACAGAGAAACTGGAGGATCTGAGATGCAGAAATTAGCACGTAATCCATGTGAACTTATACATTATTTCTAGTTGGCAGTGATTCGAAATTTAGCACAGGCAATCGGTGTATGATTCGGTAACTCCACTGAAGAGGGCAAAGTGACATATTGTTTGGGCATTGCAACGCGGGAAGGTTTGGTACTGGCCTCGGATTCAAGGACCAACGCGGGGTTTGACCAGGTCAACACCTGCCGCAAAATGTTTCGGTTTGTTCAGCCCGGCGAGCGGGTGTTTGTAATTCTGACCAGCGGCAGCCTCTCCATAAGCCAGTCCGTTATCACTTTGCTCGGAGATGATTTTGACTCGGGAAAGGGGCTTGCCCAAGCTAATTCGTTGTACGACGCTGCCCGTATGGTCGGGGACTGCGTGCGCCGAGTGTCCGATCTCGACCGCGCTTCGCTGGAGCGCGATTCCTTCAGCTTCAATGTCCATCTGCTTCTGGGCGGCCAGGTCCGTGGGCAGGAGCCCAATCTATATCTGATTTACCCGCAGGGAAATCCATTAGCGGCCACCGAAGATTCCTTGTACTTACAACTCGGCGAGTGCAAATACGGACGTCCGATCCTCGATCGCGGCATCCAGTCCTCGACCTCTCTCGAGGTGGCCGCGAAGTACGCTTTGCTGTCTCTGGACGCCACCATGCGTTCAAATGTCACGGTGGGGCCTCCGTTCGACCTATTGTTGTACAAGAAGGACAGCCTGGAAATTTCCCGCTATCGCAGAGTTTCAGCCGGGGACCGGGACCTCAACCTCATCCACTCGAGTTGGGAGCAATCGCTTCGCCGGGCAGTCGAGCAGCTGCCTGACATTGAATTCCAGTCCTCAGGCAACGAAAAGCCCTTTGACAGCACCAGAGAAGTCGCGCGATCCAGGGGATAGGATCGCCTGGACCGGTTAGCGCTGTTTCTTCAATGACGCGAATCGCTTTTCCAAATCATTGATTCGCGCATCGATGCGCTATTCTGGCGGCTGAATCAAGTGCGGCAATCATGATCATTGAAACGGATACCTCCGACCCGGGCGGCGCGGAGGCCCTTCATCGCTACGAACTCAACGGCGCGTACGACGAAATGTTCATTTCGGTGGACCATCCGCGCAGGCAATATCGCCCCCTTCATAACCTGCTGCTGAACCTGGGTCCGGGTGAGTTGCGGCGAAGCAAGCAGGAGGCTGACCAGTCGTTTTTTAACCAGGGCATCACTTTTACTGTCTACGGAAATGACAAGGGCACGGAGCGCATTTTTCCTCACGATCTCCTGCCCAGAATCATCACCGCTGCGGAATGGGAAAAAATCGAGCGCGGATTGACGCAGCGAATCACGGCGCTCAATCTTTTTCTCAAGGATGTCTATCACGATCGCAAAATCATTGAAGATGGCGTTGTGCCCGGGAGCATCGTCTACACGTGCAAACACTACCGCCGCGAAATGCGCGGCATCAAGGTTCCGCGCGACGTTTACATTACGGTCGTCGGTACCGATCTGATCAGAACTCCCGACGGCAATTTCGTTGTTCTGGAAGACAATCTGCGCGTGCCCAGCGGCGTCTCATACATGTTGACCAGCCGCAGAGTGATGAAGCAGATTTTCCCTGGCCTA
>Ga0182024_10018637_pt1 | contig 12898 bp, 12 predicted proteins | sample P32metaG_FD_120480 | JGI IMG/M metagenome (GOLD analysis project Ga0182024, IMG submission 120480) | Permafrost microbial communities from Stordalen Mire, Sweden - P3-2 metaG (Illumina Assembly) | ecosystem: Environmental > Terrestrial > Soil > Wetlands > Permafrost | place: Sweden: Stordalen...
ACGCAGGCTTGGCGCGGACATTCATGTCCGCTATCTGCAAGGAGGGTTGGTGCGGAATGCGGCTGGCCCAGGGCGTCCACCAGCGGACGCCGCACGCGTCCTGCAAAAAGCGGCTCACGGCGTAGAGGGTGCCGCGCGGACGCCCGCCTGCCAGCAGGACACGGTCGCCCTCGGCGCGAATGACGAGCTCCTCCTCGCCCAATTGCGCCCACGGCGTCTGCGGGAAAGAGGCCGCCGCCGCCGCGCCCGGCCCGACGATGATCGCGCGGGCCGGGGATTCGGTGTTGGTCCTAATCTCAAAAGAGGCGCCGGTAATTTGTTGAAGAACCGTGGCCAATTGCCGCGCGGCGTACTTTTCCGTGGCTGTGGCGGCCGGGTCCACCACGATCACGGTCCGCGCCACGCCATTCTCCGCGAGAACGGCCGCCGGAGATTGTCGAATCAATGCCATCAGGAAAACCAAGACCAAACATCTGGTCAAAAAGCTCAAACGTTTGCTTTGTCTTATTCCAGCATTTTCTTGTTTGTTTTTCATTTTCTTAGATTCTTAATTTTTGAAAGCCGTCGAGTTGTTCCTCACATTTGGGTGGCGCGGCAGCGCCGCCCCACCGTCCTTGGGTAGGGCGTTGCTGCCGCAGCGCCCAAAAATTCAATTATCTTTGGCTAGGATTTCTCGGCTTCTGGTTCAAATCCATCCTGGTTCGCCTCGAGTCGCATTCTGGCCGGAAGCCGTTTTCTTGACTCTTGGAAGAAGCAGGGCGGCGAGAAGCAACGCAAATCCGAGCAGCCAACGGCCACGGCACGAGGTTGCAATGGCGCCGATCATCAAACCAGCCCAGACTAGGGCCTGGAGTATCGCGAAACGCACAATGGGGTCTGGCCCTCGCAGTCCTTCTCGGAAATTTTCGATAGACGCGATGAATCGCCAAAGGCCCAGCAGCAGCGCAGTTATGACGACGACGTAAACGAATGTTGAAATGCTGCCGCCCATTTTGACCGGAAATCCCTTTTCGGGTTGGATGCTAAGCAGCCAAAGAATCGCCGCTTCGCCCAGCATCGGCGCGTCGCTTAGATTGGAGAGAACGCGCGGCAGGGCCAGCGTGCCGTCCGGCAGCTCCCACACCGTCGCCAGCATTTCGGCGGATAAGGGATAGGCCAGATCAAATCGGCCATTCCTGCGCGCGGCTCCAACGCCGAACGCATTGGCGGCCACGCCGAAGCCGTCGATGACAGGGCCGGTGTCCACGTCGATCGTCCAATCCCGGTTGGGAATGCCGATTGGAAATTCGCGAAAGCCGGCGAAACCGAGTCGCTGCTGCCAAAAGGAAGCTTCGTAGATGTCAAACCACGCCTTGGCCTGAGCCGGCCATAGCTCCGGCGATGTCAAACACATATAGGAATTGGCGCAGCCGCGCGCTTCCGAGAGGGGCGCGCCCGTCGCCGGTCCTGCCTGATAGGGCGGCAAATTGAGCTTGGTGCTTCTGGGGCCGATGAAACCCCGCACCGAGTGGGTGACGAATTTGGAATGGTCGGCGCCGAGAACGGAATCGGCGCGGCGAATGCACGCGATGGCCGCCATGACATCGCCGGGATAGCATTCGCTTGGATAGTCTTCCAGCAAACCGGTTTTTGCGTCGTTCAACTCCTGGGAAAGCGACTCGACCTGGTCGCGCAACAGGTCGAGGTGTGCGCCGTCATGGAGCAATTTCGCCCGGCTGGTCAGCGCCGCGATGACCAACATGCGGTAAAATACATTTTCATGGTGAAGGTAATTTGTCCCCCAATGTTTCTGGACCCAAGTCGCGTGCTTGGGGTCAATGACAAGATCCGAGGCGGCGGCGATGGCGTCGTGGCAATAGACTTTTGGCTCCATGCCGGCAGAGTGATCTCCCGCTTCCCAGGCGTTTTGCAAATTGTCGATCGCCCACAGATAAAAGACAGACCCGAAGAGCGGCCATTCCGTGCCGGAGATGTTTGTCGTTGATAGCTTCCCGGCTTGTCCATGGGCCACTCGGTCTTGCGCCCAGGCGGCGTAACGCGGCGTCAAATGGCGCTCCAGCCTCCAGACGACTTGGGGAATGCCCGGCCCTTGCAAGGCAGGATCCCAAATGTTGAGACCGGCGCGCATGGCTGGATAAATCAAGAGCACTGCGGCCAACAGCGCCGCAAGGACTGAATTGATGCAAATGATGATTCGACTCATGGAAGCTCGCGCTTGAGATAAATTAGGAAGAAGGCAGGTTCAGCAACAGGGGCCTGGGCGCTGTGTGTTCATTCATATTGTATCCCTCAAGTTGGAAGCCAAAGGCTCCGGCCTCTCTGTATCGTTCGTGGCCACGGGCCATTGCGCGATGCGCCGCCGCCGGGTATTCCATGCGCAAACGTACATCCATGATGAGCGTTAGCATCGTCTCCGCCGCCGAACCCGTCAACCTAAAATCCGGCCATCAAGGGAAAGCCTCAAATTCGTGTTTCCGTAGCCGTCCATCCCGCTCTTAGGCGACCGCGATCAAGGCCACCGCAAATAGTGGCTCGCTTATTGCGCCCACTTTCTTACAATCAAAGTGATCTATGACGATTCAAGTGGCGGTATTGTGCGACGCGGCGACGGACTATAACGGCAAACTCAATTTGCTGGGCACGTTCGACACCATCTACGCGCCGCACATGCCCACGCAACACGCCCAATGTTCCATCGCCATTCGCATCGCCTTCGACCGCATTGAGGAGGGCACGCATATCTTGCAATTGAATTTCGTCGATGAGGACGGGTTGCCGATCATGAAGAGCATGCAGATTCCCGTGGAGGTGGTCTTTCCCGCCGATGCCACGTTTATCTCGCGCAACCTGGTGGTGAATATTCTCCAATTGACCTTTGCCAAGACCGGACTTTACTCGGTCGATTTGTCGCTGGACGACCGGCCATTGTCAAGTATTCCGCTGGCGGTCAAGCAATTGGAGCAAAAACCCGGATGACGGCCAAGTCAGAGACGCGCCGCCGCGAGTGATGTTTTCCGATTTTCCAGAGCAAGCCAGAGTCGTCCAGGTGCTGCAGCGCAGCTTGGAACGGGACCGTCTCGCGCACGCCTATCTGTTTGCCGGCCAGACGCTGGAGGAATTGGAGGCCGTGGCGCGAACGCTGGCCAAAACGGTCAATTGCCTCTCCCCGTTCCGCCGTACGGCCAGCGGTTCGCCGCTGGAGTGCTGCGACCGTTGCGACAGTTGTCGGCGCATTGATCAATACAACCATCCCGATGTCACCTGGCTTCGCCCGGAATCCAGGTCGCGGGTCATCACGACCGATGTGATCCGAGAGTTGATGCAGACGATGAATCTGAAACCGACGGTGGCAGCTTACAAAGTCGGCGTCATCGTGGCGGCGGACCGCCTGAACGTGCAGGCGGCCAATGCGTTCCTCAAAACGCTGGAGGAACCGCCGCCCAAGTCGCTCTTGATCCTGCTGACAACCGAACCGCAACGGATGCTCGAAACCATCCTCTCGCGATGTCTGCGGCTTAACTTCGCCGATGCGGGCCTGAAGTTCGATGCCAGTCACACGGCCTGGCTGGGTTCTTTCAGCAGCATGGCGGCATCGGGCGCAGGCGGTTTGATGGCCCGCTATCGGCTGCTGGGCCTGATCATGAAAAAACTGGGCGAACAGCGCGAGGAGATTGAAAAAGCCCTTGGCGCTCGTTCGCCGCTGGAGAGATACGACGACTTGGAGGCGAACATGCGGGACAAATTGGAGAAGGAATTGGACGCCGCCATCGAGGCGGAATACCGGCGGCAACGGACGGATTTGCTCGGGGTGTTGCACTGGTGGTTGCGCGATGTCTGGCTGCAAAGTCTGGCGGCCGGCGCGGACCTGCTTTCCTTTCCCAATCTGGCGGCGGCGGCGCAGGCCGTGGCCGGGCGAATCTCCCCTTCCGAGGCGCGGACGAACCTGGAGGAGCTGGACCGATTGCAGCGGCAGCTCCATACGAACGTGCAGGAGGCGCTGGCCTTGGAAGTAGGGTTGCTGAAGCTCAGACTTTAAGGTTGCCCGTCCGCCATGTCATCGAAACAGAAATCCGCGCCCGGCCATCCAGCAACCGAATCCTTGATTTTTCCGATGATGGCTGGATTGTTCTTTTTCCTCACCATCATCAAGTTTGGCAGTCCGGTTATCATTCAATATAGCGTCGTCCTTGACGCTCCCCAAGATATGGCATCGGCCATTTTCGATATTTGGCCGACGAATTGGGACACCTGGCTCTTTGTGCCGGTCGCGCTGGTAGGTGTGTTCGCCATTGTATTGGACCGGGTGAAACTCCATTGGGCCTTGGCCCTGCCGCTCTTCTGGTTGGTATGGGAGTTTGTTTCCGCCACACAAACCGTTAATCCGGCCTTGACGAAGATCACGCTGACCCACTTTGCCGTCTGCGTCAGCCTCTTTTATCTGGGCTTCTTCGCCCGAACAGGGATGGCCAATCCCTGGCCGGTCTGGGCGGGCATGGGGTTGGCGTTGTGCTGGGCCATGCGGGCCGGGATTGAACAGCATTTCGGGGGGCTGGAGGCCACCCGGAAAATGATGGCGGACTCTCCCAGTCTCTCAGGGATGAGCGCAAAGTTGCTCTCGGACCCGGAATACTTGAAGAGGCTGGCCAGCGATCGCATCTTCGGCACTTTCGGCGGGTATGCCAATTCGCTGGCGGGTGGGATTGTGCTCTTGTTGCCGCTGACTTTGGTCTTCGTCTGGCGTCTGACCCCAAAGGTTCGAACTTCGATCCGCGTTCTGTTCCTTCTGATTTTGGGGGGATGCGGTTTGGGTTGTCTTTATTGGTCCGGCTCCAAAGCGGGCTGGCTGGTGGCGCTGGTGGTGGGGCTTGTCGCCTTGGGCCATTCGCCGTTGCCCTTGAAATGGAAGCGGTGGCTGATTTACGGAGTGCTGATCGTTGGCGTGGCCGGTTTTGCCTACAAGTACGCCGGGTTCTTCCAGAAAGAAAAGAACAGCGTCGGGGCCCGTTTTACCTACTGGCGGGCTGCACTCATCACCACCCTGCACCACCCATGGCTGGGCACGGGACCGGGCACTTTTCAGATTCCATACAGGCAGCTCAAGAGTCCTGGCGACGAAATGGCTAGGTTGTGCCACGACGATTACTTGGAGCAGGCGACCGACTCGGGAGTGGTCGGTTTCATAAGCTACACAGGGATGGTCTTAGCGATCGTGGTGTTACTTTATCGTTATAGCATACGAAAACCCCCTTTGAACTGGCTTAATTTTGCCGTATGGCTCGGAGTTTTTGGGTTATGCCTGCATAGTTTGGTCGAGTTTCATCTTTATGTCCCTGCCTTGGCTTGGCCGATGTTCTTTCTTTGCGGATGGCTGGTAAGTCGCTACAATTATCGATAACGGACTTGGAATATGAAATTTCCATTGCCGAAAGTGTCGTTTTTTTGCTGTTTTGGCGTTTTTGGCTGCAAATTTAGGACTTGACGCTCCGCCTTTGACCCGTTAGGCTTGGCGCATCATATAAATGTAATGGTTAAAGCAGAGTCGATCCGACTGCTGCTTTTTTGATCTATGAGCATCTGTAACTACTGGAATCGAAGTCGTCTTTCCTTGTCGACGGAGGCACCGTGGATCTAAAAGACATAAAGGCCATCATCGATCTGATGCGCAAGAATTCTTTGTCTGAATTCGAATTGGAGAAGCAGGACTTTAAAATCAAACTCAAGCGCGGTGTCACTGGACAGGTCGTTCCGGTGGAGGAATCACAACCGGCGGCTTATACGATACCGTTGCCACCAACCGAAACTCCCGGCTCGCCTGCCGCGCCTGGCCCTGCGGCGGCTCCCTCACCGGCTGCCCCGCCTCTTTTGGAGATTAAATCGCCCATGATCGGTACTTTTTATCGAGCCCCGTCCCCAGACGCGGCTGATTACGTGGAAATCGGGACCGACGTGACTCCGGAGACCGTCGTCTGCCTGATCGAAGCCATGAAAGTGATGAACGAGATTAAGGCGGAGGTCAAAGGCGTCGTCACTCATATCCTGGTCGAAAACGCCAAACCCGTCGAATTTGGCCAACCTCTGTTCCGCATTCGGCCAGCCTGACGGCGGGTCTATTTGGATCATGTTTGAGAAAATCCTGGTTGCCAATCGCGGCGAAATTGCAGTGCGCATCATCCGCGCTTGCAAAGAGATGAACGTCCGGACCGTCGCGGTCTATTCGGAGGTCGATGCGAACTCCATGCACGTTCAGATGGCCGACGAGGCCATCTGCATCGGCAAGGCGCCCAGCAGCGAAAGCTACCTGCGCATCGACCGCATTATCAGCGCGGCCGAGATCGCCGATGTCGATGCCATCCATCCCGGTTACGGTTTTCTCTCGGAGAACGCCCATTTCGCCGACGTTTGCGAGAGCTGCAATATCCGCTTCATCGGGCCAAGTTCCCGCGCCATGAACGCCTTGGAGGACAAGGCCGCCAGCCGGGCGCTGGCGCGCAAGGCCGGCGTGCCGACTCCTCCCGGCTCCGAAGGCCCCGTTGAGAACGAGCAGGACGCCTCGGTCGTGGCCAAGCGCATCGGCTACCCTGTCATGATCAAAGCCATCGCCGGCGGCGGCGGGCGGGGCATGCGCGCGGCACACAATGACGTCTCGCTTGTCAAGGGCTACCACACCGCCCGCAGTGAAGCCGAAAAGGCCTTTGGCAATTCGGGTGTATATATCGAGAAATACATCGAGAACTGCCACCACATCGAATTTCAAATCTTTGGCGACAGCCGGGGCAGCCTCATCCACATGGGCGAACGCGATTGTTCCATCCAACGCCGCAACCAGAAGCTGGTCGAAGAAACTCCTTCCCCGCTCATCGAAGGCAAGTTCAAGGACCTGCGCAAGAAAATGGGCAAGGCCGCCATCCGCATCGCCGAGGTTTCCCATTACTCCAATGCCGGCACCGTCGAATTCCTGGTCGATGACCAGGGCCAGTTCTATTTTCTGGAAGTCAATAAGCGCATCCAGGTCGAGCACCCCATCACGGAGGAAGTCACCGGCATCGACCTGATCAAACTGCAGATTGCCATCGCCATGGGCGAACCGTTGCGACTGTCCCAAAGCGACATTCATCTGCGCGGCCACGCCATCGAATGCCGCATCAACGCCGAGGATCCCTTCGACGACTTCCGCCCCTGCCCGGGCCGCGTGGAGATGTATTACGCGCCCGGCGGACGCGGCACGCGCGTGGACAGCCACGTTTATGCCGGTTACACCATCCCGCCCAATTACGATTCGATGATCGGCAAGCTCATCACCGTCGGCAAAGACCGCAAGGAGGCGATGGACAAGATGAGCCGGTCGCTCTCCGAATACATGATCACCGGTGTCAAGACTACCATCGCTTTTGAGCAGGCGATACTGCAGGACCCGAATTTTCGGCGCGGCGTCTATAACACTGGTTTTCTGGAAAAACTGCTCGGCGGCGCGCGGCGGGAATTGATTGAATAAGACGCTGTTCAAGTTCCCTCTCCTGGCCCGGAACGATTCAGTTACGGAACTGAATTGTGACAGGATGAGTCAGAACAAATTAAGAGCGGCCCGCTGTGCGGGTTACAGGATTGACAGGATGGAAACAAGGATTGGCATCAGAAAGACGGTTTCAGCATTTGGTGATTCATCTCGCATTGGCAATTCATCCTGTTCATCCTGTAAATCCTGTCTCAATTCCTGCGCGTCTCTTTTTTCCGTCTGCATGGTTCCGGTGGGGGAGAGAGTCAGCGTGAGGGCAAGCCTCGATGCTAACTGTATCATTTCCTGCGCTTTATCCTCGACTGTTCCATGAAACCGCTGGCGCAGTGCCGCCTCTACACTTTTATTGACACAGCCTATCTGCGCGGACGCGACCCCGCCGAAATCGCGCGCCAGCTTTGCCGCGGCGGTTCGGACCTGATTCAACTCCGCGCCAAAAATTCCCCTCCCGCCGAAATCCGCCGCCTGGCCGCAGCCATTGCGCCCATCCTGCGCGAGGCCGGCGTCGGTTTCGTTGTCAACGATTATTTCGATATTGCGCGGGACGCCGGCGCGGATTTGTGCCACCTCGGCCAGGAAGATTTTTTCGACGCCGGTTTCACGCGCGTCAACGAATTGGCCGCCGAACCTTCCGCGCCTGCAATTGGTTTGAGCACGCACGCTCCCGAGCAGGCGATGCGGGCCTTGGCGGCAGGGCCGGCCTACCTTGCCATCGGCCCCGTCTATGCAACCGGCACCAAGCCCGGCGCCAAACCGGTCACGCTCGATTACGTCCGCTGGGCCGCGAGCCATGTGACGATCCCGTGGTTCGCCATCGGCGGCATCAACCTGGGCAACGTGGACGAAGTCCTCGCCGTCGGCGCCACCCGAATCTGCGCCGTCTCCGCCATCCTCAACGCCCCAGACATTGCCGAGGCTTGTCGGCAGTTCGAGAGGCGTATCGCGCGAGGAAACACAGCAACCAGTTTCACGAACTCTAGTGCCAATCCGAGTTGATGTTGTGTCTTGCACATGCAGAAATCTACCATCAGGAACCAAAAGCGCATTGGCTCCTCATCGAGTTATGCTAGAGTGCCGGTAGCCTCCTCGTTTGCGTTTCTATGGAGTTGCAGTCGTTGCACAAAAGGACAGCGACATCACGAATGCGCCTAAGGTCAACTGTTGGATTTAGATTAGCGCCTTGCATCCTTTTGTCATCCCAGAGTAGGTCAAAGCCCCGGTCGATCACGATAGAAACTTGATCCGTGATAAGGTATCGCCCGTGTGCTAGCTGTAGAGCACGAGATTCCTCTTTCAAGAACAATTGGACAGGGATCCCGCTAGCTCTTCGAACAGCAGCTTCAAAATTCTGCATTTCGGACCTAAGCTGAGCCCGCTGGCCGGCGGATATCAGATGTCCTTCGATACCACAGTAAATTTCAAAGACACGACACCTCGCCGATCCTCCTGTGTCACTATAAACTTGCACAACCCATTCAAGCGTGCGTTTGTAGTTGTCATTAAATCGGATAAGGCGTCGATTCTTATCAAATGCACTCCGGCCGATCCAACGATCGTAAATTTTCACGTGCTTCGCTGTGCCGAGGATTGGTTTCAAAATTGCTCGCTCAAACTCGGCTTGCTGCCACTGGCCGTCTCCGAGAATATAAGCGATCCTTTCTCTTCGATGGCGAGACAGTTGCGAGATAAAATACTCCAGCGCCTCAAGGGACCGCGGCGCTAAGGCTGCGCTATTCGGACAGGCTGAACACTTTTCATCAAAAAGGTGAAAAGCATCCGTGTTGGCCACGGTTACACCGATGAACGCTTGACAACCGACGTCCGAACAAGTTGCTGCTGGCGCATAGGCAACCTGAGACGGAATAAAGCGTCGACGTTGATGCAGCATCGTAACCAACTCCTGAGCCCGCTTCTTGTATTTGGCAGGCCACATTGAGACGGCCATGAAATAATCACCTTCTGTTGCGTGATTTCCCGGCAAGATCACCACGCAGCTTTCAGCAAAATCGTAGAGAAGACCAAGCCAAAGGTTGCAAAACAGTTTTTGACTGAAAGGATAAACAGGCACCCCGGCGAGTAACTGAGGAGAAAGGGTAGCTTGAACAAGCATATCAGGCGAAAATCTCGTTGTATCCTTCTTCAAAGAATCCCTGAGGCCATTTGTCGACAAAATCGCCATCGTTATCGAGTCGAAGCTCTACGCATATTGAGCCCCCAGCGGATCGATCCACGTAGATGATAGAAACGTCATCAGGAATAAGTTTGCCTTGACGAACAAGCCTTTGAAGGCGAAGGATGAGGTGTTGGCTGTGTGTTTCGATGATGAACTGATTACTGAAGGGCTCTTTGGAGCAAGTGGCAATCAATGTCCCAAGGTCAGCTTGAAGCTTCGGATGAAGGTGGATTTCCGGTTGTTCGATGATCAATGTTTTATTCTTGGATAGCATGCTCTGTACAATGATGGGCAGCACTTGGCTAATACCGAATCCAACGTCCAATATACTCGCATGAATTTGGGTTCGCTTGTCAAAAAGCCTCAAAGCGAATACATCCTGGAGGTCAGAGTCTAGGTCGTTCACGGATGACACCTTAAGCTCATAACCCAAACCAAATGCTTCTAGCTGTTGATTCACCTGATCAAGAAGGTCTCGCCGCTTGAAAAGGACATCAGGCACCATTTTTCCTGATTTACCGACTTGCTCACTCAAATTGCCGCTAAAAATGTAATGTCGTTCGGGATAATCCCGAAGAGGCCCAATATAGATTGTGTTTTCCAATGCGTTTTGTAGAAGATTAGCCGTGACAACCACAAGCCCGGGGATAAATGCTAACTCGTGGCCCACACCCGGAGCATACTCCAGGTGGCCAAAGAATCCACGGAGGTCATATCCCTCTTCTCGCACCAAACCTACCGGCAAAAAATTGCGACAAACCAAGAAAGTCTTCGCGATGTTCTTTTCTATATCAGAAACGGCCTCTTTCAGCGAATATCCCCTGAGTTTTTCCATAGTGGAAACAACGGATTTCAACTCTTTCTCCAGGCGCTTTTCGACTGGCCGTTTGACGGATTCCTCGATATCAACCAGTTCAGGAGGACGAAGTTTTTCAAGCCTGTTCGTGAGAAAATCCCGACGCTTCTGCAAGTCTTTGAGAACCTCGGGTTGCAAAGTTGTTCGAACTACCTCCCAAAGCGCCGAGAAAAAAGGATGTTGTGAATTGAGATTGCTTAACCGTAATCCTGATTCCGCCACACCCGTCCCTGACGACGGACCCGAGAAAGCGAAGCGGTGAGAGTAGCGATGTTTCGTCGGTATAGGTTCGGACTTGAAGGTCATCACAGCTTGGCTTTCCGCGCCTAGAAAAAGAGAAAGTCGATCCAATTTTGCAGCGGCGCTTAGCTCATTGTGGACCATTTCCACTCGGAGCGCCAAATATGTAACTTGTAAGCTTTCAAGGGCTTTAAGGATAAGTCTCGGCAGGAATTGTTCCCCCTTAGGAACAGGCAACCTAACCTCGAATATAAATGGCTTCCAGACGTCATGGGCATTGATGAATTCGCGATACCCACCGAGATCTACCAAATTGCCCTTTGGAAGAAGCAGTGTCTCAGGATTTTCGGAGGAGGCAAGTGTCTGTTTCAGGAGGAGAAGTGATTGTAAGAGAGAACTTTTACCAGACGAATTTTGGCCGTAGACCAAGGTTATGGGTTTTAACTTCACGCGTTGCTCGGCGGCGAACGCTTTGAAGTTCCTAAGAGAGTATTCTGTAATCATAAACGGTGTTTCAGTCCTGGCAACCAGATGCCTGGTGGCGAACGCCATGATCGCCACTTGATAGAACGTCTTTGATCCATAGGTTCATCGTATATCTATTCAGGTTAAGGAATCAATCGGCGCGTTTCTTATTCTGTTTTTCCAAATTCACGGACGGCCGCCCTGATTTGCGTTGGCGCTCACGCGCACCGGCAAAGAGGCGGGCAATGTCGTGACCGCAGGCTTCGGAAATCGCACGGCGCGCGGCCCAGACTTCTTCGAGCACTGGGTTGGTTGTGTATAAAGATGATTTACGAGAGGAAGCTTTCATTTATTTCCTGTATTATTTATTAGCCTGTAGATTACTTCACCGCAAGTATTTCCTCAATCGCCCTCAATTCTCCGTCGCTCAATTTCAGATTTTCCACCGTTTTGACGTTTTGCTCGATCTGCGCGACGCTGCTGGCGCCGATGAGGACGGAGGTCATTTGCGGATGCCGCAAGACCCAGGCCAGCGCCAGTTGCGCCAGCGTTTGGCCGCGCGCGGTCGCCAGCGCGTTCAGGCGCTCGACTTGCGCCAGTTTCTCCGGCGTCACCTGGGCCGGACGCAAAAATCCGTGCGGCTTGGAGGCGCGCGAGCCTTCGGGAATGCCGTGCAGATATTTCTCTGTCAACAATCCCTGCGCCAGCGGGCTGAAGGCGATGCAGCCCGCGCCCACCTCGGCCAAGGTGTCAAGCAAACTGCCTTCCACCCACCTGTCAAACATACTGTAACGCGGCTGGTGGATCAGGCACGGCGCGCCCATCTCGCGCAGCAGCCGCGCCGCCTCGCCCGTGTCCTCGGCCTTGTAATTGGAGAGGCCGGCGTAGAGCGCCTTGCCCGAGCGGACGGCGTGCGCCACCGCGCCCATCGTTTCTTCCAGCGGCGTATTCGGATCGGGCCGGTGCGAATAAAAAATATCGACGTAGTCCAGTCCCAGGCGGCGCAGGCTTTGGTCCAGGCTGGCCAGTAAATACTTGCGCGAACCCCATTCACCGTAAGGGCCGGGCCACATGAGATAGCCGGCTTTGGTGGAAATCACCAATTCGTCGCGGTAGCTCGACAAATCCTGTTTCAAGATGCGCCCAAAATTCTCCTCCGCCGAACCGGGCGGCGGCCCATAATTGTTGGCCAGATCAAAATGGGTGATACCCAAATCAAAGGCGCGATGCACCATGGCGCGGCTGGTTTCAAAGACATCGACGCCTCCGAAATTGTGCCACAAGCCGAGCGAGACCGCCGGGAGATTCAGTCCCCAACGGCCGCATTTGCGATACAAGCCGGGGCGATCGTAGCGATTATCAGCAGGCAGATAATTCATATCAGGCCGACACCATAACCCGTCCCCGCGGCATCTGTCATCAACTTTGGCAAGTGTCGAAGATGCGATTTGATCAATATTAGTCCATATTTTGATCCTCGGACCGCGGCTCGTTGTCCCTTTTGCCCTCGTTCATCTGCATTTCCGATGTTGCCTCCGACGCCCCTGACGCCGCCAAATCTGGTTGGACTGGGTTGGACTCGCTTGGACTCGGTGCGACTGGGTTGGACTCGGTTGGACTCGGATCGACGACTTTGAACTTTGAACTTTGA
>Ga0182024_10018638_pt1 | contig 12897 bp, 25 predicted proteins | sample P32metaG_FD_120480 | JGI IMG/M metagenome (GOLD analysis project Ga0182024, IMG submission 120480) | Permafrost microbial communities from Stordalen Mire, Sweden - P3-2 metaG (Illumina Assembly) | ecosystem: Environmental > Terrestrial > Soil > Wetlands > Permafrost | place: Sweden: Stordalen...
CTCCATCGGAATGGGCTATGAGAACACTGTGATTCCGTCAATATTGGTGGACGAGTTCGTCGGAAGGGCAGCTTACTCTGGCGTCTCCTCTTCCCATGAGGCACCCTGCACTTTCGAGAAATCGAGCAGCGCAAATAAAAAGTCTTCATCTGCACGCAAGGTCATTGCTTGCAACAAAATAGAGGCATATTTGATGAAAAGAACACCGTGCGCTGAAAACAGATGTGTGATTAGTGGTGATCAATAAATTCGTAAATTTATTCACAATCGTCCTTCAATACCATCAAGGACGCTTGGACGGCAGGAAGATTCGTCAAAGCAGCATGATCATTCTTTGGAAGGGGCGTTGGCTGAAGAGTGACGGGAAATATAGCATCGTGCAGCTGATTATCAAGTTGGATGGATGCCAGCGTCAGATTAATGGTTTGCGCCACTTCGCTATCCATGTATTCGACCTTGATGCCTGTCGACGACAAATAAAGAAGCTCCACGGTTCGCTTGTTGATCAGTAAGACCCCGATGCCTTCGAGGTCTACAGTGAAAGTCAGCGACGGCTTGACCTCCTCAGCCGCAACCGTCTCGAAGGCTTCCAACCCAGTGAGGGTATCGGATCGTGACAGAGAGCTTTGACGTCGAAGCCTGGGTCTGTACAAGCTATACTCTTCAACATAGTTGCTGATGCTCAGAGTTTGTGTCCCGTTCTCGGCCCGAACATCTAATGAGACAGTAAAATGCCTCTAGGTGTCCGGAATTTGTAGGGAACGAGGTTCCCAATCTCCAAAATATCGATGTCTCGACTATCCTCTGTCGATAGCAGTCGCAACTTCTTGTTGGTGGCGGCTGGGTAATCTCATGCATACGGCATAGAGCTGTGCCTTGCAATGCTATAACGAGGTCGGCGCCGGCTGACACGGCTGTCATCATCCACAGTTCGGTCATCCTAGTTTCGTAAAGGCGTCACAATCGAGATACTCGCGACACAGGTGAGTACTGACGCTCTGCGTTAACCAGAATTGGAAGTCGCTGTCGTTTTCGATGCAGAATGGCCAGGGGGCCAATTTCTTGAGTGAAGTAAACGAAAACTGTAGTGCCTTCTACTGCCGTGACTACCTTGACCAAGTCTGGGGAAGAGCTGTCGCCGGGAGGGTATACGCGAACATGCGTCGTCCCAACTTCTTGTATCAACACTGGTGCAGACCTAACGCAATCCTGTAAGCCGTACACGTGCGCTGTAATGCTGCATGTATGGCGCACCATTGGGCGTTGAGACCGGGATACGTGATGGTGAGCATTTTTTCGTCACGCGGGCGCATGAACAAGAGCGAGGTTTGCGCTTCAGGTTCCAAATTACTGTTGCCGGGAGGCTCGCCCCCATGCTCGCGGAAGCAAAGTCTCCGAGCCAGATTGTTCACCAGTATGAAGCGGGGCAAGCGTGACAACTTTGCATAGCTTGTACTTCCCAAGGCTAAGGACCCATGACACGCCAACGAGAACGCACTGGTCCTTTCCGGGAACATCCAAAACCACCTCGGTTTCAGCATTCAGCGCTTCGAAGGAGATGCTCTAAGGTTGCAACACTTGGGCAATATCCCACCAACGAGGTGATGAATTACACACCTTGGACCAAGCAGAGTCCCCGATGCGGAACGAAAACTCATTCCCATTGGACTGGCTGTGTGAGAACACTGCAGTGGCAATTAATAGAAATTATTATTCTGGGCTGCCGCTGCTTACTGAAGGGAGTTGGGGTGTCAAGTTGAACGTTGGGATTGTTCTGATTGGTGACGAGCTTGGAACCGCCAGAGCGCAATGTGAATGGGAAGCCCGTATGGTTGATAAGAATGAAAGGCGAATAAATTTGAACTTTAAAGGCTCCGCTCGAATCGGGATATTTGCTGCAAACAATCAGTAATCGGTTCTTGAAGCACGCAAATCCACTTACAAGTAGTTCAAGCGAAGATTTAACTTGCGTCCCTCCTTGTCAGAAAGTACTAACTTCTTCTCTACTGCGAATTCCGTTGGATCGTCAACGTTGATGATAGCGAACTCACTCGGCCTGAAGCCTATAGCGTCGTGGTCAGTTTGGTCGGGATACCAAAATGGCAGCAAACTTGCCAGAGTCATTGACATCCACATTGGGCAGGACTAGGTGATCCAATCTGACGGAATGCACGGGCATAATACCACCTTTATGCAGGAAGCTCGTCCAATTCTGATTCGTATTCTTATCGAACACTCTGTAATTCAGATCGAATGGAAGAAGGTTCTTGAGCTCAATCGGCGCACGAAGAATGAGATTGATCTTCGGGTATTTTCGCGCCGTTGGGTCATGGCGGTCGTACACGGCGGAGGCTTGGAAGCGGAATGGCGCTTCCGACCCATCTTTCGATCGACAGCTAATGGTGAGCTCAGGAAACGCAAGTCTCCTTACCATCGGGTCTGACCCGGATTTTGTGGCGAGTTACGACATCCAGCGGTACGGCGTAATCATGGCCTGGAGCTAAAGCAAGTTGTCCTGAGTCCGGGTGACATGTCGAGATTTCGGCTTACAGATTTGTTGCAGTGGCGAAACGGGTTTGCCACTGAAATCAACCATGACAAGCTCCAGAGGATACAGGGTACGATTTTGCACTAGATATGTCGACTGGATTGTCACTATTTTTATGTGTTCCTTCTGCTGGACTTCGACCAGGAGGCGGTCAGAGACTGCATCATTCCGAGGTCGCAGGATGTAGACATATTCCCCTTCTCGATCAACTGGAATTGATCGAAGTGGCTCGAATGGCATTCCCTGAAGCTGTATTCGGAGCGTGTTATTTCTGCTGGCAGAGAGACGCTGTAGTTGACTCGTGGTCAACACCCGATGTCAGCGATACAGTGTATCACTTGCCTCTCGCATGGTCTTCGGGTCATCAAATTTCCATTCGGTGATATCGCCGCTCTTTAACTTAGTGCCTTGGTCATGGGGGGTTCGATTATTGATGTCTCGATCATGCCATAAAACAAGGTCGGCCACGCTTCGATTGCATATTTTATAAGGCGCCTCATCGGCACGGTCGATTCGCTGAAAGGCCGTCCTGGCGCCATTGAAGCCGGCGGTTGCGCCTAAGGCTAGTTCGATGAATGTAGAAGTGATGTTTAAATCTAGGCGTTCGCTTGATGCAACTCTTGCGGCCATGCCGGATGTTGGTCCAGAAGTATTCGCAAGCTAAATCGAGACATCAACTTTGACTGCGAGAGAATTTGTTTGATCGCACCTGTATTGAAAAGCTCCACGGGTCTATCAGGGGTTCCCAATGCGAGTTGAGTAAATTCCAGTAACTAATCGTGACGCTGATTGAGCTCAGGGCTTTTAGCTATTTTGAGACCCCCCTCAGCTTAACATGCGCTCAGCGGGTAAATGTGACACCCTTGCCTGGGAAGACCAGTCACTAACGTTGAGATCAAAGGGATCAAGATTCGTCTGCAGTATGGGCGATTGATAGCGATTCCCAATGAGCACGAGTCGGAAACCTTCAAAAGTGGCTTTCAACTACAAACATGGATTCAATCGATCTGCTGTCCATTGTGCGCGAGGAACACAGATATACCTTCTCTTTCGACAAATGCACTAGGGGCTTGTCCAAGGACGATCTGGCTCTCGCGTGCCGAGGCGAATGCCGGGTTTGAGAAGGCGACTGGGTGCTGGGTCCAGATGGTCTCGTTGGTATGTCTGCCGCTGGAGGCGTGATCGACTTGTTTTGGTCGCTGTACAGGTTAACGGCACACATAATAATGGAAGTAATCAGGTTGATGTCAACCAGCGAAGCCCGCAAAATGACAGGCTGCATCGTAATCTCCAAATTGGTCATCTGGTGATCGGCCGTCTGCCTGTTGTCCAGAGCTAGTGTGATGTCCAAGTCATCCAAGAAACGTACACCGTCCATCGTCTGCATAGTGACCAAGGACATTCCCAGTTGCCCGACCGTGAGAGCGAGCACAGTCTGTGAGGACGGACACAGGACTCAGTCATTGTCGACTGAACTCGGACGCGAAATACACTTGCCTGCGGACTCAACGAGATTTGTTTGATCGCTAGCCGTATAGCCTGACTATTCAGCTGTTCATCATCCTCAAGCACCGTAATGGATGCGTTGTGGAGGTCAAAGCGAAAAGCAAAGGCAAACTGGCTCTGGCCCGCCGATGATCGGGCAGCTTCTCTCTCGGCAGGATGTCGCGTTTCGATGCTCTGGGAGTTCGGGGCTACGGGCGGGAAGGCGCTCGTGAAGAAGCTCAACAAGGCAAATACTGGATCGAGTGCAAAAAGAATCTTGGGGGAATCAACCGTAACAACAGCAAATGAAGAAGAGGCAGACCCTGCGCCAGAACTAGAGTATAGAATCATCACCTGCGGTTGCTCGCGGTTCTTCTCTGCCGGAATGATTTCACGGAACCGAGAGCGACCTGGTTTGGTATTTGTCATCGTAAATGTCTGAAGCACTACTTCAGCCTCCGATGCCCCACTACCCAGCATCTTGAACCGGATGATGCTGTCAGTCAGGGCAAAGCGGGCGATGCCTGTCAGTCTCACGGAGAGCCTTCTCGTTGTATAGGTTGAGTCTGATACTCTTGACTTGGAACACCAAGTCAAGCTTAGACCCGGTGATTTGCTGTTGTGTTGACTCCGGCAATCGAAGTTCCGGAGAGATCTACGGCAGTCGTGTCCAAAGCTCTCCCTCCCGCCTTTTCGCCAACAGGCTGAGGCGAGCTTGTTCCCTCGAGAGGTAACGTGTCTGAGTCATTTTCCAATGCAAACACGCGCGGGATGGCCTGAAAAAGTCCCATCAGTGAAATATACTGCTTTTGGGTCAAAGACATCTTGACATCTGTCATCAATACATGCAGCTGTTCGATAGCGGGGGACGAGTTGCAGCAACGGGAGTTCAAGTGAATCTTCATACCTCGTTTTCGGGAGCCGGGTTTGTCTCAGAGCCATGTCCCTCGAAGCATTGCATGATATTGGTATTGATATCGACAGCGTCAACAATGCTTAAGACGACAAGTTCTCCGTCCACAGGGAATTCAGATGTGAGACTAATCCCTCGAAGACTTGCAATTGTTTCGGCCGCCATATCCAAGTAGTTGTTCCGAGCATATACCTCTCCCAACCGCATGATGAGCCGTTGGTCAGACTGCAATGACTGATCCGGGAAGACGATGATAGGCGACTGGATTGAGATGTCAAATTTCATCTTCTGGATTTCGGAAGCTCTCTGGACTGCCGCCTGTGTTGCAGAGTCGTAAAGGCTTTTCAATCGAGCGAATTTAATCATGAACGAGTAGAGATCGTGGAGAGGGCGCTCTGCGAAATGGATCTTGATTGAACCGGATCGCAACGTCGCCGCCGAGTCGACGCCGCCAGCCGCGGACCGCGTATGCGCGTTGAAGGTCTCGTACGTGAGATCGAGCAGATTACTGCCTTCGATTGTGACAAGCTCCTTGTATGCATCAAATCTCGTTGGTTGTGAAGAGTCGTCCGTAAGAGAGAGATTACCGAGCTGCACTCCCACCCTCATTGCGCTGTTTTCCAGCATGAGGGACACGTTTGCTGTGGAAAGAGCTAGTGTAGCAATCCGAGTGTCGACATCCAGCAATATCACTGCCATGCAACATGATCGTTAGTAGGGTTACAGTCAACAGGGCAGATGCACGTACACTTGACACCCGTCAAGCCAAGAATCAAGCGAATCTTCCCGGGAGTCGCCATTGTCTCAGGCACCTGCATATTCGTCAAGTCACCAACGGCGTCGCCTGCGGACGCTTCCGACATAGGCGTCGCACCATCTGAAGGCAAGGCATTGTGGTTAGAAACAAACGTAGCCATGATGAAGTCGTACAGCGCAATGACCGGCCGTGGAGATGCCGAGAAAATGAAGGTGGAGAGTTCAATCTCAATGTTTTGATCGGTGCTATCGTATTTGGACACGAATTCTGGGGACTTCGGCTGCACGAGATAATGAACCTGGACCAATGCCTCCCTGTCTTCATCCTCAGCGGCGGATTGGAGCAGCCAAAGCGTGGTAGATCGTCCACCCCAAATGTCGACCATATTGAGAGATACGGACCTATGAGATGGTCAGGAGTTATAGTATTCTTATGACTTTTTGGGAGCGTGCCTTAATAATAAGTCCACGGTCATCTCATACTTGGTCAACGAGAAGTCTAGGGTAAAATGCTCGAGCACAGCCTTTGCTAACAAAGATTCCATGCCGGAAGCATCCGTCTTAGATAGCGACGCTTGTAGCGTTCCGACTTCAAACGAGAATTCGAATGTCTTCTGTTTTGCTTTCGCCAGTTCCGCTTGCAGATCTTCCCACGGTTTAGGTGACGAGTCTTGTTCTTTTTCTGGTGGTTCCTCCTCGATCGTATATTCTTGGGTCAGCGAGTTCACGAATGGATTAGAAGGAAGCCGCATGGCGCCAACGTTCGAGGGCTGTCTTTGGCGTCTTTCGGGGCGATGCATTGTCGTTTTCTTCGACGCCTGTTCTTCGGCTTCACGCTCAAAATTAGGTATCGAAGCATTAATGATTCGCATCAGCCCATTGTATTTCGAGTTCGACACGTTGAGCGCCAATGTTGGTAGAATACCAGCCACCTTGAACCGTGTGAGGTTTAAAGCATCGGCGACGATGGAGATCTGGAGTCGGAAGTTCAGGTCGATTCTTTCGAGAAGGTGCAAATTGTCGTGCTTTGGCCGATCGGGCAGTAGAGCGATTAGTAAGTCGTCAACGTTCTCGCCAATGAGCAGCTGTAATCATTCTGTCAGTGATTAGTATTCGAAGGCTCTAGGTATTTCGGTTCACCTGTGTGTCGTTCAAGCGAATCGAAAAGTTGTCATACATGAGTGACTCGAGGCGTTCGAAATCTGTCGAGCTGTACGACTGATTCCGGGTCCGCCAAATTACTCTCGATAGATATGTGTCCTGTATCGACCACAAGATATTGGCATTGAGTTGCGCGTACACTGTACGGTTGCAAGTCAAGTAAATGATTTTGGGCGGCGATTGCTGGCACGTACTCTTCGGGGATGATGATAATCGGGGCGCTCATGTCGAGTTTGATATCAATAGTCTTGTGGTTCTGAAGCGCATACTCGAAACCAGCTCGTGTCTGACTTCGCAGGCCCTCGATAGTTTCATTTGCTGCGTTCTATACCATCGAATCCATTAACAAATGAAGCAGCGGACTATTGAAGGAAATAAGTTACCAGGAGCGCAGCAACCGACTCCAATTGACTCTCTGGAGGTTTAAGAAACGCAAATATCTCTTCGAGATAGCCACGATGATATATAACTTCCATCGCCTTCATCTTCAGGGTAAGCGCGTTGTCTGCTCGCTCGTCAAGGGGGTTGTGCTCGAACTTGACGTAGAAGAAAGGGTCGTCTGGGGTAAATATGGAGGTTTCGATCTTATCCTCTGGCTTGGGAGTTGTTGGATTCGAGATGCAGCTTGGAGAGTTTTTCATGCGTATGATATCTGGATAAAGGGTCCCAGGCGTCGTGCCATCGTGTACGTGCATTCCGCCAAGGGTGAGGGTGGCATCGAGGTTGTCAGGACGCTGAATGACGTCCGCGTTAAAGTCGTCAAATATGATGGAAATCACATCGTCCTCGGCAGCTGAGCCTCTACGCAGGGAAAGCGACCCAGTGCGAAGCTGAGCAGATATTTGGGCTTTCATGATGTCCCGGGGAGGTATGAGACCAGCAGCTAGTTTGTCGCTCTCTTCGTAATCGATGGCCGCATAAAGTTCTTGCCTTTGCTTATTGGTCATACCGTCGCTTCCAGGTTCCTCATTCTCAGATGCGGTGGTAGCACTGTAGCCCAAGGCCCACGATATCCATCCTTGCTTCTGGGGAGGCGCTTGTTTCGCTTGTTGTGCCTGCAGCCTCTTTTGGTCCGCACGCTCTTTCCGTAACTGCGAGCGTCCGATAGAGCGGTAAAACCGTATATCCTCATACGATAGCTTGCGCTCCAAGGCTTCGAACTCGGCTTGATCCTTTGGGATTGGCAAAGAAAAGGGTTAGAGACGTCACACTATATGATTATAGAACTCACGCTTGGAGAAGGAGGGGGAACGGACTCCCGTCTCTTGCACAGCTCCACATATCGCTTGCGATCATCTCTCCTCTCCTTGAAGAACTCCCAAGTCCATCTTCTTCAACGGTCGTGTACCTCGCTTCGTATTGCGTCCATAGCGAACCGAAGTAACAGTCTAGCCCTTTCCTTCCTCAGGTTCTCATCTCTCTCCATAGTTTGTCCTACTAGTACAGCGTCGCCGTCGTCCATCGAGCCCGATGGATGTGAGGATGGGGAAGCAAGTTGAGCGGGCCTGAACTTGCGGTACTGGTATTGCCGCAGATAGAAATGGCACATATCCACCATCGAAATAGCATCGCGATATTGGCTGGCGTCGAGAATGATGCCGATTTCCTCAAATTGTAGCTCGGCATTCACTTTGGGGATAGTTGAACTGGCACGGTGATTGATTGTGATCTTTCGTGAGATGTCAGACATGCAAACCAAACAGATTGGAAGCAGACCCAGTCCTTACCCTCCCTTCACTCATGACTGGCTTCAATATGAACTGGTGATCCGGCAATTCCCTCCCGCCTTAGGATATCTGAGGAGCGTGAGTGACGGTGACGTAACGAGCGTTCAGCTCGGTGACGTACAGAATCGCGGAACGCTTTCAATAATCGGGGAGACTCAGCGATGCTTTGGGAATCAGTATTGAAGTAGACAGCGAGAGAGTCGAGAGTGGCTAGTTTTCGAACCGCGCCCATTGTGCTCTGGATAAATGCTGGTTCCCACGCGTCGTCTGTTGATGCTGCAGTGAACTCGGCGAGTGTCGCGCCAACAGCAAATGGGTGCTGAATTCATCGTCGCGGTCAGGGACGAGAGATAGCGATAGGAGGTGAATATTCAGCATACCCCAGGAACGCTCAGTTTGTCCTCGTATCGGACATGGACGTTTTTGACGGTAACTTGCACATTATAGACAATTTTTGCCACGAGGCTTTCAAATACACCTTGAGTGCACTTAACATCATCGGCATTCAAATCTTTGCTGGATTTTTGGAAAACTTCAGCGTTATTCAGCCGCTCTTGCTTTGACGCCTGTGCGCGAGTCTCATCTTCCTCGAGATCAACTTTGCTCTCCGCAGCAGGCACTGCAAGAACGTAGAGGTCCTCGATGACGATTTCAGCAGGCTTAGATGTGAGGTTTGCCCAAGGGATGTTGAGCGTCAGATGGCCGAGGTGTCCTTGTAAGAATGCATCATCGAAGTGGTCCAAACTGTTCCAATTATCTTGGCAACCAAGTAGAGCCCGGTCGAGGCCCATCCGGTAGTACTGCTCTGACCCGAGCTTGTAGCAACCATGACGCTGCCAGGCCATATTTCTAGTCATGGGCTGACGGCCGAAAAGGTAGTTGGACGCGCCGTTATCAAACAAGTAGAACCCCTGCTCTTCGCCGTAATATACCTATCACAATTCTCTGATTTAGTGACAAAGAATGACATGAAACAGAAAGATTGAGAGTTTGACGAGACATACGAGCGGCATTCCAGGGAAGATGATTGTCGTAATGAATGAACCAAGCGCTTGACGCACCGTGCCGTTTACAAGACCATCCCAGCAGAACACATCGAAGTTGCTCGTGCCAAACATGTGTTTAGGGTCAACTTGGCCTGTCTGGGGATTGAGGAAATCGTTGTCCATGACGAGACGAAACTAGGCTGGAGATCGTATGCGGCTTCGAGATTACCATCCATGCCGAGGAAGCGCGTCAGGTAGCGGTGAATCGAGTAATGGAAGGCGATGGCATCGAGTGTGTTCTGTCCTTCACTTCGCATGAAGTACTGACTCTCCTTCCCAGTCAAGTTGGCCGTGGCAATGAAAGGTGCCGGACCACCCGGACGCTGACCAGGCATACGCCCACGTCCAATGTACAATGAACCGAACGTGTCACTGCCCGTAACTTCACCGGCGATCAGGAAATTCTTCTTTCCAACTTGGGTGGCGCAGCCATGGGTGTGGACGGACCAAGCTGTCAGGGCATTGGGGGTAACTTGAATAGACTTATCAATGCGAATGGCATCGATGTCAAGTGCTTGGATCGCTAAGCAGGAATAGACTTGAATCTTGGCCGTAACATCAGGGCGCCATTCTCGAAGATGCCAGCGAATTTGGACAATTGACGTTGCCCTGTTTATCCATCAGCGTGAGCAATTCTTTGATGACAATGGCAAGAACTTACAATAGGATGGACACCGAAGGCTTCCATGTCGCCATACGAATCGAACTCGGAAGTGGAACAGCCATCGTGAGTGACGACAATTGGATCACCTGTATCGAGCCAGAAGTTGGGGAGCTGGCAGGAGTTGAAACCCTCGCTAATCCTGAAGTCTTGATACTCGTTAATCCCCCACGGAGCGTACGAGGGGTGTTTCCAATAAGTCTGCCATTCATTAAGTGAGAAAGGCGCCTATGCTCAAGATGGCTCTTGTAGATGTCTTCAAGGCTCTTAGGGGCTTCGGCACCAAGCTCTTTCCCGAAAGCGCGGAAGTGCTGTGCGAGATTCGCATTGTTGAGACATATCTGCAGGTCTTCAGGGAATTCGAACTCGTCATCAGTGCCTACGGTCAGCGAGGAACCGGATACGGATGCGAGGGGCTCAAGCCACTCGGCGGGGACTTGTGCTTGTGCAAGAATAAACGCTAGTTGACGTTGCATCAGCCTATTTTGAATGAACCGGATGAGACGCGATGACCGAGGATGATTCAGTAATGAAGCAGACTAACGGGTTAGCGGGCGCACGGAAGTCTTGTGAGATTAACTCAGGATCAGCAATACGGATCGCTAAAGCTAATGCTTCCGGATACTTGGAGAACCTCGAATAGATCCGGCGTGCGGTGCGAAGGAAGGACACATCATCTGGCAGGGGAAGTAGCGGGACACAGCTTAAGAAATGCAGTTAATGTGGAAATAAGCCCAATCACTCGCGCCAATATAGAGGGAATGCTCATGCCTTACCTAACCATGTATTGGCATACCCGGGTGAAGGTGTTCTCGTCCACAAGCTCCGTAATTTTGTCCACACATTCAAGCTCTTCAAGCAGGTCAACCGCGTCCACCTCTGCATTGTGCTCGAGCAAGAACGCGGCACATATATAGGCAAGATTGCGCAGATCCTCTACAGACCCTGTCGTCCCATCCGGTAAAGGTTCTCCAGATGTCTCAGTTTCTTGTCGAATGGTGAATTCTGCGCCAAGCTCTGCCGACAATATTCGTGGCCCCACAAACCTGGCGGCGATGGGCTGGTCGACATTTGGTTTGACAGTAAACGATACTGCAGAGTTTCTCGGGGCCTAGTGTCCGAGTATGTCATAGCCAACACGCCGGAATGTCCGCAAAGAGGCTCTAAGGGCATAGCTTTAAGTTCTGTTGTATACTGTACCTTGGATGGAATGATACCTTATCGTCAGATGCTGGCCACTTGTTATATATAGTTTCGAGCTCATAGTAGTGTGGTCGCAGGAACTTGAGTGGTTTAGGTACGGAAGTCATGGATGATGTTGAGGGACGAATAAGTGTCCTTAGCGTCTCGAGGGCAGGGCGGTAGAGTGTGGCATCAGATTCCCGTCCAACCGACGCGTGTTGGCTTGTGGGGAGTGCAAGAATGGATGGATACTCACGCTTAGACGTTCTGTGAGCATCTCAAGCTCGTTCTTGAGCTGAAGATCCTCGTCAGACTATAGGTTGCCGTTAGCATTAGAAGAATCTCATTAGCTGGCTATAACACTGACAAGCTCCTCGGCGTCGACCTTCCCCTTGGAATTGTCGGCAGCGCCATTTGGGGACTTCTCCGATTTTTTATTTTTAGGGTCATCGGAAGGAACGAGAATAGTTGCCTCTTGCTGGACAGGCATACATGAGGCCGCGCAGTAATAGCTGTAGCCATTGATGTTGGTGGCTTTGTCTGCAGCGGGAATGAGAACTTCTTTGGCGACACGGAGTGACGAGCCTGGTCACATAAGGTTTGTATGTTTCGTACAGCGCCCTGAATTCGGCGAAATAAACTTCATTGGTACCTTGGCCACCAAAGATACCGTGAATTGGGGCTTTGCCAGATTTGGTGTTAAGCAATGCCGACTGGGGGGCGCACGGAACGTCTTCTGTGGAGGCTACGTGACTCTCTAAGACTGCAAGTGCAGCAAAATAGCCTGTAATGATGTCTTTGCGGGCATCTAGAGCGAAAGATGCGGTGAGAGTATGAATGTCTGCAACCGACAAACATTGTGTTGTGAACTGCTGAAGAGCGGAAGAAAGCACGGAGGTGTGAGGTGCAGAGGAGTCAACGTTGGAAGCTAAAAAGCGTAAAAATTGAGCGAAAAATGTGATTTGGGCATTTTGGGCATCATCAGCAGGGGCTACGTCGTGATTCTGAGCCGCAGAGGACCTCAGCGGCAATCCAGTTGTTCGTTGAGGTGCTAACAGGGATGGAAATCTATGTAGGGAAGATTTTAGACTGTCAATTCTCCAAAAACTTGTTGATAAAACGAGAGTGGGGGGAAAGTGAACGTGTACTGGTCGCCACGGAGCCCAAAATGAGGGTGGAGTAGTGAACCAGTAATGAAGCAAGTGTAGCGCCACATTGTTCTTGCTTGCCGTAACATATGAACGCAATGCCGACAGCGAGCCAGTTGTCGCGTCGTTGCTGAAATGTGACCTCGCACGAAAGAAAACAATACTCAACGAAGAACTCCCGGAGTCCACGTGATGGTGTTCACTCAGTCACATCTGGACTCTTATTACGACCGGTGGGTTAAGAAAAATCACGGCTGACCTTATGATTTC
>Ga0182024_10018639_pt1 | contig 12896 bp, 11 predicted proteins | sample P32metaG_FD_120480 | JGI IMG/M metagenome (GOLD analysis project Ga0182024, IMG submission 120480) | Permafrost microbial communities from Stordalen Mire, Sweden - P3-2 metaG (Illumina Assembly) | ecosystem: Environmental > Terrestrial > Soil > Wetlands > Permafrost | place: Sweden: Stordalen...
CCTGTATCCCGATCCCGGCTTTCCGATCTACCGCTCGATGATCGAGTTTACCGGCGCCAAGCCGGTGCCGGTGCCGATCCGCGAGGAAAACGGCTTTGCCTTCTCGGCGGAAGAGACGCTCAAGCTGATCACGCCGAAGACGCGGCTGTTGATCCTCAATTCGCCGGCCAATCCGACCGGCGGCGTCACCGGCAACGCCGAGGTTGACAAGCTCGTCACCGGTCTCGAGAAGTGGCCGGATGTCTGCGTCATGTCGGACGAGATCTACGACCACATGGTCTATGACGGCGAGACGCATGTCTGCCTGCTCAGCTATCCCTCAATCCGCGACCGGCTGATCCTGCTCAACGGCTGGTCGAAGACCTATGCCATGACCGGCTGGCGGCTCGGCTATGCGGTGTGGCCGGGCAAGCTCTACGACTATGCGCGTAAGCTCGCGGTCAACCTGCATTCCTGCGTCAACGCCTCGGCGCAATATGCCGGACTGGCGGCGCTCAAGGGCCCGCAGGACGAAGTGCATAAAATGATCACCGAATTCGACAAGCGCCGGAAGGTGGTGGTCGAAGGCCTGAACAAATTGCCCGGCGTAACCTGCGCGACGCCGAAGGGCGCGTTTTATGCCTTCCCGAACATCAAGCGCACCGGCTGGAAGGCGAAGGCACTTGCGTCGTCGTTGCTAGAAGACGCCGGCGTCGCCATCATCGGCGGACCCGACTTCGGCATTCTGGGCGAGGGCTACGTGCGGCTGTCTTACGCCAACTCGACCGAGAACATCCTGAAGGCGCTCGGGCGGATGGGCGAGTTTTTGGCAAGCCGCAAGGCAGCGTGAACTTCGCTCAAGCCCGCGCCGAATTTGCCTCTTTCTTATCGCCTGTCTCGACGGCCGCCTGCGTGATGCGCACGTCGCGCACCGCATAGGGAATCTCGATCCCCGCGCGCTTGAAGGCATCCCACAGCGCCAGCAAGACCTGCCCGCGCACATTGGTGACGCCGTCCACCGGGTCGCGGATCCAGAAGCGCAGCGTGAAATCGAGCGAGGAGTTGCCGAAGGCCTTGAGATGGCAGACCGGCGCCGGCGAGATCAGCACGCGCGGCACCGTCTTCGTCGCTTCCATGGCGATCTGGCAGATCTTGTGTGGATCGCTCGCATAGGAAACGCCGAACGCCACGTCGAGGCGAACCTCGTCGTTGGAATAAGACCAGTTGATCACCCGTTGGGTGACGAAGTCCTCATTGGGAATAAGGAATTCGCGGCCTTCGCGGGTGACGATCGAGGTGTAACGCGCGCCCATCGAGCCGACCCAGCCGAAACTGTCGCCGACCGAGATAACATCGCCCGGCTTAATCGACTTGTCGGCGAGCAGAATGATCCCGCTCACCAGGTTGGAGACGATTTTCTGCAGTCCGAAGCCGAGCCCGACGCCGACCACGCCGGAAAAGAGCGCGAGCGCGGAAAAATCGATGCCGACGGTCGACAGCGCGATCAGGATGGCGAAGGTGATGAGCAGCAGACGGATCAGCTTGCCGATCAGCACCTGGATCGACGGCGTCAAATCGGCGCTCGATTGCACGCGCCGGTCGAGGAAGTCGCTGGCCGTGTTCGCCGCCCACAGCGTGAGCATCAGCAGGACGGAGGTCTTGATCACCAGAAGCGGCGTTACGTGCAGGCCGCCGATCACGATCGCGAACGAATCAAGCGTGGTCATGGTCGGCTGCAGCAGGCCGAGGATGCTGAGTGCCGCGATCGTCCAGGCCGACGCCGCCACCAGCCGGTAGACGAACTGGTTGCGGATCAGCCCGGCCACCAGCGCGATCACCACCCAGGCGGTGACGAGGCTGGCGGCGACGTGGAGCAGATCGAATCGGCCCTGGAGGTCCAGCGAGACCGTGGCGGCCTGCATGATCGCGACTATCAGCACAAAAATAATGCTGCCGAGATTGGCCAGCAGCAGCCGCGCCACGGTTTGCAGGAACTGCGGCCAGCCCAGAGTTAGGGCATTGAGGTCGACGCGGCGGCGGGTCAGCGCGGCCGCCACCGTGGCGATCACGGCGGCGAGTGCGATCAGGCCGAGCTGGCCCAGCAACCGGAGCGAGCTGAATTCGCGGCGGAAGCCTGCAGGGTGTCGCTGACGGTGCCGGCCAACTGGTGGACCTCGTCCATTCCGCGCTCCGGTCGAGCCCATTTCATCCGGGGCTCTTGGAATTTGCCTGCGATCCGGACCAATATCAGATCGAGCCGGCGCCCGGCATCCGCCGCGGCAGGCAGTCAGGGGTTATGCACATGTACGACCGGGGTTTGTCCGAAGAACAAAAGATGATGCGGCAGAGCTGCCATGATTTCGTCGACGATATGGTTCTGCCCTACATCAAGAAGAATTGGCAGAAAGAATGGTCGATGGTGCCGGAGGAGCGGCTGCCGCTCTCGATCCTGGAAGGCGCCGAGAAGGTCGGCATCCGCACTTTGGGCGTGCCCGAGGAGTACGGCGGGGTGGAACTGGAAAAGGGCACCGAAGTGCGGACCTTCGCCCTTGTCGCCGAGGAGATCGCCCGCGGCGATTCAGGCCTGGCCGACAAGCTGGTGCAGAACTGGAAGGTCTCGGTGCTGCTGCGCCAGTTCGCGCCCAAGCATCATCAGGAGCACTGGTTCAAGCGCCTGGTCGCGGAGCCGCAATTCCTGATGGCGCATTGCCTGACCGAGCCGCGCGGCGCCTCCGACCGCTGGCTGCCCTACAACGTGCCGGAAGCGGCGATGCAGACCCGGGCGGTGAAGACCAATGGCGGCTGGATCATCAATGGCCGCAAGCAATTCATCTCCAACGGCTATGACGCCTCACTCTACGTCGTCTACGCCAACACCAACCCGAAGGTAGGCATGTTGCAGGGTACCTCGTCGTTCCTGGTGCCGCGCGAGACCAAGGGCTTCACGGTCGCGCGTTGCAACGAGACGCTCGGCTGCCGCTTCATGAACAACGGCGAGATGGTGTTCGAGGACATGTTCATCCCCGACGACCAGTTGCTGGTGCAGGACTCAGCGATGGGCTCGGCCGGCGTCTATTTCCGGCCGGGCAAGATCATCCAGGCCGCCAAGAATCTCGGCGTCGGTGTGCGCGCCTTCGAGGCCACCGCCGAGTATGTGCAGAACTACGTGCAGGGCGGCCGCATCCTGATCAAGCATCAGGCGGTGGCGCTGCGGCTCGCCGACATGGCGACCAAGATCGAGGCGGTGCGCGCGCTGCTCGATCGCGCCTCGGCCGCGGTGGATGAAAACGCGCCGGCGGCGGAGACGCTGGTCAACATGGCCAAGATGTTTGCCTCGGAAGAGATCATGAAGGTCGCGCAGCATGCGGTCGAATTGCACGGCGGCAACGGCATTATGCTCGATTTCGGCATCGAGAAGGTGCTGCGCGACGCCGTCATCTTCATGCACATGGATGCGACCGTCGACATTTCGAAATTCAAGATCATCAAGAACATGTTCCCGGAAACGGCGGGAAAATACGCCGGGCCGGAGTGAGCACCCGGGACACGCGGCTTATCGCACCACGAATCTGAACCCGATCACGACGATCACCAGCCCGATAAGCTGTGGGATGCTCGGCACCACGCCGAGCGTGAGATAGCCGATGATCAGCGAAAAACCCGGCACCAGTGCCGGGAACGTCGCGGCGCGTCCGGCGCCGAGCAGAATCACCGCGCGCGCGAACATATAAATAGGCAACATGCCGGCGAGGATGCCCTGCACCACGACCTGCAGCAGATTTTCGGCCAAGCCCATGCGCAGCAGCCCGTCATAGCCGACGAACAACGCGTACAGCGGCGCAAACACCAGCACCGACAGCGCGCCGACCGCCGCCACCGCGCGCGTGCCGGATACCCGCCAATGGCGCAGCAGGATGCCGAACGTCGCCCAGAACAGCCCGGCGGTGGCGAATAGCAGGTCGCCGCCCACGCCGTGGCTGCCGATGTTGGTGATCGATTCGAAGCCGAATACCAGCAGGCCGGCGATGATGGTCGCGCCGCCGAGGATGCGCTGGCCGGTCGGGCGCTCGCCCAGCACCAGCGTCGCGAGGATCAGCCCCGACAAAGCCGCGCAGGCCGGCTGGATCGTGGTGCCGTGGCCGAGCGGCACCAGCAAGAAGCCGGTATAGGCGATCATCGCCTGCGGCGGGCCGGACAGCACGCTCATCACCAGGCCGCGGCCCCAGCCGATACCGCCGAGATCCGCAATGCCGTCGCGCAATACGATCGGCATCAGCAGCAGGCCGGACCACAAAAAGCGGTGCAAAGCGAGATCTGCGGCCGAGAAGCCGACGCTGATGCCGTGCTTGGCGGCGACGAAGCCCGCCGCCCAGCCGAACGCCGCGCCGGTGCCGCACAGCACCCCGATCAGGATCGCATGCCGCCCAGCCGCTGGTTGAGCCTTTACTTCCACGGCGATAGCTTCCGCAGGTGACTTAGGGCTGGCTGATACTCTAGGATCGTCGTCCAAGTCCAATCGCGAAAACAAAACTGTCACTTCACCGGGATGGAAGGCTCATGGCGAAATCACGCAAAGTCATCATTACTTGTGCCGTAACCGGCTCGATTCACACGCCTTCGATGTCGCCGCATCTGCCGGTCACGGCCGAGCAGATCGCCGATGCCGCCATCGGGGCGGCCGAGGCGGGGGCGGCCATCGTTCACTTGCATGCGCGCAACCCGCAGGACGGCCGTCCTGATCAGTCGCCGGAAGCATTCGCGCCTTTCCTCAAGGTGATCAAGCAGCGCTCCAACGTGGTGGTGAACATCACCACCGGCGGCGCGCCGACAATGACCGCCGAGGAGCGCGTGCGCCCGGCCGCGACCTTCAAGCCGGAAGTCGCCTCGCTCAACATGGGCACGATGAATTTCGGACTGTTCCCGATGATCCCGCGCTACAAGGGAAAATTCAAATTCGACTGGGAAGAGCCGTATCTGGAAGGTTCGCGCAAAGGCATGTTCAAGAACACCTTCGCCGATATCGAGTACATCCTCAGCACCTGCGCCGACAATAACACCCGCTTCGAGATCGAGTGCTACGACATCGGCCATCTCTACACGCTGCGGCAGTTCCTCGACCGCGGGCTGGTCAAGCCGCCGCTGTTCGTGCAGTCGGTGTTCGGCATCCTCGGCGGTATCGGGGCGCACCCCGAGGACGTCATGATGATGAAGCGCACCGCCGACCGCTTGCTCGGCGACAATTACCACTGGTCGGTGTTAGGCGCCGGCGCCAATCAGATGCGGATCGCTGCGCAAGCCGCGGCCATGGGCGGCAATGTGCGGGTCGGCATGGAGGACTCGCTCTGGATCAGCGCCGGCAAGCTGGCCGAATCCAATGCCCAGCAAGTCACGCAAGTGCGCAAGATTCTAGAAGGCCTCGGGCTCGAGATCGCGTCCTCGGACGAAGCGCGCGAGATCTTGTCGCTCAAGGGCGGAGATAAAGTGGCGTTTTAGTAGAGCGGTCATCACCTGGCCGGCGCCAACTGGTCCGCGCGAAGCGCGGCCCGTTGACAGGCTCCGCGCCGTGACCCGGTGGTCCCGCTTCGTGAAGCACTGCGTCCCTGAGCGGGATGGCCGGGGAAAGCCCGGCCAAGACAAATTGAGTCACGTTTCCCGTTGCTCTTATCGCCGCGAATCCGTCCTATTGCAATAGGAGATTCGCGCATGGCCTCGCTCGACGCGTTCAGCATCGCCATCCTGCTCGGCAGCCTGCTGGTGCTGGCCGGCATCCTGTCGAGCCTGGTCGCGTTGCGCTTCGGTGCGCCGTTGCTGCTGGTGTTCCTTCTGCTCGGCATGCTGGCCGGCGAGGGCGGTCCCGGCGGACTGAAGTTCGACAATGTCGGCGCGGCCTACCTGGTCGGTTCGATTGCGCTCGCGCTGATCCTGTTCGACGGCGGGCTGCGCACGCGGCTCGCCACTTTCCGCAACGTGCTGGCGCCGGCGGCGACGCTGGCCACCGTGGGCGTTCTGATCACCACCTTGCTGACCGCGCCGGTCGCCAAGCTGGTTCTTGACATCGGCTGGCTGCAGGCCCTGCTGGTCGGCGCGGTAGTGGCCTCCACCGACGCCGCAGCGGTGTTCCTGCTGATCAATTCGCGGGGCTTAAGGCTGCGCCCGCGCGTGCGCGCGACGCTGGAGGTCGAATCCGGCACCAACGATCCATTCGCGGTCTTTCTCACATTGATTCTGGTGGAGTTCCTGCTAGCCGGGAACCAGAGCTGGTCGCATGCGCTGGTGACCTTCGTGCGCGACACGGTGCTCGGCTGCATAATTGGGGTCGCCGGCGGGCGGATCATCACGCTGGTGCTCAACCGCGTTGCCCTGCCGCAGGGCTTACATGCGCCGTTCGTGGCAGTGAGCGCGCTGGTCGTCTTCGCATTCGCCAACGTGGTGCATTCCTCCGGCTTCCTCGCGGTCTATCTGGCTGGACTGGTCGTGGGCAACCGGCAGACGCGTGCGCATAATTCCGTCGTGGTATTTCTCGACGCCGTGACGTGGCTGGCGCAGATCGTGATGTTCGTGCTGCTCGGCCTGTTGGTGTGGCCGCAACGGATAGGCGACAGCCTGTTCGGCGCCGTTGCGATCGCGCTATTCCTGATGCTGGTGGCGCGGCCGGTTGCGGTGTTCCTCTGCCTCGCCCCGTTCGGCTTCCAGTGGCGCGAGAAATTGTTCGTGTCCTGGGTCGGCTTGCGTGGCGCGGTGGCGATTTTCCTTGCCTCGATTCCGCTGTTGGTCGGCTTGCCGACCGCTTATCTGTTCTTCGACGTGGCCTTCGTGGTCGTGTTGTCGTCGCTGCTGATCCAGGGCTGGAGCGTGGCCTTCGCGGCCCGCAAGCTCGACATGTCGTTCACGCGCAGCGATCCGCTGCCGCGCCGCGTCGAGCTCGATTTGCCGGGCCAATTGACGCGCGAAATCGTCGGCTATCCGGTGCCGGCTAACAGCCCGTTCCTGCGCCGCGGTCTGATCCCGAACTGGGCGCGGCCGACTCTGGTCGTGCGCGATGAGGAAATCCTCACGCCGGCGGAAGCCCACCCGGTGCGCGAGGGCGATTATGTCTATCTGCTGGCGCCGCCGGAGAAGGCGCAGGCGCTCGACCGCTTTTTCGTCAAGATGTCGCCGCCGGCCTCGCCCGATCCGCGGCTGCTCGGCGATTTTTTCGTGCAGGGTGACGCAGCCCTCGGCGCGCTGGCCGACATCTATGGTCTGCAGGTCGCCGCCGACCATATGGAGGTACCGCTGGCCGACTTCTTCACCGGGCAGCTCCGCCGTCCGGCCAGGACCGGCGACATCGTCCAGCTCGGTCCGATCGCTTTGTTGGCGCACAAAGTCGCCAATGGCCGCGTCACCACCGTTGGCCTGCGGCTGGCCGAGCCGGAGGAGACAGCCGACCTCGGCGGCCGGCTCAAGTCATGGTGGACGCGATTGCAGAAGCGGATCGGCTAGCGCGCGCGGCCCGCCAGCATCGCGCCGTTCTGAATGGCCCAGGCGGCGCCGAACAGCACGGCGGTCCAGAACAGGTCGCCTGCCACGGTGTTTTGCAGGAACGGCAGCGCGGCCACGTAGCACTGGGTCAGGCCCGCGAAGTCGAGGCTGTACATCCCGCTAAAGGCCCAGACCGCGAAATTCGAGATGGCGAAGAACGCGAGCGAGCAGGGCACCATGACGGCAACCGTCGCCGCAATGCCGGGCCAGCGCCGCGATACGATGCCGACGAGGGCCGGCAGCGAAATCGCCAAGGTAACGATCAGCGAAATCCGCCAATCGTCGGGACCGAGCGCCAAGGCGCTGAGCACCATGGCGGCAATCGGCACCACCGGCGCGAGCGCCGGGATGCGCAGCACCCGGCCAGCGAACAGCGCACTGGCGGCGATCGGCATGAAGCCCGGCGCATGCGGCACCAGCCTTGTTATCACGTCGAAGGCGACCAGGAAGGCCACCAGACCCAGATCCATCCACAGGTCGGTACGGGCTTTGTTCGGCTGCATTGCGGTCATGTCCTCTGCTTCGCGCAGGTCACTCTTAGCACGTTCGGTGGATAATTTCATGCGTTAGCCGGCCTTTTCTTGGGCCTCCGGCGCCCGATTTTCAGCCCATTCGGTAATGATCGCGGCGAGCCGGTCGTGTCCGTCGGTGAGCGCCGCTGGGCCCGGTTGCAGGATCAGCGTCGATTTGATCTCGCGCAGCCAGCCGGTGGCGACGGCCGGAACCTCGGCAAAGCCCGGCCGGGCGGCGACCCGTGCCGGCACGAATTTCTTGCCGCACCAGGAGCCGATGATGATGTCGGGCGCGGCTGCGATCACGTCTGCGGGCGATACAATGCGGTCCTTGGCGTTCTTGCGGACGGCCAGTTGCGGGAACACCTCGATGCCGCCGGCGGCCTCGATCAGTTCCGAGACCCAGCGCAGGCCGGAGATCATCGGCTCGTCCCATTCCTCGAAATAGACCCGCGGATGCCGCGGCAGGCGAAGGCTGCGCTCGTGCACCGCGTCGACGCGCGCGGCGAGCCGGCGGGCGAGCGCGTCCGCCTTTTCCGGGCTGCCGACCAGCGCGCCGAGCGTGCGGATCATGTCGAAAATGCCGGCGACGTCGCGCTGGTTGAAGGCGTGCACGGCGACATTGGCGTGCACCAGGTCGGCGACGATGTCGGCTTGCAGATCGGAAAAGCTCAGCACTAAGTCGGGCTTGAGCGCCAGAATCTTCGGCACGTCGGCCGAAATGAACGCCGACACCCGCGGCTTTTCCTTGCGCACCTGCGGCGGCCGCACCGCATAGCCGGACACGCCCACGATGCGGCGCTCCTCGCCGAGGAGATAGAGCGTCTCCACGGTTTCCTCGGTCAGGCAGACGATTCGCTCGGGCGGGAACATGGCGCCAGCATACACCGTTCAGACGGCCAGCAATTCCGCTCCGCCCGTCGCCGTCACCTTGCCGCCGTCGAGCCGCACCACGCGGCTGGCGATGCGCTTCACTTCCGCCGCATCGTGGCTGACATAGATCATCGGCACCTTGGCCTCGTCGCGCAGCCGTTCCAGGTAAGGCAGGATGTCGGCCTTCCGCGCTTCGTCGAGCGAGGCGAGCGGCTCGTCCAGCAGCAGCAGGCGCGGCCGCATCAGCAGCGCGCGTCCGACCGCGACACGCTGGCGCTCGCCGCCGGACAATTTGCCGGGCCGGCGGTCGAGCAGTGCGCCGATGTCGAGCAGTTCGACGACATGGGCAAAGCCCGCCGGATCGGCGTCGTGGCCGCCCATCCAGCGTCCGTATTCGAGATTGTGCCTGACCGAGAGATGCGGGAACAGCCGGCCCTCCTGGAACACGCAACCGATGCGCCGCCGCCAGGCCGGCACGTCGATGCGCTTTGCCGCGTCGAACAAGGTCTCACCGTCGAGGACGATGCGGCCGCGGTCGGGCCGCAGCAGGCCGGCGACCATGTTGATCAGGCTAGTCTTGCCGGCGCCCGAGGGGCCGAACAAGGCGGTGGCGCCGCCCGCGGCTTCGAAGGCGGCATGCAAGGCAAATTCACCGAGCGTTTTCTCGACATCGACAACGAGCATCGGTCAGGCCCCGTGCAAGCGCGCGGTGGCCCGCCGCGCCAGCCATTCCGACGCGACCAGCGCGGCGAGCGAAATGACCACCGCCACAACGACCAGGGAAAGCGCCGCGCTGTCGCCGCCCGGCACTTGCGTCAGGGTGTAGATCGCCGCCGAGATGGTCTGCGTCTCGCCGGGAATGTTGGAGACGAAGGTGATGGTGGCGCCGAACTCGCCGAGCGCGCGTGCGAAGGCGAGCATGGCGCCGGCGATGATGCCCGGCAGCGCCAACGGCAGCGTGACGGTGGCAAAATTCCAGAACGGGCCGGCGCCGAGCGTCGCTGCGGCGTCCTCCAGACGGCGGTCGATCGCCTCTATCGACAGGCGGATGGCGCGCACCATCAGCGGAAACGCCATGACGCCGCAGGAGATTACCGCGCCGGTCCAGCGGAACGCGAACACGATGCCGAAATGATCGGCGAGGAAAGCGCCGACCGGCCCATGCCGTCCGAGCGTGATGAGCAGCAGGTAGCCGGTGACGACTGGCGGCAGCACCAGCGGCAGGTAGATGATCGCGTCGACCAGCGTTTTGCCCCAGAAATTTCGGCGCGCCAGCAGCGTGGCGATGGCGATGCCAAACGGCAGCGACACCAGCGTCGCCACAGTGGCGATGCGCAGCGACAGCGCGACGGCGGTCCAGTCCTGGGGGGAAAGCTCGATCACGCGTTTACGATACCGGCTTGATTAGATAGCTGAAGCCGTACTTCTCGAAGACCGCCTTGGCCGCGCCGGTGCGCAGGAAGGCCAGATAGCGCGCGGCGGCTGCGTTCTTGCTGGCGCTGGTCTCGGCCACTGGATAGGTGACCGGCGGGTAGGCGTCATCGGGGAATTCGCCGACGATTTTCACCTTTGGCTCGATCTTGGCGTCGGTCGCATAAACGATGCCGAGCGGGGTTTCGTTGCGCGCGACGAAAGCGAGCGTCGCGCGAACGTTTTCGGCCTGCGCGAGCTTGGGCTCGGCCGCTGCCCATGCCCCGAGCGAAGTCAGTGCCGTCTTGGCATAGCGGCCCGCAGGGACCGCCTTCACGTCGGCCACCGCGATGCGGCCGTCGCCGGCGAGCTTGGCGATGTCGAAGCCCTTGGCGATGGCGACGTGGTCGAGTTTCGAGTCTTTCGGTGCGATCAGGACCAGTCTGTTGCCGAGCAGATTGAACCGGGTGTCCGGCTTAATGAGCTTGTGCGCCGACGTATAGTCCATCCAGGCTAAGTCGGCGGAAATGAAGACGTCGGCCGGCGCACCCTGCTCGATTTGTTTGGCGAGCGCCGAGCTCGCCTCATAGCTCGCCACCACCTTGACGCCGGTCGCCTTGCTGAAGGCGGCGCTGGCGTCGTCGAGCGCGTTTTTCAGCGAAGCGGCGGCGAAGACGGTGAGGCTTTGCTGCGCGGCGGCGGGCTGTGGCGCGGCGGCGAGGGCGCCAAATAGGCCGAGAACGGCAAGAAGGCGTACGAACATGGCGGTTCTCCACGGGCGCCAAAGGGACGCCGGGCTTGGGTTGGATTGAAGTTGGAAACGACCCGTTGTCGGAACCGCCGTTCCGCCTTTTGCAGTGCACGCACGGTGCACAGCAGGTCGATGGAGAGCCTAGCAAGTCCCGCCGGCCAAGGTAAAGTACAATCCGTTAGGGGGATGGCGGCAATGGCGGACGTGGCGCCCATCGAAGGCGAGTTCGATTACATCATTGTCGGCGCCGGCTCGGCCGGCTGCGTGCTGGCCAACCGCCTGTCCGCCGATCCGGCCAACCGGGTGCTGCTGCTGGAAGCCGGCGGCAAGGACCACTGGATCTGGTTTCATATTCCGGTCGGCTATTTGTTCGCCATCGGCAATCCGCGCTCGGACTGGATGTTCAAGACCGAGCCGGAGGAAGGCCTCAACGGCCGCAGCCTCAATTATCCGCGCGGCAAGGTGATCGGCGGCTCCTCGGCGATCAACGCCATGATCTACATGCGCGGACAGGCCGGCGACTACGATCACTGGCGCCAGCTTGGGTTGCCCGGCTGGTCGTGGGACGACGTGCTGCCGTATTTCAAGAAGCATGAAGACAATTTTCTAGGCGCCAGCGAGCACCACGGCGTCGGCGGCGAATGGCGCGTCGAATTTCCGCGCCTGCGCTGGGATATCATCGACGTCTGGCGTGAGGCGGCGGCGCAATACGGCATTCCGAAGGTCGACGATTTCAATACCGGCGACAACGCCGGCTCCTGCTATTTCCACGTCAACCAGAAGCGCGGGCGTCGCTGGTCGGCGGCGCGCGGCTTTCTCAAGCCGGTGCTCAACCGGCAAAACCTGCGGCTGGAAACCGGTTGTCTGGTCGAAGGATTGACGTTCGACGGCAAGCGCGCGGCCGGCGTGCGCTGGCGGCAGGATGGCGTTGCGCGTTCCGCGCGTTGCCGTGGCGAAGTCGTCTTGGCGGCCGGTTCGATCGGCTCGCCGCAAATCATGATGCTGTCGGGCGTTGGGCCGGCGGCGCAGCTTGCGCAATTCGGCATTCCCGTGGTGCTCGACAGACCGGGCGTCGGCGGCAACCTGCACGACCATCTGCAACTGCGGATGATCTACAAGGCGACCGGCATCAAGACCCTGAACGAGATGTATGCGTCGCTCTTCGCGCGCGCATGGATGGGCGTCAACTATGCCTTGTTCCGGCGCGGGCCTTTGACCATGGCGCCGTCGCAACTCGGCGCCTTCGCCAAATCCGATGCCACGCGGGACCGCGCCAATATTCAATATCACGTGCAGCCGCTCTCGCTCGACAAGTTCGGCGAGCCGCTGCATGCGTTTCCGGCTTTCACGGTCAGCGTCACCAACGTGCAGCCGACCAGCCGCGGCAGCCTGACCTTGAAATCGGCCGACCCGGCGGCGGCGCCCGCTATCCATCCGAATTATCTGGCGACGCCGGAAGACCGCCGCGTCGCAGCCGACTCGATCCGCGTCACGCGCCGGATCGTGGCGCAGCCGGCTCTGCAAAAATATTCGCCGGTCGAATATTTGCCGGGCGCGCAGGTGCGCGACGACGACGAAGCAGGTTTGATAAAGGCGGCGGGCGACATCGGCACCACCATTTTCCATCCCGTCGGCACCGCCCGCATGGGGCGCGCCGACGATGCCAACGCGGTGGTCGACGCGCGGCTGCGCGTAATCGGAATCGACGGCCTGCGGGTGGCGGACGCCTCGGTGATGCCGTCGATCACGTCCGGCAACACCAATTCGCCAACCATGATGATCGCGGAAAAAGGCGCCGCTATGATTTTAGAGGATCGACAGCGTTGAACGTCAACATGAGGATCAAAGGA
>Ga0182024_10018640_pt1 | contig 12896 bp, 12 predicted proteins | sample P32metaG_FD_120480 | JGI IMG/M metagenome (GOLD analysis project Ga0182024, IMG submission 120480) | Permafrost microbial communities from Stordalen Mire, Sweden - P3-2 metaG (Illumina Assembly) | ecosystem: Environmental > Terrestrial > Soil > Wetlands > Permafrost | place: Sweden: Stordalen...
AAGGCCCAATCTGGCGCAGCGAGCAGGAACGCGGCCTGAACGGCCCAAACGTCCTGCTCCTTCAAAGGCTGAAAGACGAAGTTGAAAAGGCCTATCCCAGTGCGCCCGCAAAGCAACAGCCCACCCCATAACGCAAACCCCTCTTCAGTCGGAGGGAGCTGGGAAACTCATGCCGCAAAAAGCAGACCAGTCGGAATGTAAGTCTGAGCGGAGCACACCAGGCCTCGCCATCTTGCCCACAACTCCGCCCCGCGTTCTCTCATGCCTACAATGGGACTGACCCCACCCCAAGAAAAAGCGCAATTGCATCATTTACGAGTGAGCACCGAGCAGAATGTCGCTTTTCTGAAAACAAATGCTACTCTGAGGCTCCAGTGCCGGCAAACACCGTTGGTCGTTGATACCTTCCTGGCTGATATGCCGCTCCAGATTGAAGCATTACAGGTCCTTCTTGAAAGCGGAGATGCTCCAGCTTCCATGCGTGATGCCCACTCGATCAAGGGAGCAGCCGCCAATGTCGGAGGAGAGCGTCTTCGGAGAGTGGCAGCATATAGCACAACCTATTTCAAAAAATCAGTGCGGCCTCAAGTCCGGCACTGGCGTCTGGCGTAATTGAATTGGAATGGAAAGGAATAAGTACGAGTCCCAACTAGGTAGGCTCCCCCACGGCGCGTAACATGTCAGGCGACACGCCCTGGCGAAGTGTGCGCATTGCGGCCCACCGATCGCGTTCCAACCGTTTTTTCCACCTCGGAAAGTCCACCACGCGGAATACCGGCATTGCGTCGGCCTTCAGCTCAGTCCAATCCAACGGAAGTGCGACCAGGGCTCCCGCGCGCGCTCTGGGTGAGAAGGGCGCGATGACGGTTGCCTCGCGATCGTTGCGCAGGTAGTCCAGGAATATATGGTTCCTGCGCACAGCCTTCGTCATCTTCGTAACATAGATCTCCGGCTTGCCTTCTTCCATTCGCCGAACGATAGCGTGAGAGAACTGCTTGATAACAGGCCACTCGTACTTGGCGAGAATTGGAACTACAACATGCAATCCCTTTCCTCCGGTACTCTTCAGAAAGCTTTCGAGTCCGAGGTTCTGCAAGTATTTGCGAATTTCCCGCGCACTCCCGGCCAATGTCTTCCATTGAATGGAATCATCCGGATCGAGATCGATCACAATTCGATCTGGCGTATCGAGCGAATCGCTTCTTGAACCCCATGAATGGATTTCGAGCACTCCCATCTGCGCCAATCCAACCAACCCCTCTGCCGAGTCGACGGTGAGATAGTTCTCTTTTCCTCCGCCTTTCCGATTTGGAACCGAAACAGTCTTCACGCTTTCCGGCACTCCAGAACCTACATGTTTTTGGAAAAAACATGGCTTCGCGCTCCCTTCCGGGCACCGCACAATACTCAGCGGTCGGTCCGCAACATATCGCAACAGTTGAGTGGAGACCGCCGCATAGTAAGCGGCCAAGTCCTGCTTGGTCATTCCAGTCGTTTCGTCCAGCACCTTCTCAGGATGCGTAATTGCGAAAGCTGTCATGCTGGCGCCATCCGGACCGCGCTTGCCGCGCGATGTATTTTCGTTCCTACTTGCGACTCGATCTGGGGAGGCCGCGGTCGGCGCCACCGCATTCTCTCGAATCACCTCTTTCGCCGGCTTGTCTTCACGCAACCCCTTGAATGCCGCCTGCCGCACCAGGCTGTCCCGCGTCCAGTTTGAAGATGCAATCTGCGCCACCAGCACGGGATCTACCCAGCGAACATCGCGCAATGCTTCCTTGGGGGGATCGGCGAATGCTAAGGCCTACTCCGGTTACATCGACAGTTACAGTGGCAAGACCTTGCTGCCTCCCGGGCATTCGTCGTACGATCCGGTTCATCGCCCGCGCCGCATCGACCGGATCAAGCCGGGCCGGAAAGCGATACAGCGTCCTGTTGCGGAATCGTTCAGAAGCGGCGGGGCCTAGTTTGGCGCTGAGCCGGATTGAGTGAATCGAGCTTTGCCAAAAGTACATCGGGATGCAGCGGCTTTACCAGAAGCTCCCATTCATGTCCGGCCGCGCGCGCGCTTTCGATAAGATCGTTTGTCTCCGCCTGACCTGAAAAAAGGAAGATCCGGCATTCAGGATGCGTTGCCTGAATCCTGGTGCACACATCCATGCAATTCATTCCCGGAATGTTCACATCGGAAATAACGCAGTCCGGCGCGAACTGGTCCAATTTCTGTAGAGCTGCGTCGCCGTCATATACAGCCTCTGCTATGTGTCCCTCTCCTTCCAGGATCATCGCCAACGTATCGGCAACAGACCTTTCATCGTCGATAATCAAAATGCGCATAGCCCCTCAATGGAAGATCCAGCCGCGGCAGATCGTAATCGCCCTTTTTGAGTTCTTCGACCTGATTCTTTTTCTAGTAGAGAGGTCGACAGTGTTCGTTACTCTTAGACCTGAAGTCGATCGCCTATGGCTCATCCGGGCCGGCTAGCCCACGATCGATCATGGACAATAGAACCTCCGGGTTGACCGGTTTTGCCAGGAGCTCAAAGAGATAACCTTCAGCTTGGGCCCTTTCCAGAATGTCAGTACTGGACATCTGACCCGAAAAGAGAATAATCCGGCAGTTCGGCAGGCATTTCAAGATTTCCTTGGCCGTCTCAATTCCATTCATGCCGGGCATGATTATGTCGCTCACAATAAGGTCCGGACTGAGCCTGGAGGCCCATTCCAGCGCGGATTTCCCGTTGGATACGGATATGGCGTGGTGGCCTTCACCCCTGAGAATCTCGACCAGCGTTTGGGCGATCAGCGGCTCGTCGTCCACAACAATGATTTTCATTGAGTGAAGACCTCGGTCGAAACCTTCCTCCCGGATGCATCTTGCGTAGACGGGCTCTGGACCGCTTGCTCCCGATCGAATGGAAGGAAGATTGAGAAAGCTGTGCCATGCCTATTGCCCCCCGTTCCGCTTTTTAGTTGCATGAGGCCGCCGTGTTTGTCGACAATGCCTCGCGTGATCCAAAGGCCCAGCCCTGTACCCACATCGGCTTTGGTCGTAAAGAACGGTTGAAACAAATTCCGCCTGTGTTCGGGTGTGATCCCGGTACCAGTATCCGCAATGGTGATCCTGACTCCCGGCACATCGAAGTTGTTCCACTTATGTGTCCGCCGGATTCTGACCGTAAGCGTCCCGCCGGCAGGCATGGCATCCATTGAGTTAGTCAGCAGGTTAGAAATTGCCTGTCGAATTTCTCCTGCGAAAGCTTTTACTTCTGCATCCGGAACGCACTGTTTGACGAGTCGGATGTTCCTGACTTCGAGCCTCTTCTCGTAAAGGAGCAACAGATCGTTAAGCGTTTTATCGAGATTCATGCGGATCGGAGCAGTGGTATCGCGGTAAAAGCCCAGTGTCTGCCGCGCAATGTGCGCAACCCGTTCCAGTTCCTGCGTGGCCATGTTCAAGTGTATGGCGACTCTATCGGCATCGGGCAAATCTCTTTTCGCCAGATAAATCAGATTTGTGACTGCCTCTAAGGGATTATTGATTTCGTGTGCGACGGTCGCAGCCAATCGCCCGGCTGCCGCCAGCTTTTCCGTGGTCCGCAGGGCGCGCTCAATCCTCCTGTGCTCGCGAATATCCCGAGCAATCTTGGCGGCGCCAACGATTCTGCCGCGCTCGTCTTTGACCGGCGATATCGACAAGGACACATCGATTCTTTCGCCGGATTTGGCGACGCGTACAGTTTCAAAATGATCGATCTTTTGCCCGTTCTTGATCTTGCCGAGAATCATCTCCTCGTCGGAATACAATTCCGGAGGAATGATAATTGTGATCGGTTGGCCGATCATTTCCTCGACAGTATAGCCAAACATCCGCTCCGCCTGCGGATTCCAGCTCCTGACAATCCCGTTCAAGTCCTTGCTGACTATGGCATCCTCTGAAGATTCGACAATTGCGGCCAAGCGCCGCAGGGCATCCTCAGCCTGCTTGCGTTGAGTAATTTCGTTGTTTGTTTCCAGAATCCTGGCTGCCTTTCCCTTGCCATCGCGCTCGAGCGCCCAGCAACTCCCAACGATGATTCTGCCTCCATCTTTACGCGTGTGGATGAGTTCTCCGCTCCAGCGGCCATCGCGACTCAGTTTCTCTTGAATGCGCTCCAGCGGTTCAGGGAATTCGGTGCGAAGCAATTCGTGGGTCACTCGACCGGCGGCCTCTTCGCGCGTGTATCCATAAATCTCTGTCGCACCTCGATTCCAGTAGGTTACGCGGTCCTCCTGATCGCGCACCAGGACTGCGTCGTTGCTCAGATCCAGAAGGAGGGCTTGCTCGTTCAGCTTCTCCAGGCTCTTGCGCAGCTTTTCCTGAGCCTGTTTTCTTGCGGTCACGTCGCTGGCGGTACCGAGCCATTCAACGATGTTCCCCTGATCGTCCATCATGGGTGTCGCTCGCGAAAGAGTCCATCCCAAAGTACCGTCCACTCGAAAGACTCGGTGTTCCAGTTCAAAGGTGCTCTTGGTCTGGATGGCTTGCTGGATGGCCGCCATCACTACCTGCTGGTCTTCCGGATGGATGTAGTGTTCCAACCAGCTTTGGTCAGGAGATTGCGTATCGGCAATAAAGCGCCTGCCCACAAGATGCCGCAAGGTGGTCCAGTCAGGACTCATCCGATACACGACATCCGAGCTGGCCGCGACAAACGCTCTAAACCGCTCCTCGCCCTGACGATCCGCCTCGTTTTCGGCCTCCTTGCGTTCCGTAATGTTCCTGCCTTCCGGGAGCAGGTATTCAACCTCCCCGGATTCACCCCGGATGGGTTGCAAAGAGAAATCAACCGTGATCGGGTTGAGCCCCGATTTCTCGCCGTAGACCTGAACCTCATACCGAACGAATTCCCCGCTGGCTGCTCGCCGGATAGCGGCCTTGAGCTGCTCTTGAATCTCTTCGGAGACCTGCCACCAGCGGGCGGTCCAGAATGGCTTGCCGCGAATTTCCTCAATCCGATGCCCTGCGCCCTCCAGCGCAGCCCGGTTGACCTCAAGGATGTCGCCCTTCGGGGTCAAGAGCGCGACGAACTGGTACATACCGTCAAAAATGACGGCTGCCAGGCGCTCATGTTCCACGTCGTCGGACCTGCCGGTGAAGAGTCGGCCCATTCACAACCTCCCGCCCCAAATTCTTCCAAAAGAAGAGGACCGCGCCTTTATTTAAGCGCATAGGGGCATCAAATTGGCGCGCAGTTTACAGCCCGAGAGCAACTGACCATTCCTGAACTCATGGCACCTCATGTGCCGTTGAGGAGGGGGGCCTATCCAATTGTTCCTGTGATTGTCGAGGCCATGAATTGGATGCCGCAGATTCGAAACGCGTTGCCCCATGAGTTCCAGGAGTTCCGAACGGCATTCGGAGCCGGCAGCGCGCTCTTTGGCGTAGTCTGGGTCGTCTGAGATTTTGGCTGAAGTCGACCACCGGGCTTCTGAGGATGCATGCCGGGTGTCGACGCGGTCGCTTCACACAGTATGCCGTTTACTTAGCTGCTCATAGCGACCGCCGCGACCGGGTCGCTCTTTGGGCTTTTAGAACCCTCCTTACGTTTGTAGCTCCTGAGAGGGCCATACAGGTGGAGGACATTCGGTCAGATTTCGGATTCTTGCCAAGAGGTCTCCCGGGTGTACTGGTTTGGAAAGAAGTTCGAAGTCATATCCATTGAGCCGCGCAGATTCGAACATATCCGCAGTTGAAGGTTGTCCCGAAAACAGCAGCACTTTGCACTCCGGACACAGCGCCCGCATCTTAATGGCAAGTTCAATGCCACTAAGGGCCGGCATAACGACGTCGGAAATCAATAGGTCGGGAGGATCATAGCTGGCGGCGTCCAGGGCTTCGCCTGGGTTGTTGAAGGATCGGGCATGAAATCCTCCTTGAAAGCGCAGAATCATTGCCAAAGTCGATGCAATGACGTCTTCATCATCGACTACAAAAACGCGGTGTTGTTTGAGCGGGGCCGCCATGGCTTTGCTCCTCCTCTTCTGTCCCGTCTCCAAACTTCCTATCAAAAATGGCCTGTCGTCCTCGTATCTCCACCAATGCTGTGATCCTGAGCGAAACGTACTTCAGCGGAGTCGAAAGCCTGCCCTGAGCCTGCCGAAGGGGACCTGCTGTTGCACTCTGGAACTAACGCTCCACGCGTGAAGATGTGGCAGAAGTTCGGACTGGGAGTTCGGATTGAAGGATTTCGGACTGGAAGAGGACGACGCTGCCCTGCCTAAGACGGATGCAAAGACCTTGTCGATGGTTGCTCAAGCAACCGGAAATGAGATGGAGCGATTTTTGCTGCGCGTACCAATCCACCAATCTGGATTCGCAGATGCTTCGCGACGACGGCGCTGCTAAATTCCCGGAGACAAATGTCTAATGCCGCCGGTGCCCCTGTTTCTTCTGACGACAGGCGCGGTTCGGAGGGTGTCGCGGCTCCGTGGGGTGGACAACGGCTGACGGGCAAGCCACTCCAGCACGATGCGGTTCGCCTGCTCCGGTGTTTCCTCGAAAACGGTGTGGCCGCCACCAGGCAGCACGATGAGTTCCGATGCGCTCAGTTTGCGGTTCAACCTGATCGCGGAGCTAAGACTGACCGTGCAGTCGCGATCGCCCCACACCAGCAGCGTCGGAATCCTCCTCACACGGCCGAGCGCGGCCTTCAGTTTTGCCCTCTCGGAGAACCAGCAGCGAAGAGTCGAGAGAACGTGGCGCATTGTGTGTCTGTTCCGCAACCCATTGACGACCTCCATCAGACAGCTATCGACAACGCGGTCGAGACCTCCATACACCTCTCCGAGAGCGAAGCGCTGAAGCGGTGCCGGGAGATAGGGCAGAAGGCTTGCCAGAAACCCGCCCCAAGGAGTGCTATAGGTGCGAACAATAGGATCGCCCGAGCGACAATAGGGGTTTGCGGGGGCGAACAGGACGAGCCTGCGCACACGCCTCGGATGCAACGCGGCAAGCATCAGCGCGACGGCTCCCCCGTGCGAGTGGGCGACAATGTCGGCATCGGCGAGTCCCAGCGCATCCATGACTGCGACGGTGCGATTGGCAGTGGCATGAAGTCCGGGGTCCAGCCCCCCGACCCGTTGTGATTTACCCATGTTCACCAGGTCGATCGCGTAGACGCTGGCGTGCCGGGCAAGGGCGTCAATGTTATTCCGCCAGTTTCGACTCGATCCGACCAGTCCATGAATCAGCAGCATCGGCCTGCCGCTTCCCGCATGGAGATAGTAGACGCGAGCGCCGGCAACATCGACAAATGCTTCGTCATACTCCGATTGCGGGGCCTCCTCCATCATGGCAAGAAATCCTTTCGTCAAGATCCGTCTAGACCGGCCCTGTTGCAAACAGACAATCGCTGTACCGCGAAAACACCACCCTACGCCCTTGCGAAATACGATACTGCGAAAGATTGGATGTCTTAGGGTCCGAAAGAGTCACCTGAATTTTCGAAGGAATTTGCCGCGCGTAATCCTCATCGCCCTATGGCCCGATTCGGCAGACCCCCGATTGGGCGGATCATGGACACCGGGTCTTCTGCGGTCTTCTCTTGGAACAGTGTTTGTCCAGTCCGTGCTTCGCGGCCACTGAAGTAGCTTCGTACTGTTTACACCGTGATGCTTCGCTCATTCGAGACTTGCGCCAAGAATGAGATGTGCAGGAAGCTCGACGGGTGTTTCGTCAGGGATCGATGGAATTAATTAAGCATTCCCGGTCGTTTCCGCAATCTTTCTTAGCAAATCGGTTGGGTGTACGGGCTTCGATAGAATTTCGAAATTATGCCCCCTGGCGTACGCGGCCTCCAGCATGCCGGCGGTGGCGGCTTGTCCGGAGAACAACAATACTTTGCAATCGGGGCATTGCCCTTGGACCCGGATGGCCAGCTCGATCCCCGATAACTGCGGCATGACTACGTCGGCTATCAGAAGATCCGGGGCCTGCGACGGAGCGGCTTCGAGAGCGTCAAGAGGGGAATGGAAAGATATTGCGTCGAAGCCTTTATGGCGCAAGATCAATCCAAGGGTAGATGCGATCACAAACTCGTCGTCAACCACAAAGACGCGAAGTTGCTTGCGCGGCTGGAGCATCGATGTACCTCTTTCTAGAGAATCGCCCACGAGCAGCCCGACGCTATAAGTGCTATAAATCGAACCCTGAACCCGGTCGCGGAGGCAATTGCAACCATAGGACCATAACATAACTTTCGGAAAGGCGAATGTCCGCTGTCGGACGTAAGTTCGGCAGTTTGCAGAGATGAATGACTGACTAAACCGCTGGGACGGATCTTGCATCCTATGTACTTTGTCGGAAGTAAATCACATTCGAACCCACGAGAAACTCGGTTCTGACATGAGGGTTTTTTGCACAGCAACCGGTTTAAGAACAGTCTTTTGAGGGCTTTAAGTGCGGAAGTGATCCAACGTCTTGCTCTTGAGCCGGTTCAATTTGAATTGATGTACGAGATCGAATATCCAGGCAGCCCGATCAATCGGCTCTTCTTTGTCGAAGAAGGGATGGCGTCGATGACGACGACCTTCGGCGATGGAGCTCAGGTCGAGGTAGGTATGTTCGGTTACGAATCGGTTATCGGCGTATCCGCGCTGATGGGAACCAAGAAGAGCCTGAATCGCGTTTATACGCAGATTGCTGGCCACGGCTATTTCTGTCGCGTAGAAGCCGCGCGAAAGGAATTTGGCCTTTGCGGCGAATTTCACAAACTGGCTTTGCGCTATGTTCAGGCACAGCTGGTTCTGGCGATGCAGTCCGCCGGTTGCAATGCTCGGCACAATTTAGAACAGCGGTTAGCCCGCTGGCTGCTCATTTGCGCCGACCGCGTGCATACGAATGCGTTCAAGATATCGCATGAGTTTCTTGCCGACACGCTCGGAAGTGGGCGTCCCATGGTTACCACGACAGCGGGCATTCTGAAGGAAAAGGGGATGATCGAATACTCGCGCGGACAAATCCAAATCCTCGATGTCCCTGGGCTCGCGATGACCGCCTGCGAATGCTATGAATTGATTAAACATCACCTCGACAGCTACACCGAATTTGATACGGGGCTAACTGCCTAGCCGCTTATCCCGAGGCTGCTGCATCTCTTTTTCTTCGTCTCCGGCATCGGGGAGGTTCGTTGCTGGTCGCGAGGAAGGCCGCCGCGGGATTGAAGGCCAGTGCAGGTCGGGAGACCAACGGCCCTTGTCCAGGCGCGCGCCAACCTGTTGCCCGCATCGCTCACACCCATGGAGAAGCCATTGCGCTCGGCCTGCATTGGTGAGCAGTAATCTGATCGTCTCCTCGCTAAACAAGCCGTCGCACGGTTTCACAGGAGCTGGCATAGAGAATTCTTCCTCGCCTCAATTATTATTCCTTGTCCCACTTGCCGCCGAACGAACGGTGATCGTCAGCATGCCTCAGGGAATAGAACAAGCAGAAACTGAGAGCCTCGCTCGAACTCGCTCTACGCGCCGTTGGCATTGATGTGTGTCCTTTGCCAGACACAGCCTTACTTCTTAACGTAGGGCATCAATCTGTTTATAATAAACAACTTATGTACCGTTTGATGCATCTATCGATGCAACGGTTGGTTGCTCTTACCTCAAATCAGGCAGGGAATGAAAAACAATCATCGAGCCGCAAGCTCTGCTGAACGTGAGCCATCCTCGAAGGATGAGGAGGTCGACATCCTGAGTGCGACCTCGAGCTACGAGGCATGGATGCGCAGCTGTACGAAGGTTCTCGCGTCCGATCTTCAATCGAAGCACAAACAGATGAAAGACAGTCCATTTGGATTCCTGAGGGGCACGTTTTACAGGTGGGCTCAACTATGGCCGTCCGTCTGCGCCGATCTGTGCAAGGCGCCGAAGGTTCTAGCGGTCGGCGACCTGCATGTCAACAGCTTTGGAACCTGGCGGGACGCTGAGGGGCGCCTATGTTGGGGCGTGGATGATTTCGACGAAGCCTATCCCCTGCCCTACACGAATGATCTGGTCCGTTTGGCCGCGAGCCTGAAGATCGTAATCGATGCCGAGGAGATTTCCATCAAATTCAGGAGAGGATGCAACGCCATCCTGGATGGTTATTTACACTCTCTGCGCCAGGGAGGTCATCCGATCGTCCTCGCTGAAAGGGAGCGGAAGCTGGGTAAGCTAGGAGGGGACAGCTTCAAACCGCCTTCGAATTTCTGGGAGAAATTGAACCGCTTGCCGGTGGTCCGCCGCGTTCTTGCCAAGGACCTGAAGCGCGCACTGGAGAAGACACTTCCGGACGCTGCGATGGAATACGAAGTTGTCATGAGAGAAGCCGGTTTGGGAAGTCTCGGACAAGAACGATTCGTAGCCATCGGCAAGTGGCACGGCGGCTGTATTGCGCGAGAAGCGAAGCGGATGGTTCCGTCCGCCTGCTCCTGGTTAAATGACCAGATTGGCCATCGCCAGTCCCGCTACGAAGAAGCGATCTCCTCCGCGATCCGGTCCCCCGACCCTTTCCAGGTAATCGATGGCCCTTGGCTGGTTCGACGGCTCTCTCCAGACTCCAATCCCATCGATATTCAAACCCTGCCCAAGCATAGCGACGAAGAGACGCTCCTTTTCGCTATGGGCTCTGAATCGGCAAACGTGCATCTGGGAACCAAACGCCAGTCGAAGCGGATCCTGGAAGACCTCAAACGGAGAAAACGGGGCTGGCTCGAAGATGCCGCCGTGCGCATGGCTAAGATTCTCGAAAAGGACTGGAATCGATATCGGAAGAGTTGAGATGAGAGACCGCTCGGGTGGGTCGAACAGTCAGCCCTGAACGAATACTGCGAACTTCGCAGACAGCACGCTAGGGCCTGTCATCTAATTCCCGGCGTGCAGCGTTGCGGGCGAAAATCGGTCCAGACTAGGCCGAGCCCGAAGGCTGTGGCCGGTCCACCGTCAAGGGCGAGAACAACTTTTGTCGACAGGGCCGGCAATTGTCAGGCAATTTTCATGCCAAAACAATTTAATATCATCGATTTTACGGCGGCAATTCCACAAAATATATCGTTATACATAGATTTCTGCCTAAATATGGATAATGAAATAATGTCGGATTTGATCAAAATCTTACCAACCCCAAAGGGCGCAAGAGATCAATCCGCCTTTTTCTTGTAACGGTTACGAACAGAATTCATGTCACAATCCGGCTCGATGGCATGTTCTGATCTGGTTCTCTCCGGTTGTAGCTGTGCGGGAATCAGTTAGGAAAACAGGCCGGTGCTGCGCGTCACAGAAGCTCGAGATCGACCTTCTCAGACTAACGGTGGGAAGAGGGACAGAACCTTGCTGATGGCCGAGATGACCGTTGCTGCAGTGCCGGCGTCCTTGGTGATATTCGCTATCTGATCCTGGATGGTTTTGAGAGAGGCGTTAACGGCATTAATCTTCGGTGCGAGTTGGAGAAACAGCGCAGTATTGCTGGTCAGGCCTTGCGCGTCGAGTTGGGTGAGGATGTCTGCGATGGCTTTCTGAGATTGAGCGATGAGATCCTTGTTGGGGCCCGCAGGGGCGTCCCAATATGCAATTCCAAGTGCGTCGTAAACGGCCTGGTAGGAAGCGGCGGGATCAGGATTCTGAAGTACGGGTGATGTGGGCGTGCCCATGAATGATCTCCGGGGAATGAGCTGGTTAAGTCGCTAATTGGTGGGGGTGAACTGGTTGGTGCCTTGCAGCACTTTGTAATAGTTGCCCAGATCCTTGCCCGCTGCCTGAAGCTCGGCGATCTTTTGCGCAATCGACTCCGGGTTGTTTCCCTGGGCGGCAGCGGCCAGCGCCTGGTGCGTCATGGCGAGGGTATGCAGAGCCGTCTGCAGCTTGGCGAGCATGTCGTCGTTGGCCTTCTGCTGGGCGGCAAGAACAAGTAGATTGCCTATTTCCAGCCGGCGCTCATAGGGGCTGACAGCCGTGCCTTCATGCTGGATTGACTGGTTCTCTTCTTCAATCAGCGTCTGGTAGTCCACATCCGCCTGGCGGCGAAGGATTGTGATGTCGCTGTTGAGCAGCTCGCAGAGCGTGGTTACAGTCGTATTCATGTCCTGTGCGACTTTGGGAAGAGCGGCCTTCACTTTGCGCGAGATAAGGTATTCGGCCAAGGCCAGAACTGCCGTGCTGGCGGCGTTGGCGTTTGCCGTGCTCATCACGGGAAGGTTGGGTACAGCGGTGCTCAGATTGGTGGCAAGGGACTGGTTAAGGCCCTGGAGATTGGTGCCAACCGCTTGTGCGTTCGCTTCCAGATCTTTGGATGGCTTGCCGGACGTCAGGTCGACGAGGGTGTCGGCATAAGCCTTCAACGCATCCAGAACCTTGATTCGTGCATTCAGCTGGTCGGGGGTAAGCAGAGGCACCGGATCCTTGTAGGGGCTCCATTGGGGGTTCTTGTCATACGCGTACACGCTGGCCGCGGCCTGTTCCTGAAGACGAAGCTGCATGGCTGCCCGGTAAGCATCCTCGGAGCCGTCGATGACCGTCGCAGTAGCCGCGGAGAACGCGGCCGCATGTTTTGCCAGTGGGGACAGGCACCCTGTCGTCAGAAGGCTGAGTAAAAGCGCAGCTGCCGCTACCAGGATTCCGCGAGATGGCCGGGCGTTCCACGCTTCAAAGCCATGCGCGCCTGTGGAAATGGGGGATCGATCGCGTCGCATGAACACATGGAATACCGAGCCGTGCTGGTTGTCAATGCAAAAGATTCTGGGAGAACAAAAAATTTCGTGGCAAGATGCTTGCATTCCTTCCGTGATAACATGCTCGCGGAAAACAGTTGGAAACGGAGGAGGGTCTGAATGTCAAAGCGAATTGTGTTCTGTGCGGACGGGACGTGGCAGGCCCCGGTGAACAACACC
>Ga0182024_10018641_pt1 | contig 12895 bp, 8 predicted proteins | sample P32metaG_FD_120480 | JGI IMG/M metagenome (GOLD analysis project Ga0182024, IMG submission 120480) | Permafrost microbial communities from Stordalen Mire, Sweden - P3-2 metaG (Illumina Assembly) | ecosystem: Environmental > Terrestrial > Soil > Wetlands > Permafrost | place: Sweden: Stordalen...
ATCCGCGTTGACGCCCGGCGCACCGATCACAGCGCCGGTCACCGCCGCACCGCCGGTCGCCCCGCCCCGGCAGAATCAAAGCCCGCAAGAGCCGTCCCGCAAGCCGCAAGAGCCCCCCGCCTCTCCGCAGCAAACCGCCAAGCCCAACTAATCGCGTATCCGTCTCGACACCCACTCGCCGGCGGGATTCGATTTAGCCTGTGGGAGGCGAATCTCTCCCGCCCCACCGTCCCAGGAGCCGATGGTCACACGCAGCTACATGTCGCGCCGCGAGGTCGAGCAGCAGAGCTTTTCGCTCCCCGTGGCGATCCTCGTCCCGGTTGGGGCCATCCTGCTCCAGGTGCTCCTGCCCCGTGTGCTGCCCCGGCTGGCCATCCTCGATCTGCCATTGATCGTGACCCTCTTCTTCGCAATCAGCCGGCGCAATCCCATTGCGGGAACAGTCACCGGCGGAATCATCGGCCTGCTGCAGGACCTCCTCACCAACCAGCCCATCGGGGTCAACGGCATGGCGAAGTCGGTCATCGGTTACGCCGCTGCCAGCCTGGGCAGCCAGATCGACGTCGAGAACAACGCCACGCGCGCGCTGCTGACCTTCGGCTTCTCCTTCCTGCAGAGCGTACTGCTCTACCTTATTGAGCGACGGCTGCTGGGCATTCGCACCTTCCATCTGCTCTGGCTGCACGAGCTTCTGCGCGCCGCGGTGAATACAGTCGTGGCCCTCCCCGTATTCTTGCTGCTCGACCGCTGGAAGCACCGCGAATAGGCCGGCGGGCCGTGACCACACCGATTCGCGCCGGGCGAAGTCTAATCCCTACGCGGATGAACCACGTAAACTGACACCAGCAGGGCTTGACGATGCCGCTTATCCCGAAAACCGAACGGCGCGCCGATCGCGATGAAAAAGTCTCGGCCGGAAAGCTGCACGCCACACAGTACGTCGTGGTGCTGCTGCTCGCGGTGCTTGCCTCGGGCATGTGGCGGCTACAGATTCTCGGTGCCTCCGGCTTTCGCCTTCTCGCTGACGCCAATCGCATCCGCAAAATTCCCGTCGTCGCGCCGCGCGGCAAAATATTCGATCGCGAAGGCCGCATCTTGGTCGATAACTACCCGTCTGTATCCTGCTATCTGCTGCGCGAACAGGCTAAGAGCTTGCAGGCCGATCTTCCCCTCATCGCTCGCGGACTCGACCTGCCTCTCGAACAGGTGCAGGCCAGTGTGCGCCGCTTCGCCGCCCAGCCGAAGTATGTTCCCATCCCCCTCAAGCAGGACATCACCCCCGACGAGCAGGCCTTCATCGAGGCCCACCGCAACGAGCTGCCAGAGCTCGAGACCCTCGACGAGCAGCGCCGCCTCTACCCGCGAGACGGCTTCGCCGCCCACCTTATCGGCTACGTCGGCGAGGTTTCTGAAGAAGACCTCAACAGCTCCAAGTTCGACTTTTACGAGCCCGGCGACATGGTCGGCAAGTTCGGCGTCGAGGAGACCTACGACTCCATCCTGCGCGGCACCGATGGCTCGCGCGATGTAATCGTCGACAGCAAAGGCCGCGAGGTCGGCCAACTCGGCCAGCAACTAGCCATCCCCGGACAGGACCTCCGCCTCACCATCGACCTTGATCTACAGCGCGTCGCCGAACAAGCCATGGAGGGCCGCAACGGCGCCATCGTCGCCATGGACCCGCACACCGGCGAGATCCTCGCCATGGTCTCGCGTCCCACCTTCGATCCCAACCAGTTTGCTGTGCGCCTCACCAAGGCGTACTGGTCGCAGATCACCAGCGATCCCAACCATCCGCTGATGAACAAGGCGATCCAGGCGCAGTACGCGCCGGGCTCGACCTTCAAGATCATCATGTCCCTTGCCGGTCTGCAGGAGGGCGCCGCGCAGGACATGCATGTCATGTGCAGCGGCGGCGCCACCTTCTACGGACGCTTCTTTGCCTGCGACCACGCTCACGGCGTGGTGGACATCGGCCATGCGATCCCGTGGTCCTGCGACACCTTCTACTACACCCTCGCCGAGAAGCTCGGCATCGATACCATCGCCAAGTACGCCACCGAAGTTGGCCTCTCGCAGAAGACCGGCATCGACTTGCCCGACGAAGCCACCGGCACCATGCCGTCGACCGCCTGGAAGATGAAGACCCAGCACGACAAGTGGTACGCCGGGGAGACCATTTCGGTCGGTATTGGCCAGGGCGACGTGCAGGCGACCCCGCTGCAACTGGCCCGCGCCCTCTCCGGTATCGCGTCCGGCGGTGTACTAAGACGGCCGCACGTCGTCTTCCCGGACGAGCTCCCCTCCGGCGTCGCCTCCGCAGTTGCCGCAACCTATCCCGGCAGCGGCGACCGCACCATCCCCATCTCCATCGAGAACTGGGAGACCATCACCGACGGAATGGCGCAAACTATGCTCCCGGGCGGCTTTGACACCGGCGCGGCCGTCCGTCTGGAGGGCATCGACTTCGCTGGCAAGACCGGAACCGCTCAAGTTGTAAACCACAGCGTTGGCGGGAACAACCTTTTGACCGGAAACGCGCGCGCCAACGCCTGGTTCGTCGGCATGGTGCCGCGCCGCAATCCCGACATCGTCGTCGCTGTGCTGGCTGAACATGGTGGCTGGGGAGCCACAGCCGCCGCGCCTCTCGCCGCGCAGGTCATCAACGCCTTCGTCAGCAAACAGCGCAAGCGCGAAGGCAACCTCCTCGCCGTCACCCCCAAGCTTCCCGCTACTCCCGCGCCAACCCCAACGCCCGTCACGCCTCCCGCCAATGGCACACCCACCGCGCTCGCCGCTCCCGGGCCCAAGCCCGGCGCACCTGGTACCGCAACCGTCAACCGCCAATGACGCCGCCCGCACCCATCCAGGCCTCACACTAGAGTCCAGCCCATGCGCCGCTTCTCCTCCTTCCGCGACTTCGACTGGATGCTCCTCACCCTTGTCCTGCTCGTCTCGCTCATCAGCGTGCTCGAGATCCGCTCCGCCACCCTGCACACCAAGTTTCACGGCTTCGACGAGAAGCAGATCGGCTTCCTGCTCGTCGGCATAGGCCTGATGTTCCTCATCTCCATGGTCGACTACCATGTGCTGGTCGAGATCTCTCCCTGGGCCTACGGCATCAGCCTCATCCTGCTCGTTGCCGTCAAGGCCGTCGGCACCAAGGTCATGGGCGCGCGCCGCTGGATCAACCTTGGCGGTGGCGTCCACTTCCAGCCCTCCGAGTGGGTCAAGCTCGTCCTCATCATCGTCGCCGCGCGCTACTTCTGGGGCCTCGCCGGACGCAGCCTCACCTGGCTCGATGTCGGCCGCGCCTTCGCCATGGTCTGCATCCCCATGGGCCTCGTCCTCATCCAGCCCGACCTCGGCACTGCCCTCACCTACTTTCCTGTCCTGGTCGCGGGCCTCTTCCTAGGCGGCATCAAGCCCAAACAGGTCGCCATCCTCGTCATCGGCCTCGCGGTCGTGCTTGGCGGCGCGTACCTCAGCGGTAAGCGCCTTAAGCCTTACCAGCAGGCCCGTCTCACCAGCTTCATCAACCCCGACGCCGACCCCAAGGGCTCTGGCTACCAGATCCGCCAGTCCCTCATCGCCGTCGGCTCCGGCGGCCTATGGGGCAAGGGCGCCAACAAAGGCACCCAGACCCAGGGCGACTTCCTCCCCATCCCCTATACCGACTTCATCTTCGCCGCTTTCTGCGAGGAGCACGGCTTCGTCGGAGGCATGGGCGTGCTGCTCATCTTCTTCCTCATCCTCATGCGCCTCATCCAGAACGCCCAGCAAGCCCCGGACATCCCCGCCGCCTTCATCGTCATGGGCATCGTCGCCGTCATCCTCTTCCAGATCGTCGTCAACATCGGCATGGTCGTCGGCCTCATGCCCGTCACCGGCATTCCTCTGCCCCTGATGAGCTACGGCGGCTCATCCATCATCTTCACCTTCCTCTCCCTCGGCATCGTCATGAACATCCGTATGCGCCGCTTCGTCAACTGAACGCCGGCAAGAATCATTCCAGAACACCATCTGAGGTGACACGGGTCACAGCCAGTCTCCCCAATCCGGTGTCAGACTCATCCTCGTTCGCGAGAGAAGGCGATTTAGGTCGTCGGCGCATTCGAAGTTCAAAATGCAAGTCGAGCTTTGGCCGCGGACCAGGAGAAATGCAATGGCGAAGACAATGAAGGCAGCGGTAGTTCGTGAGTTTGGCAAGCCCCTGATCATCGAAGAGGTGGCAATCCCAGAACCCGGTCCAGAAGAAATTCAAATCAAGATGGAAGCTTGCGGCGTATGTCATACCGATCTGCACGCCGCCGAAGGGGACTGGCCCATCAAGCCGAGGCCGCCCTTCATCCCCGGCCACGAGGGCGTCGGCTTTGTCTCCGGCGTTGGCAAGAACGTCAAGACCGTCAAGGAAGGCGACCGCGTCGGCATCGTCTGGCTTTACTCAGCGTGCGGGCAGTGCGTCGATTGCCTCGCGGGACAAGAGTCCTGCTGCTCCAAAGCCGAGTTTGGCGGCTACACCAAGAACGGCGGTTATGCGGAGTATGCAGTGGCCGATCCGAACTACGTCGCGCATCTGCCCTCGAACGTCGGGTTCATTGAGGTCGCACCCATCATCTGCGCCGGCGTTACGGTGTACAAGGGTCTGAAGTCCACCGATGCCAAGCCCGGTGACTGGGTTGTCATCTCCGGCGTCGGCGGTCTCGGTCACCTGGCTGTGCAGTATGCCAAGGCGATGGGCTTCCATGTTGCGGCAGTGGATGTCTCCGAAGAGAAGCTCGCGCTCGCCCGCAGGCTCGGCGCAAAGCTCACCGTCAACGCCAAAGAGCAGGACCCCGCAGCCTTCTTCCAAAAGGAGATCGGCGGGGCCAACGCGGTACTCGTGACGGCTGTGTCGACCGGCGCATTTGCCCAGGCCATCGGCATGACCCGCGCTCGCGGGACCATCGCCCTCAATGGCCTCCCTCCCGGATCGTTCCCTCTGCCCATCTTTGAAGTGGTGCTGAAGGCCCTGACCATTCGCGGCTCCATCGTGGGCACGCGTCTGGACCTGGCTGAGGCGCTGTCCTTCGCCGGAGAAGGTCTGGTCCACGCCACTACCAAGGCCGAGAGGCTTGAAGACATCAACGATATCTTCAAGCGAATGCACGCCGGCACCATCGATGGCCGCATTGTGCTGGACATTGCCGGATCGCGCACCGCCCCGGCAATCACGGAAGAAGCCGTTCTCGCGCTGGCGTAGGCCTCTTGGCGCCAGGTAAGCCACCTTGCGAATGGCCCGGACACCCGTCCGGGCCTTTCTGCATGGCTGCCGTCAAAACGCGTCCACGTCGAAATGGGTACCAACTGGGGTCAGTTCCGCCCTCCCAAGACGCGCGCAGCCGTTTTAGTGCATACTAGATCCATCCGGCTGTCACGCCGCAAGCTGGAGGTACCCGCTCCCCGTTGGCGCAAGGCGCCGGGCATGCGGCTAGAGTTTTGAAGAATTGAGAAAAAAGGCCGGCCAGGCTGAGAGATTCGACTCCGTGGCTGGACAGGTTTGAAGGGAAAATGATTGCATCCGGACCGCAAACGGCCCCGCCTCAGGCACGATCTGAGGTTGTCTCGGCCACCAAATCCGCATGGCAGTCCTCGCTCGAAGCATCCCAATGTGTCTCCGATCGCTTTTGTTATCAACAGATCGCTCCTCCCGGGGCGTTTTGGACGCAGTCCGCGCTGAAGCTCTCGCGCCTGCATCGTTCGGCCTACACAGCTTCCCGAATCCCCAGCCTGTCCCCACCCCCGGGGAGCAGCGCCTAGCAAGCGCCCTCCGATCCTCTCGCCTGCCCTGCCGCTCGCACCCGGACTGATCCGGAGCGGGCAGAAAGAGCAGGACCAATGTCGAAAGAAATTTATATCTCCAGCACGCCGCATGAGACGCGTCTGGCCATCGTCGAAAACGACGCCCTCACCGAAATCTATTACGAGCGCGAGAACGAATACACCCTCGCCGGCTCCATCTACAACGGCCGCGTCACCCGCGTCCTTCCCGGCATGCAGTCCAGCTTCGTCGAAATAGGCCTGGAGCGCGATGCCTTCCTCTACATCACTGATTTTATGGAGGAAGCTCCCGACCCGGAGGAGTTCGATACTGCCTCCACCGGCGACCGCGCTCCCCGCGCCTCGCGCCAGAATGGCAGCACCGAAGGCGCAGCCGCTCCGGGCGAAGCCAGCGGCCGCGACCGCAATGGCCGTGGACGCCGTGGAGGCCGTGACCGCAACCAGGACCGTGATCGCAACCCCGACCGCCAGTCTGCCTCCGATCCCTCCCAGCGCGGCAGTGCTCGCGCACCCGAGTCAGGTTACACGCCACCCCCAGCAGCCGCGGAGAGCGGCGAAGTCGGCGAAGGAGCTCCCGGTGCCGACGGCAGCCGCCGCTGGCGTGGCCGCCGCGGACGCCGTCGCGGACGGGGCAATGGCCCTGGTCAGCCCGGCGAGCCGGTGCAGGGAACCGCCGCCCCAGCCTTCAGCGAGACCGCCCCGGATGAAGAGATCCTGATCGAAGGCGGCGCCTCCTTCGACGAAGCCGCCCCGAGTGACATCGACGCCTCCGTCGGCCAGACCTCAGCACCGCCTGCGGATCGCGGTGCATTTTCCCCGCGCGATGCCGGCCAGCGCAACGAGCGCGGTGGCCGCCGCGATCGCGGCCGCAACGACTCCCGCCGCCGCGACGCCGAGCGCTACGATGCCCCCGCCCGTGACTCCTACTCGACTCCAGACCAGCGGCCAGACCGCCCCGCGCGCGTTCCCCGCGGCTTCGCGCCCAAGACCGATCTCTACGGCGTCGATTCCGGCGGGTTTTCGCGCGCTACCGGACCCGTCGCGAACGCCTATCCCGATGCCGATTCCGATGCCGCCCCCGCCGGCGAGCCCATCATCCTGCCCGGCGAGTCCCTTTCAAAATACCGCAAGGGCAGCGACGAATCATCGCCTGCCGCCGCGCCCGCACCGTCCGCGACTGTCACCCTCGCCCCGCCCGCCAACCTCTATACCCTCGCTGAGGGCTGGGACGGCGGCGCAACCCTCCCCGGCGAGTCGCTCTCCCGCCGCCGACCCTCCGAATCCCGCGGCGAATCTCGCCCCAACGACCGCGCTGGCCGCGACTCCCAATGCGAAGTACGCCGCCCAGATCGCGATGCCCGCTTCGACCGCGACGCCCGCTCCAACCGCGGCCCTCAGGCCGACACTCGCCGTGACAACCGCTCCAACTTCCGCAACGATGTGCCCGCGATTGTTCCCGAGATTCCAGCGGCTGCCGCGGCTGTCGCGGCTGAACTCGCCCAGCAGCACCCCGGCGAGTACGAGCCCGCCGAAGCCTCCGCCTCCTACCGCGTCGATCCGCTCCCGCGCACCGAGTATCGCCAATCCGGATCGACCCTCGAAGCTCCGTCCGAACTCCCAACCGAACCGTCTGAACCGGTGCCGGCCGCGGATGAGTTAGCTTCCGCCGAAACCCACGACATCACCTCCGTCTCAGCCGGCGGCGAGATGCACTCCGAGCACCTCGAAGCGCCGCCCGACACTCAACACCAACCCACGCCCATCGAGCTTCCCGAGCCCGCATCGCCCATCCGCCACGAGGGCGCCGTCGTCTCTCCGGAGCATGAATACGAACCGCAAGCCGTACCCACAAGCCTCTCCGCCGCGCCCCCCGCCGGCTTCGCTCCCGGCACGGGCCAACTCGACGAAGAGCTCATCGACGATGAGGACTTCCGCGGCTCAACCATCCAGGCCAGCTCCATCGAGGAGATCGACGACCTCGAAGAGGAGACCCTCGAAGGAGCCGCCGACCTTGGCACCATGATCCGCGAGATGTCCATCGACCACATCACCCGCACCGCGCCCGAATCCGACGAAGACGATCTGGACGAGGAGGACCTCGAAGAGGACGAACTCGATGAGGATGACGAGGACGATGATGAAGAGGACGTCGAGGAAGATCAGGACCAGGACGCGGGCGAAGGCTATCAGCTGAATCGCCAGCCCGGGGAAGGCCAGACCGATTCCGATTCGGACGAAGACTTCGAGGAGCGCGCAGCCGCCCTCGGCGAGGCCGGCTCCGGCGTTGAAGCTCGAGGCGACGTTGGCCGCGGCGAAGGACAGGCGGCCGGCTCTTCCATGCCCAGCCATCACCGCGACTCCGAGCGCCGCCCCGGCCGCCGCGATGGCCGTCGCGACGGACGCCGTGGACGCGGAGACCGTGGCGACCGCCCGCGCAGCACCGGCGGCTCCGGCGACCGCGAGCGCAGCGGCCGCGGACGCCACTCCATGCAATCCACCAACCTGCCCGCCATCAGCGACCTGCTCAAGCCCGGTCAGGAGATACTCGTCCAGATCGCCAAGGAGCCCATCGCCAAAAAAGGCGCACGCATCACCTCGCACATCGCGCTTCCCGGCCGCTTCCTGGTCTTCATGCCCACCGTCGGCCACACCGGCGTCTCGCGCAAGATTGAGTCCGACGCCGAGCGCCGCCGCCTCAAAGAGATTCTGCTCAGCGAAAAGGGCGAGGCCTCCGGCGGCTTCATCGTCCGCACCGCCGCCGAGGGCGCCAGCGAAGAGGAGTTGCGAAGCGATCTCCGTTTCCTGCTCAACCTCTGGACCGACATCAAGGCGCGCTCCGACTCCTCCAAATCCCCCGCGCTCATCTACCACGACCTCAACCTGATCGAGCGCATCCTGCGCGACCAGGTCACCGACAACTTCTCCGCCATCTGGGTCGACACCGAAAACGAGTACGAGCGCGTGCTGCGCTTCCTACAGCGCTTCCAGCCCTCGCTCATCCGCCGCGTCAAGCTCTACCTCAAGGAGACGCCGCTCTTCGAGCAGTTCGGCATCACCGAAGAGATCAACAAGGCCCTGCGCAGCAAAGTCTGGCTCAAGTCCGGCGGCTCCATCGTCATCAACCAGACCGAGGCGCTGGTCGCCATCGACATCAACACCGGCAAATTCGTGGGCAAAACGGCCCGCCTCGAAGACACCATCGTCAAGACCAACCTCGATGCCATCCCGGAGATCGTCCGCCAGATCCGCCTGCGCGACCTCGGCGGCATCATCATCATCGACTTCATCGACATGGACGAGCGCCGCAACCGCAACCGCGTCATGGCCGCCCTCGAAGACGAACTCAAGAACGACCGCGCCCCCTCCAAGGTCCTCCAGTTTAACGACTTCGGCCTTGTCGCCATCACCCGCAAGCGGGTCAAGCAATCGCTCGAGCGCACCCTCTCCACCACCTGCAACATCTGCACCGGAACCGGCATGGTCAAGTCGCCGATCACCGTCTGCAACGACATCTACATCGAGATGCGCAAGATGCACAAGCACCTTGAACGCGGCGATGTCATGCTGCGCGTGCATCCCGAGGTGGTCAAGCAGCTCAAGACCTCCGGCGCCAAATGGCTACAGGAGATGGAAGAGATGGTGGGCAAGACCATCCTGGTCAAGAGCGACCCGAGCCTGCACCCTGAGCAGTTCGACATCCACTAGCCGAACGGCCGGCGGCCCGCGCCCCATCTGTGCCGCCGCCGGCGTTCGACCGGCCCGTCCATGCCCAAAAGCCGCGAATCGGGAGCCTGGAACGTTGGCCATCCGGCTCCAATAATCGCCGCCTTCATCCCATCAACAATCGCTCCAGTCAGGGTGATCCAATCCCCGGGTTGGTGCGTCATACAAAGCAATGAGATGATTAAGTCGGGGCCGCCCACGGGCACAACAAACTCAGTCGATCCGGGTTAGCAACACTCGAAGGACTTTGCAACAATAAGGGAGTTATCAAAACAATGACGCTCACTCACCGCTCTCTCGCATGCCGCGTCGCGGCCCTCAGCTTCCTGGTGGCCGGTACGGTCACGCTAATGCAGGCTCAGCAATCCGCAGCCGTCGCGCCGAACCAGAATGCGCCTGTCCTAATGGCATCCGATGCTGCGCCCACGGATCTCGCTTCTGTGCCCGGCGGCGGCTACTCCAGCAGCGCGCCGCCCGCGGATGCCGATGCCGTATCGACTGAGCGCTTCGACCTCCGCTCCGCCGCGTTCGCCGGCTCCCAGCCGCCGCCGCGCCGCCGCTATGGCCGCCCCAACTATGCCGACAGCCACACCAATCCCGACGGCTCCAACAAGTACACCTTCGTCGGAGGCGTCGGCCTCACCCTCCCCACCGGCGGAACGCACAACTACCTCACCCCAAGCTACAAGTTCCAGGTGGGCGGCGGACGGAACTTCAACAAAACTTTCGCTCTCCTCATCCAGTTCGACTACGACCACTTCGGCTTCCAGACCGCGACCCTGTCCAAACTGCTCGCAATCTACAACGCCCCCCCGACCAGTGCGGGCTTTACCCAACTGGGCGGCACCAGCCACGACTGGTCGTTCACCCTCAACCCAGTGGTCAACTTCCTTCAGGGCGGCCGCGGTGGCGCCTATCTTACCGGCGGCGTCGGGTACTACCACAAGACTGCCAACTTCACAGTCCCCGGGACCGGCGTCTATTGCGATCCGTACTATGGCTGCTATGAGTACAGCGCCAATCAGACCGTCGACAAGTACACCAGCAACGCGTTCGGCGCGAACGGCGGCCTTGGCTTCACCTTCAAACCGTCCCGGTTCTCCGGTGAGCGCTTCTTTGTCGAAGCCCGTTACGTCTGGACCGACAATCAGCCCCGCCCCTTCAATGTCAGCGGCACCACCCCCTACTACAACGCCTTCCCCCAGAACAGCGCGCGCACGACCTACGCCCCCATTACCGTCGGCCTGCGCTTCTAATCATGCGCTCCTTGTCACGGAACGATGAAGCCCGGCCACCTCGCCGGGCTTCGTTGTGTCTGCTTACATCAGGCGTTCCACGGATTCACCACCGCAATCCCGCAGCCCTCAAAGTCGTCGACGTTTCTTGTCGCGACCGTCGCACCCGCTACAGCGGCAATCGCCGCAATCTGGGCATCTTGGGGTGACATTGGCAGCCCACTTTGCCGCTTCGCCGCTCGCAATCGCGCGTAGTGCGGTGCCGCATATGCGTCGAAGCCAAGTATCCTGCTGCGCAGGGCGATCTCGAAGATGACCCGCGAAAGCTCGCTCAACCGTTCGCGGCGTCGGCCGTTCGGTAGCAGTTCGAGGCCATAAAGAACCTCGGCGAGCGAAACGGACGTTGTGGCAAGCAAGTCAGGCTTCTGCCGGAGAAACCACGCAGACACGGCGGGTTCAGGCCGCTCCTTGCTCAACTCTGAGATGACATTGGTATCGAGGACGATCACAAGCGCACTTATCGGAAGTTCGGCGGTTCACGGCCAGGTTCACGCGGGGGAAACTCCAGATCCAGCGGTCCGTATTTCGCCACGGCACGACGGATGATGTGATACGGATGCTCCTCCGGCTCACGTGACTCACGCTTAAGGATTGCCGCCTCCAATATCGCGCGTGCCTCCGCCTCCATCGAGCGCCCGGCCTCTGCGGCGCGGACGCGCAGGCTCTCCTTCACAGAGTCTTTAAGATCTCGGATGTGCAGCGTCGCCATGCTAGCAATGATAGCACTGCTAGCACCGTCTTCAATAGGAAGAATCCACGGCGAACGTGAATAGCGGCAGCACAACCGCACCTACTATTCCCAACCACCTGGCTCTTCTGTAACCAAAACATAGAAATGGAATCGACAATACCGAAGCCTCAAACATCCAGCCCTCAACACGGATAACCCTTGGCGAGACACCTTGATCGACGCTGACCCCCCTCATGGCGATCAAGGAGAGTATCGGTAGGGTCGTGAGTAGGAGCAGACCAACGATGGAGAGCGCCTTTCGCCATGTACGCCGATCCGGCACCCCGAACCAATCCCACCATGCGAAAGCAACAGGTAGAAGTAGAAGAAGAACAATTATGCCGAACAGCATCGCCCTATATCCCCACCGGATACGGCTTCTCATGCACCCCGGACCCGCTCGCGCCCTTGCCCGTCCGCTCAAACCGCCCCTGCATTAAACTCAGCACCCCGGTATACCAGTACCCCATCACAAACAGCAGTAGAAACGGCACCGTAAAGTAGTTCTCCGTCGACATCGCATACCACACCGTGAACGCAAAATACGTCCCCACGGCCAGCTCGATCCACGGAATGATCCCCAGCCGCTTGCGATAGACCTTGGCCTGACTGGCCTCGCCTTTCTTCCTCACCCGGTACTTCGGCGTCCGCGCAAACGCCGACTTCACCCCGAACAGCGCCTCCATCACCGCCTTCGTGTTCGTGATCGTCAGCCCCACCCCGCCCAGCGCCATCAGCACCGGCACATACAGAAATGTCCTGTACCAGGTCTTCGGAAACAGCTCCTTCTGGCTCACCAGATAAAACGTCGACACCGACATGGTGCTCGCGATAAACAGCGGAAAGTCGATCAGCAGCATCTGCACATACCCCTGCCAGCTGCGGATGATCATCGCCGGCATCAGCAGCACGCTCAGCACAATCATCAGCGGATAGCTGATGTTCGCCGTCAGGTGATACCACGCCTCCAGCTTCGTGTGCCACGGCGCATCGCTCTTCAGCACCCGCGGCAGAATCTTCTTCGCCGTCTGGATCAACCCCTTCGCCCACCGCGCCTGCTGCGTCTTGAACGCGGTCATCTCGATCGGCAGCTCCGCCGGACACTCCACGTCCTGCAGGTACTTGAACTTCCACCCCGTCAACTGCACCCGGTAACTCAGGTCGGTGTCCTCGGTCAGCGTGTCGTGCTGCCACCCGCCGCCATCCGAGATCGCATTCCGCCGCCATACCCCCGCCGTACCGTTGAAGTTGAAGAACACCCCGCTGCGCGACCGTCCCCCATGCTCCAGCACAAAGTGCCCGTCCAGCAGGATCGCCTCAAGCTGCG
>Ga0182024_10018642_pt1 | contig 12894 bp, 9 predicted proteins | sample P32metaG_FD_120480 | JGI IMG/M metagenome (GOLD analysis project Ga0182024, IMG submission 120480) | Permafrost microbial communities from Stordalen Mire, Sweden - P3-2 metaG (Illumina Assembly) | ecosystem: Environmental > Terrestrial > Soil > Wetlands > Permafrost | place: Sweden: Stordalen...
CGATCCGGGAAACTGCAGCTTTTCGACCTCGTCTTTGGTGATCTGGTCCATGCGCATTCCGGCGATCTTCGTCTGCTCCAATAGTCGCCAGCCGTTTCTGTAATAGCGGCGGCTGTCGGCCTCAAGCCGTCCCGTTTCCACCCATTGAAGGAAATCCTTCGAGTATTCACGAATCGTGGGCGGCTTCCTGTCGAGCGGGTCGCTGCCCTTAATCGCGGCAGCGAGTTTGAGAGCGGCAGCTTTTTGCGCTCTCGTTTTGTTGGTCTCCTTGATGGACCCGCGGTAGCGCTCGCTGCGCACCGTGAAGTCATACCAGTAATACTTCGACTTGTTCTTTCTGAACAGTTTCACGAGATCACCCCCAAGCAGCCCGCACGGAAGCAACTCGTGTGTTCCGCTGAAAGGATCCGCGCGGAACAACAACATCGTACATCAGCTTGACTTCGATCCCAATCCAGTCAGGGAGCACACCTACGCAATGCCAACGCTCGAACACTGCGGCCGCGGTTGAGGGTTGCCGGCCGCATCGTAGATACCCGCACTGGTTCTCACGAACTCTGCCAGCCGTTCTTATCGTATGCGGCCGCCTATTCTCACCGAAGCCTGCCACCAGCAAGCGTGGAGTATGAGCAGCCTCATCCGCGCCGGAGGCGGGTCTGGACAAGCTCCCCAGAGCCCTGTACGCTTTTAATAAGTACACAAGGAGAAATCTATGCCTAGAGTGGCCGTGAACGACAACCCACGAATGAACCTCCGGCTGCGACCGGAACAAAAGGCTACGCTCGTGCGCGCTGCGGCGTTGAGGCACACGGACCTGACGGAGTTTGTTCTCCAACCCGCCTTGCGGGAGGCCAAGGCGGTGATCGAGGAGTCGGAACGTATCGTCTTGTCCGAACGTGACAGCTTTTTGGTGCTGAACCTGCTCGAAAATCCGCCAGCGCCGAATGCTAAGTTGCGGGCAGCCATCGCTGCAATGCCAAAACCTACGCGGAAACGGCGATGAGCGTTCCCGCCTGGCACGAAGAGCCAATCTCGAAAAAGCATGATCGGAAGTCTTTCGATTGCGGCGATCCGGCCATGAATGACTTCTTCGAGCGTTACGCCCGCCAAAGCCATGAATCTGGTGCCGCGAAGACCTTTCTCGCAATTGATAACGCCGACAACAAGAGCATTCTTGGTTTCTACAGCCTGGCTCCGGGCGCTCTGGCCTACGCTGATACGCCGGAGACGGTTCGCCGCGGCCTCGCCCGGCATGATGTGCCCGGGTTCCGGCTCGCGCGCCTTGCTATAAACCTGCGCTGGCAGAGCCAAGGTCTCGGCGGCCAACTCCTCGCCGCAGCCGCGCGGCGCTGCCTGCGCGCTTCGGCTGAGGTCGGCGGCGTTGTGCTCATTATCGAAGCGAAGAGCGATCGCGCGGCCCGATGGTACTCCAGTTACGGCGCTGTGCCTCTGAGCGGCAAGCCTTTGATACTCGTAATGTCGCTCGCGTCGTTTGCCGCCGACCTGAAGGCGGCAGGACAGGTATGAGCCACGAAGTGTGGAAAGGACGGGCTTGCTCACGCCCACTTCGTTTCAGCTTTCAAGCTGAGAGACGATAAAGGACATTATCGCGGATCATTTCTCCGGCAACCCGCAGGCAGGTTGCCGTGTCACCTATCCGATTAGCCGGTTATACGTCCAAGTGCCAGAATCTGGATCGACCTGAACCGGTCAATGAGTGAGTTGCCCTGTTAGCGTCACTCGAGGAGCCAAGCTACTCTTCCAGTTCGGTATCTTCTGGTGCGTCAGTCGCGCTCGAAAACTCCATGCGATAGCCGTCAGGATCAATCACCGGCACAACCCACAAACGGTTTCCCACCGATGGACGTTTCCGTGTCTGGATTCCACGTGATTTGAACTCGCGATAGAGCGCCAGCGAGTCTTCACACTGAAAACAGACGTTGACTCCAGTTCCCAGCGCTTCCTTCGGCTGACGTTCCGGCAAAAACTCCTGCAGCATAATCGCAGCCTCGCCCAGCTCTAGCCAGCACCAACGGATCCTCCCGTCTGGCTTGTAATCATCTTGGTGATCAGCCTGATCTGGAATCCACCAGCGCTTCATTTTGAACCCGAGCCCGTCTACATAGAATCGCAGTGACTCTTCCATGTTGGTCACGCCGAAAAAGGGCACCGCCTGCTTTACGTTCGCGCTCGTCATGGCTTCAACCGGCATCGTTTACCTCCCTCGGCATCACGGCTCATTATGAATGGAAGCTGTATCTGTCGCAAAATCTCGAAGCCACCGGGCAGCGCTGAGCGAGGTTCCAGGACAATCGCAGCGGATAGAAATCTTTGATGGAAATCGCGAACGACATTACGGCGCCAACAACGCGACCGGACCCAAGCGGCCGCCAGCGCCGATTGAGCCTTGGCTCTCAGGAGATGGGCCGTGCAACCCCGCTCAAGATCACTAACCCATATGGCACACCTGTTCATTTGCGGACAGTCTGTGCGAGATCGGACAGATTTTCCCGGGGAGAGAGTTCTGGTTCCACTCAAAAAGGCCCAAGGAAACAGCGCCGACAGATCAATTTGGCTGCGCTCATTTCGTCCAATGGCAAGAAATCAAAAGCTCGAAAGAGCGAGCCGGTTATTCTCGCTCACTGTTAGCGTACTCAGAATCCGCTTCTCGATCGCACCCGACCTGGCAGTGAAGTTGCTACAGTTTGAGCGGAGAACCAACTTTCCTCGTCCTTCCTCGTCGCATAGGAGGCGCCGATGCAGATATTCCTTCAGGATCTCCGGTTTGCTTTGCGGCAAATTGTCCGCAATCCTGGTTTCTCTCTCACCTCTATTCTGTCGCTCACGCTGGGCATCGCCGCTACGGTGGCCGTTTATAGCATTCTCTATGACGCTGTGCTCCATCCCTGGCCCTATGCGGGCATCGAGCGGATTTGCGATGTCTGGATTACCGACAACGCCGGTCACGATGGCACTTGGGGGTTAACAGGCCCGCAGATTCGGCAATTGCGCCAGACACACGCTGTAGAAGATGTGGTCGCCTCCAACTATACGAACCAGACTGTGACGGGCAGTGACGTTCCGGATGGCGCGATTGTTGTTGAGATGACGGGATCGCACTTCCAGTTTCTGGGCCTCAGCCCGCTGCTAGGTCGATACTTTGCCCCTGCCGATGCGCCCGATGGAAAAGATCCTCAGCCCGTCGCCGTGCTGGGCTACAAGTTTTGGCAGCGACACTATCGTGGCGATCCTGCGGTTGTGGGCAAAACCATCCAGCTCAACCATAAGACCTATGCAATCCTCGGCGTGATGCCCGTGCGCTTCACGTGGAGGGATGGAGAGGTCTACATCCCGCTGGACCTGGCCTCCGATCAGCTCCATCGGTACAGTCCGGAGATCAAGTTGAAACCCGGTGTCACGATGGCCGCCGCCGCTGCCGAATTCGGGCCTCTCTACCAGCAGTTCGACAAACAGACGCCAAATGTCTTTCCTAAGCAATACAAGATTAGCGTGCGCGGCCTGGCCGATACCTACACCCGCGATCTGAAGAAAACGATGTATCTCCTCTTTGGGGCCGTCGCCCTACTGCTCGCGATCGGCTGCGGAAATCTCTCGATCTTGCTGCTCGCACGGGGCACGGCCCGCCAGCATGAGTTTGCGGTGCGCTCGGCCGTGGGAGCCAGCAGCATTCGCATCGTGCGCCAACTTCTCACCGAATCGCTCCTCTTATCCTTGGTTGGAGCCGGTCTGGGAGTCTTTGCCGCGTATCGCGCGATCGGGTTCCTCGTCCCGCGGTTGCCCGATCACTCCTATCCCTACGAAGCAGACTTCCACATCAATCTTCCTGTTCTCTATTTCAGCGTGGCTCTGGCAGTGTTGAGCGGAATTGTCTTCGGCCTGTTTCCCGCATTGCAATCGGCGCAGCCGCAGATCAGCCAGGTGATGCAGACTGGCACGCGACGTCTCACGGGCAGTGTGAAAGGCAGGCGCTTGCACACCGCGCTCATTGCCGGCCAGGTTGCACTAACTCTGCTGTTGATGACCGCTGCGGGAGCTGCAATTCAGGGCTTCATCGGCATGCTCCGTGTCCCGCTCGGATATCAGCCGAAACATGTGATGTCGGTGGTCATTCCCATCCGCGACGATGCGCATACAACCTGGGCGGATCGAGCCCGCTTTTACACCGAACTGCACGACAAGATCGCGGCAATGCCTGGCGTCCTCTCGGCCGGTATATCTACGAATGCCACTCCGCCCGACAGCGGCTGGCGCCAACCCGTCGAAATCTTGGGCAAGCCAGCGTCCCAAGCACAGGAGGCGCAAGTCGAATTCGTCGGCCCCGAGTAGTTCGCGACCTTGCAAATCCCCTTCATCAGCGGTCGCTTATGGGACCACAGCGAAATTGCGCGCGGCGCCACGCTCGTCCTGGTGAACCAGTCCTTCGTGCGCCACTACCTCTCCGGAGGAGACACTGCGGGACATTCGGTGCGCGTGCCCCAATTCGCTACCCTTCCTCCGGTGGCGTTAGCAGCAAACGGAGCCGCGGGGTGGTTGCAGATCATCGGTGTCGTAGGCGACTCGCTGAATGACGGGCTCGACAAACCCGTGGCACCCGCTGTCTACGCGCCCTACACACTCATGACTGTGCCGTTCACTCAAGTGCTGGTCCGCACTCAAGGCAATCCGCTCGCTATGCTGCACAGTATCAAGCAGCAGATCGCCTCGATCGATGCCGACCAGCAGATCGACGGCGATGTACGTGATCTCGAAGGCTGGATTCAGCGCGAGCCGGAGTACGCCCGGGGGCGGCTTGTTTCGATGCTCTTCGGCGCGTTCTCTGTTCTGGCATTGGTTCTGGCGGCGGTGGGCTTGTACAGCGTTGTTTCCTATACCGTGCTTCAGCGCACGAGCGAACTCGGCGTTCGCATTGCTCTTGGGGCTCGGCGCCGGGATGTGCTTCGGATCGCTGGAGTATCGGCCGGAACCGGCGTGGGTTTGGGAATCGTTTCAGGGCTCGCGCTCAGCTTCGGACTAGGTCGGATGATTGCGCAGTGGATCGAGAATGGAACCCGCGATCCGCTGGTGGTTCTGGGAGTATCGGCGCTCCTCCTGGCCGTCGCGGCGATTGCATGTTTGGTACCCGCGCGACGGGCGCTTGCCATCAACCCCATCGAGGCATTGCGCTCCGAGTGAAAGTTAGCTCTTGCAAAACTAGGATTTCAGACGACGAGACGAACGAGAACATACCTGAGACGTAACTGCAGAGTTGGCGACAACCCTCCAAGACTCTGTCAATGAGTGCTTCGCCCTGTTATCGGCATTTGACGTTCGGGTATCAGGCCATACATGGCGAAGGGAGGCAGTTGAAGTGGTTTGCTTGGTTGATTAACTGACTAAAGTGAGGTGAAGACCTTTGATAATCAGTGAAATGCAAAGCAAGCTGGCGACATGATCAACGTCACCATTGCTGTGAGCAACACTTGAACGGAAAGCCGGATGCGCTGAGAGGTGCATGTCCGGTTTGGGGAGAAGAGACAGGGAAATAGTTCGACTACGCTCTGTCTCTTACTCCACTCCCCATGGCGCGTGGTTTCGCCTAGCACCAGCAGCGATGTGACTTGGAACCAGGCCAGTAATTACTGCGGCAACCTGAGACTTGCAGGCTATTCGAACTGGCGACTAGCGACGATTGACGAGCTTGCGGGCATCTACGCTCAGGACCTTCGAGATGCGGGCACTCTGTGTACGCCCTTCCGGAGAAAGATAGTACGGAGCAATCAATTACTCGTGCAGGTTTCGTGGCATGAGCTCTCCTCATTATTGCAATTCTTTATTGAGCCTAATACCAATCCGGCTGCCATTCCTGATTCCATTGAGTGTCCTATAGCTTCCTTCGTAATGTTATCGGATTCACACCGAGATTTAGCGGAGTTGCAGTCAGCCTGACATTGCTTCTTCCCTGCCGGGGTTCGCCTGTATGCCATCTCCTTTTTCTGCCGCAACGCCTCCTCCCTCGCCGCCTCTTTCTGCCGCAACTCAGCATCCCTCTTCTCTTGCAGACGCGCAAAATATATTTGTCCATTAGAATTCCCTTGGTCAGCTGCTTTGCGATACCACTTCAAAGCCTCGGCATAGTCCTGGGGTACCCCGTTGCCGTTTTCGTACAAGCTCCCAATATGGTTCTGCGCATCCGTATTCCCTTGGACAGCCGCTTTGCGAAACCACTTCATTGCCTCGGCATAGTCCTGGGGTACCCCTTTGCCGTCTTCGTACATGCTCCCAATATAGTTCTGCGCATCCGTATTCCCTTGGTCTGCCGCCTTGCGAAACCACTTCATTGCCTCGGCATAGTCTGGGGGGGTTCCAGGACCGTTGCCGTTGATGTAAACCGTCCCAAGCTGGTACTGCGCTTTCGCATTTCCTTGATCAGCCTCCTTGCGTACCCCTACTTCCGCGATGACACGAATAGCCTCTCCATTCCCCTGGTCAGCAGCCTTGCGATACCACTTCATGGACTCGGCAGAGTCCTCGGGTACCCCTTTGCCGTTTCCGTACATTGACCCAAGTTGGAACTGCGCATCCGCATACCCTTGGTCTGCCGCCTTGCGAAACCACTTCATTGCCTCGGACCAGTCTTGGGGGGAGCGTAAGGTGTACCCCATCCCAAGCTGGTACTGCGCAAACGCATTCCCCTGGTCAGCCGCCTTGCGTAACCACTCATTCCCCTCCTTCTCCCCTTCTAACTCGTCCTGCATGTTCCGGAACATTCTTCCAGGAACCTTGCCCATGGTGTACATTCGCCAAAGTCCGAGCTGTGCTTCTGTGTTCCCTTGTTCAGCTAGAGGCTTTAACAGCAAGAAGGCCTCTTTCCAGTCCCCCCGTTTCTCCGCTGCAATGCCGTTTTCCAGTGGCCTCGCCATTGTTGACGCCAAACTCGCGGCAAGCTTATTGCAGTCTGGATCACCAGCTGGATTAGGTGTAAATATTTGTCTGTTGACTGGGAGAGGTGTATATGCCTTCTGACCTTCAAGGAGCAGTTGTAGAAACTTTCCTCCTTTGAACGTTATTGGTTCACTTTCAATGCACATATGTGAATTGGCCGGTAACATTTCAATCCACTGAATCGAGGGGGTGAGCGAGTAAATTGGAATATTTCCTATTGATATCACTGATATAGGTTTGGCTGATGCTCCAGACGTGGTGGAGGCCGCTACGGCATCGCCGGTACGCTGGTCCATCCCGTTGTTGCCGGATGCCGCCACGGTAGCTTCCGCTCGCCTTGCCTCCGCAGCAGCGGCCGTCTTTGCTAGTGTCTCGGTGTCAGGCAGGTAAGTTCCTGCAAATTTCAACACCGCCTCTGTGGTCATGGTGTGCTGCCAGTCTTTGCCGAGCATGAGCTTCACATCGGCTTTCAACATTGGGTCGGGGATCGTGGAATTGATTGAGACGCCCATCTCGACCTCAAGACAGTCGCTCTTCGCCTCCACCTTGGTGATTTGGAAGAGTGCGTCAGGCTTGAAGCTCCAGTATTTGTCGGCATCGGCGTGGAGAATACCGGATTCGACACGGTAGGAGACGCGGCCGTCTGGGAAGACTTCGGTCTTTGCCTGAAACCTCGCGGGCCGACCGTTTACCATCACGGGATTCCGCGTCGTCGCCTGATAACCGAGGGTCACGGTGCTGACGACTGTCTTGCCGCTGAGCGCTGCTACGAGTTGTCCAGTATCGACCTGCCCGAGTGCGACCGATGAGGCGCAGAGGAACGCAGGGATGAGGCAAACGCGGTACAGAGCAGCAGGGAGATTGTGCAAGGTGAGTCTCCAGAAATTGGGCCCAAGGGCTGCTGTTGGTCTATCACACGCCGACCTCGGTTCACAAGACTCATAACCGCGAAATGTTGTGGTAACAGACGCGTCGAGCGGGCCAAACGAGGCCGGTGCGAAGCGGCAATAAATCACTGATCAGGAAAACGGACGAAAAGGCGGCTCCGAAGAGCCGCCTTCAGGTTACGCGGATGCTACTTGGCCTTCTTCTTGGCGGGCTTGGCCGCATTGCTCTCACTGGCTTCGTTCGGTGCAGAGTAGTCGATCTTGCGAATGTAGTCAGCCTTGATCGAGAACGTCTTGTGCTCCACGCCTTCGACTGTGTACGTCTCCGGCTTGATCTTGCCTTCAAGTATCACCGGCGTCCCGGCCTTGAGGGTGGCGGCGAACTTCGCCAACGGCCCCCAAACCTGAATCTGGAACCAATCGGTGTTCTTGTGCTCGGCGCCGTCCTTGTCTTCCCACTGCTCGTTGAAGGCAATGCTGAAGTTGACTACATCGCCGTTCGGGGTGGACTTCTTTTCGGCGTCTTTGCCGAGGTTGCCTTCGAAGTGGACCTTGTTTTTGTAGCTGGACATGATGTTCTCCTTTTGATTTTGGTCGCGAGTGAATCGGGACATACTGCCGGAACGGACATGGGGCGCAGTGAACTCCCAAGTGCCAAGCAAAATCTTTGGCGGAGAGGGACCACAGCTTGCCTGGGGAGAGGAATCCGCAAAGCGCAGCGAAAGAGTTTGCGCCGCCGCCGCTGGGCGAGAACGTTCTTGACGCATCCATGATGGCCGAGTTGATTGTGACCAAAAAGGAGATCGCGGCTCAGCGCAAAAAGTCCACCGGAACCTCGCGGGCCAGGCCGAAAAACCCCGGCGCGGGTGGCCAACGATTGCCGTTGGTGGGAAGACATGAGGCCGGGCAGTCGATTTTTTGGTTCCTTGGTTTTGGGGCGCTCTTGGTGGCGGGGTTCGCTACCTCAGCTTGGACGCTGGTTGAATCGATCTAAGACAGTTTTACCGGTTGAAGGCATCGTTTGTTGCTCCGTTTTTGGAGCTCCGAACAAGGGGCAATATGACCTTGCCCTCAGAATGCGTATCTCTTACCGAGGAACGGCGTTCGCATTTGATGGTGCCGCGGAAACATCCATCATCGGGCTAAAACAACAAACGGGTTCGTGACTACTTTTCCATAGGCGTGTGCGTTGTATGATTGCAAAGCCCTCAGGAGAGTGGCGCTCCGATGCCCGATGAATTTGATGAATATAGCTACCGCGACGCAAGGCTTTCGATCTGGCAGGCGGCTGCAGGAGAAGTTCAGCGTAAACATAACCAGTCCGCCGGAAAGATGGATGTTGCGTACCTGACCGCTAAGCCACAAAGACTCGTGAGCGCGGCCGAATTGATGCGGCCGGTACATTTCGTCGCGCATACGATCAAGGGCGCCGGAAAACCATTTGAGTTCCTCGCCTATGAGGTGAAAAAGGGAATACTCGATCTCAAGGCCAAGTTTGATCCATTGGAGGATTGCGCCAAGGCAGCGGCGCACTTCCTGTGGGCCGAAATCGAAGGGGACGACGAGAACTCTAAACTCTACGCTGGCGAACTGCAGAAGTCAGTCTGTGATGCTGCCGGGTGGGCCGAATGCCTCACGACCTATTTGGCCTACAAGGCACTTCTGCAGGACCCATGTATCGCCCGAACCAGAACGTTGTCGTCGATCTTGGCACTAAGACCAAGCTCGCAATTATAGGAGATTGGGGAACAGGCGCGGATGTCGCGACCAATGTCTTGAAGCAGGTCGCCATACTTAAGCCAGATCTACTTCTCCACCTCGGAGATGTCTACTATGCCGGTACTCAGAATGAGGCCCGTGATAACTTTCTTGATATCTGCAGAACCGTCTTAGGGGAAATTCCGCTTTACAGCCTGTGCGGAAATCACGACATGTATTCCGGCGGACAGGGGTACTACTCGCTTCTCGACCAAATCGGCCAGAAGTCTAGCTACTTCTGCCTTCGCAACGATCAGTGGATGTTTCTCGCAATGGACACTGGGTTCCACGACAACAATCCCTTCAACGTCTCGACCAACATGACGCAGCTCGTCACGCAAGATGGATGGTCGGAGGCAAATTGGCACTTAGATCAGATCAGTAAGGCAGAGAACCGGAAGCTGGTCCTTCTTTCGCACCACCAATTGTTCTCCCCTTTCGGCTCTGTCGGCGCGGTCGAGGCTGTGCCTTATGCCTATAATCCCAATCTCTACGATGTCTTCGAATCTGTTCTGCCAAAGCTGGAATGGTGGTTTTGGGGACACGAGCATACGCTTGGGATCTTTCAGCCCTACATGGGGCTTAAACGGGGTCGATGCATAGGGGCCTCGGCCGTCCCGGTCTTTCAGGGCCAGCAATCTTATGCTACTGCCTCCGGACTCAAGACCTTCGACGGTGGTGCAATGCCTACATGGGATACGAACGGCGTTCTCGGCAGCACCGCGAATATGTACAACAACTGCTTCGCTATGATGGCGCTTAACGGGACATCGGCAGTTGTGGACTATTATGAAGTTCCGTTACTTGGACCTGCGCGCAAATTTAATGTGACGGATGTTGTCTGAGTCGGATCAGCAGGTTGAACGCCACCAAGGCATAACCTTGTCACGATAGAAGCGCATTCTCCGGGAGTAGTTCTGCCGACCTCCAAGAGGCGGGAAAGGGAATCGGAAATGGCTGTTATCAACGTAACAAGCAGCTTTGGGCTCAGTGAAGATATCGAGATTCGCGAGAATTCACCCTTGGCGAAGGCGAAACTCACGCAGCTACTATCCGCCGGCAAAGAATTCTTTGCAGAGTTCAAGAAACCGATGGACCAGGCTGACGTCAAGCGCGTTGCCTTCGGTGCGACAGCGGCCTCTCCGAATCTGCTGAGCGGCGGCATTCCAAGCCTGACGCTCGGTGCCGGAATCAATTGTGGACTTGATATCTTTACTTCAACCGATGGCAGCCTTTTTGGAAAAGATCAGTTCGCGCTTGCAATTCCAATTGGAGCAAATCAAGCGTGGCTCGGCGTTGAAGTTGACATCCTCGCGAAAGCAGATGCGGCGGCGTCCTCAAACTGGATCGGTATCTCTCTTGAAGCGGATAGTGCTGTTAAATGTATAACGTATTCTCTTTTTTTGGCAACGAATAATGTCCTTCCGTTGCTCGCAGACGCTTGCGCTGCTGGATTCGCGAACTTTTCGATTACGGCAAGCCCGAACGATATCCGACGGCAGCCCACCGGCACCGTAAACCATACGGAATGCAGCGGAACAATTACAGCAAAGGTTACTCTAAGCCAACCGTATACATTGAACGCGCTTGCCTCTGCAAATTTGCCGTTCAAAGCCACCGCAAGTATCCAGCCGAACGTAACCCTCCAGATCGGCGGCTCCATTGCGATCACAGGAGATTTCATATTTCGTTCTTACAAGGTATCCAATACGCTGTTGCAGATCGGCGTCTACAAAAAGCGGGGCTCGACGCTTGCGGCAAAATTCACAGCGGGTGCCGGTTTCGGGGGTGATGTTGGCAGCAGTGACATCCTCGGGGCACTCCTCAATCTGGCGCTTCCAGGCGTCAACGTTGCGACCGCGGGTATTCCGAAAGAGGACGCGGAGAATCTTAATAAGGTCATCAAGGACAGCCTCGATCGGAGCTTGACGGCTGAGCTGAACGTTACTTGCTCGGCGGCCTACACGGATGAAGCCGCAGCAATATACGAGATAGACCTTACTGCGGGTGTGGGTGAAACCACAGACGCTGCACTGAAATCGGCACTGCAAGGCGATTGGATGTCGTTGGACAAACTGACCAATGCCCGACGCTTCCGCAATATCCTAGTGGACACTGTGGAGAAGAAGGGGGCGATTACCCTTAATCTTTTCGGCGTGTACAGTGCCACGTCCTACAATGATTATGTGAAGACCTGCACAATCTTCTCCGACGAGTCAGGGCAAGTCAGCATCATCGACAAGGTGGATTCAAACCACATCAGCGCCGCGAGCGCTCCCTTTGCGTCGGACTCCAACAAACTTCGGAAAGCCCTAACGGAAGCTTTCGTTTGCACCGCAACATATGCAGCCATCTGCGGAAAGCTGAATCTTCAAATCTCGGTGCTACAGTCTTATCTCGATTACCAGCAGAACATGTCGTGGGACGAGATGAACCAGAACATACAGCTTGGCTACGCGCTCGAGCTCATTCCGATGGGAGGCCTGGACTCAACTCTGAATACAACGCCATCCTTTCCCCATGCGTGCATCACCGCGACGGTGCGGTATAGTACTGATGCCGTAATGGACATGTTCTTCAGCGATCGACTTAACTTGGTTGCACGCACGCAGGACAGCTTGGAGAAGGCCGGGCGCGAGACGATGATTGGTATGCTCAATCCCCAAGATCCAACGGACAAGACACGTATCGCAGTTCTCCAGAACTCAAATATTTGGGCCGCGATGGATTCGGTCGGTAACGCAAATGCATTTGGCACAATCGACGGTTTAGGTAGCCTTGAACCAACACTCCTCGCAGCGGTCACAAGCGATTGGGTCAGCATCCGGTGGTGGGCGGACACTGTCGACAAAGTCGGGCCCATACTCGCGGATACAATTCGAGCTCTGCAAAATTTGACCGGCGTGGATCTATCCCACGATCCCAACTTCATGAAGCAGCGGGCGCGGCTCGAAAATGCGTTGGGGGCTGTCACGCGGAATACAAATGCGGCTTTTGTACATGGATGGGGGGTCGCAGTGGTTTTTGCGCTCAGCGGTAAACATGGATCTGCGGAAATGGAGTTTGCGTGGAGCAGCAATCGACAACATTACGGACCACAATAGCTCAATCTCACTACAACACTACGAAACGCCTCTCCGCAGAGGCGTCTTTTTTGTGGAGATTATCGTAAGCGTCTGGTGTTGCTTTCAATTACCCACAAGTTTTCACTGAATCCGCGTGAGTATTGATGCCCAGTATTCTGCCTCAAGTCAGGTACTTACATTGAGAGATGAGTCATGGCGCAGTGGAGGCCATGAGCAAGAAG
>Ga0182024_10018643_pt1 | contig 12893 bp, 6 predicted proteins | sample P32metaG_FD_120480 | JGI IMG/M metagenome (GOLD analysis project Ga0182024, IMG submission 120480) | Permafrost microbial communities from Stordalen Mire, Sweden - P3-2 metaG (Illumina Assembly) | ecosystem: Environmental > Terrestrial > Soil > Wetlands > Permafrost | place: Sweden: Stordalen...
GCTACCAAGTCCGGAACCAACCAGATACACGGCGCTGCGTACTGGTTCAATCGTTCCAAGATCGCCGCCGCGGATGTCTTCCAGTACACTACCAATCCCCAATGTACCTTCCTCGGCGAATCAGGCTGCGTGGCGCTTCCATCGCTAAGCCGAAATCAGTTCGGCGCGGCCCTGGGCGGCCCCATCTGGAAAAACAAAGTGTTCGCCTTTGTGGATTACCAGGGTTGGCGCCAGGTTTTTCCGGCTAGCGCTTACACCACCCACGTACCAACGGCGCTCATGCGCACCGGCGATTTCACCGAACTGTGCGGCGGTGCGGCCAATTGTGCGACAGCGTATCTTAGCCCTGCTGCTAATGCCACAAGCCTCCCTTACTCAGGACTGCCGGGATGCAGCGCCGCTATGGCAGCCAATCCAAATGCGTTTGTTTCTTCTGGCGGACTGAACGCTGGGTACGTCTTCGACCCGCAGACTTGTCTGCCGTTCGGTTGGAACACTGGCACCGACTCGCCCGGTCCAACCATCAACATGATTCCGTCCGGCAGCCAGATTGGACCCGGGATCAGTTATCTGAACTTGTTTCCTCTCCCCAATATCACGGGGGCGAACGTCGCGACGAACGACGCTAACTTTAGCCAACCACAAGTTCAGGTCATCAATGAGAACGACTACGACGCGCGCCTGGACTTCGTGGCCACTTCAAAGGACACAATCTTTGGCCGTTACAGTCTGGGCACGGATTTCCTGAATGGCACGGAAATACTGAGTGACTCCACCCACAACTTGCCCGTCGGCGGCGGTACCAACCCGTCACATCCGCGTCAGGTTGCCACAGGCTGGACCCACATCATCAGCCCCACGATCATCAACGAATTTCACTATGGCTGGATGCGGGATCTTCTCGGTTACCAACAGCCTAACGGCAGCGTTCCGACGGCGGCCAACATCGGCATCCAGAATGCCAATACTTCTCCGCTGCTCGGCGGTTTCCCCATCATCGGTGGATGGTATGGAAACATCAGCTACGTCGGTGATGGCGGCCCCTATCTCGTGATCGAGCCCACCCAGCAGTTCAGCGATGCGGTGACCTGGATCAAGGGAAAACACAGCTTCAAATTTGGCGCCAGCATTATTCATCGCGATGTGAACTGGGATCAGGGAAATGACGCCAAGGGTTATTTCTGGATCGACGATGGCAACTTTGGCGCGTATCCAGTTGCATCCTCTGGCCACGGAACCTTCACAGGCTTTGAGACTTCCGAACTGCTTGCCGGGTTCATGGGCGCCTACTCGTTTGGCGCATTTAGCGGGTACTTTCAGACCCGTAGCTGGGAGAATGGCTTCTTTGCCCAGGACGACTGGCGCGTCAACCACAGGTGGACGCTCAACCTTGGCCTGCGTTATGACCTGCTCACCTGGCCGACCGAAGCCAGCAACCATCAGTCCAACTTCAATCCCGCCACGGGAGAACTGGTCGAAGCCGGAACAGCCGCAGCCTCTGCTGGGGGATACAACAGTGCTCTCATTAACACGCCGAAGCATGACTTCGGCCCCCGCATCGGATTTGCCTGGGATATATTCGGGGATGGTAAGACTGTGCTGCGCGGCGGGTATGGGCTGTTCTATTATCTGGACCGCGGCGGCGTTGGCAACGAGCTTTCCAACAACCCGGACTACAACGGGACTTCGACGGTTTATGCCTGTCCGACGGCGACGACCTGCGGAAGCGGCTACCGGATTGCATTCACGGGACAAGCACCCTTGGGAGACAACAACCCCGCCGATGCCACGGCGCCCCTCCCGCCGAAAACTGGCGGAATCGCCCCTGACGCGGTGGCCAGCTCCAACAACGTCATTTACTACCCCAAGAACAGCCCCAATTCCCACATCCAGGAATGGAACCTTCAGATCGAGCGTTCCCTGGACAGCAAGACGTCGCTGGACGTGGCCTACGTAGGAACGAAAATGAGCAATCTCGCCACCACCTTCAACGCCAATGAGAACGTTTTTGGCACTGGTTGTACCGGCTGTCCTGCAGCCACAAGTTGGTTCCCGGTTGGGGGCGCGATCAACCCGAATGGTGTTGGAGCTATCAACGCTACGGAGATGATCGGGAGCGGAGACTACAACGCTCTGCAGGTTAAAGCGACACGCCGCATGAGCGGCGGGCTCCTGCTGACGGCGGCCTACACCTGGTCGCACACCCTGGATGACTCTCCCTCTGCATTCGGCACATCCGGCGGCGTCATCATAGGAGCTAACGGGACGCCGCTGCTGAATTTTGAGCGTGGCAACGCGGACACCGACCAGCGCCAGCTCTTTACCTTTAGCTCCATCTATGAGCTACCCTTCGGGCGGGGAAAAGCTTTCGGTAACGATGCCCCGAGGGCAGTGAATTACGCGCTGGGCGGCTGGCAGTGGAACAACGTGATTCTGAAAGCCACCGGTACGCCAATGGATATTACGGGGGCACCGACCGGCAATGGCCGTCCGGATTACAACGGTGGCTGCAAGACGAACGTCTCGTTCCATGTCTGGATCGCTTGCCCAGCAGGCGCCTTCACAGCTCCTGCTGGTCCGTTTGGGCAAGGCGATCTTGAACGCAATGCTTTCCCGGGTCCGGGAACCTTCAGTTGGGACATGTCCCTCGTAAAAAATATTCCGATCAAGGAGAGGGTGACGGCCCAGTTGCGCGCCCAGCTCTACAACGTGACCAACACGCCGCAGTTCCAGAACCCGGATAGCAGATACACCGACACGGTGAGCAACGGCAGCGGCTTCGGTCAGTTGCTCAGTGCTCGGGTAACCCCGCCGAACCGTGAGCTTGAACTCGCATTACGTGTGTCCTGGTAACAAATAGCCCTGGGAGACGCTTGAGACAACTCTCAAGCGTCTCCTGTTTCCTCGATCCGAATTGATTTTTTCCTTTCCCCGGTTTCTTGCTCCGCGCTGTTCGGTTGGTCTGCCTCATTCGGGGCGTCGCTAACGTCATGAGAAACAAACGTACCCTCGCGTTGTCTCTGGTTCTGGCGTGCCTTCTGACGCTGCGGGCGTGGCCGCAATCGAACGGGATCGCGGGAAAAGATCCAGTAGTTCGCAAAATCGAGCCGCCGAACTGGTGGGTAAACTACACGCCAACGCTCATGTTGTTGCTCACCGGCGAAAACCTCAGCGGAGCCCGCGTCGAGAGTCCTAAGAAAGGGCTGACTGTGCAAGGCACAGAAGCTTCTGCCAATGGACATTATCTTTTCGTCTACCTGCAACTCAGTTCGCATCTGCCAGCGGGAACCGTTCCCCTGCGTCTCAACACATCGGCCGGATCGACTTCGGTCCCGCTGCCGCTGCTGGCTCGCGCGGACTCCCGCGGACGCTTCGAAGGCTTTTCCCGCGACGACGTAATCTACCTGATCATGCCCGACCGCTTCGCCGATGGCGATCCGTCGAATGATCAGCCCGCCGGTTCGACTGGCGCCGGTTCCGAGGTTGCAAAGTACGACCGCAATAACCCCATGGCATATCACGGCGGCGATCTGCGCGGCATTCGCGAGCATCTCGGATATCTGCACGATCTCGGCGTGACCACGCTGTGGCTTACTCCGGTATGGAAGAACACCAACTCCGATTACCACGGCTACCACGTCGTCGATTTCTACGCCCTCGACGACCACATGGGCTCGATGGCCGAGTACCAGGCATTAGTCGCCGATGCGCACCGGCTCGGTATGAAGGTGCTGATCGATTACGTCGTGAATCACACCGGCCCTCAGCATCCGTGGGCGAACGATCCTCCGACGCCAACGTGGATTCACGGCACGCCCGCGCATCATCTTGATCCCTCTTACAGCTTCAGCGGGCTGGTTGATCCGCACTCTTCGCCTCGCGAGTATCGCAACACGCTCGATGGCTGGTTCGCCGGCAGGTTACCTGATCTGAATCCAGACGATCCCGCACTCGCTCTCTACCTCGCGCAAAATTCGATGTGGTGGACTGAGATGGCGCAATTAGATGGCTTCCGCCAGGACACTTTCCCTTACTCCACTCGCCAGTTCTGGAGTGGATGGCACGAGCGAATGCGTCAGGTCTATCCACAACTCAACGACATCGGCGAAGTGTCCGACACCGATTCGACCATCACCGCATTCTTTGAAGGCGGACGCAAGCAGTTCGATGGCGTCGACTCCGGCCTCGCCACTGTTTTCGATTTTCCGCTCCGTCACGTCTTGCAGGAAGTGGTCATTCATGGCGCGCCGATGAAGACGCTCGTCGAAGTACTTCGCCACGACGATCTTTATCCTCATCCGGAGATGCTGGTTACCTTCATCGGAAATCACGACGAAACGCGCTTCGTCAGCGAAAAAGACAGCAACCCTGCCAAACTAAAAGCCGCATTTGGATTACTGCTGACCTTGCGCGGGATTCCACAAATTTATTCCGGCGACGAGATCGCGATGCCGGGCGGCGCTGACCCTGATAACCGGCGCGATTTTCCAGGAGGCTTTCCCGGCGATCCGCATAACGCTTTCACCGCCGGCGGCCGCACGCCTGAACAACAGGATGTGTTCAGCTATGTGCAGTCGCTGCTGACTTTGCGCAAGAACCATCCCGCACTGCGCAGCGGGAATCAGTGGCACATCGGATGGGACGACACTTACTACGCGTTCCTGCGTGAGTTGCCGGAAGAAAAACTGCTCGTTGTTTACAACAATGCTCCGAAGACGGTCGCTCTCGACATCCCCGTTGCAGACACGCCGCTGGAAACCGCCCACCAGTTGCAGGCCGTGTTTGGAGATAGCGCTGCTGAACTTGTAGGCGGCAAAGTGTGCGTCTCACTGCCCGCTCAGACAATCTCCGTGTTCAGCGTGCGGTAAGTTGTAACCGTCCGCAGATTGGTGGAAATGTCCGTCCCGCGAATGTTGACTTTTATGCGTCGCCGCAGGAAGCTGGATCTTGTTTTGCAATTTGTCGGGGGTTCGCCGCAGTGATACGTAGTGCCTGGCGTCCAAATCGTTTTTCCATAATTCTCCTTTGTGCGGCGCTCCTTTACGCCACAACCGCCATTCAGGCGCAGAACACAAGCCATCCTGCCGAGTCTCCACTTATGCGGCAAGTACAGCAGGCGCTCAGCCTCGACGAGCACGGCGACAGGCAAGGGGCAATGAATCTTGTCCTCCATTTGCTTGAGCAGCATCCGAATTTCGAACCGGCAATCAAGCTGAAGGGCCTGCTGCTAGAAGAGGCCGGCCGCAACTCCGAAGCGGCTGCGGCCTATGAAGAGGCGCTAAAACTCGCGCCCAACGACGCAGATGTCCTGCTGAAAACTGGTGTCTACAAACTGGCGGCGGGCCAAAAAGAAGAAGCCATCAAGCTACTGCAACACTGTGTCAAAATAAGTCCCGTCGACGGGGATGCACAGTATTACCTCGCCCAAGCCTATCACCTCAATGGACAGGACGATCTCGCGCTGCGCGCCATCAAGCTAAGCTTGAAAGCCGAACCCGACAATTCATCGGTATGGCAGAAGTACGGAGAACTGCTCTGCGTCACGGAGGATTGCGAGACCGGGTTGAAGTGGCTGCTCAAGGCGCAGCACGCGGATGCGACCTTGCCCCGGATCGATTACGACCTTGCGGTGACGGATTTGAAATTAATGGATCTTGCCGGCGCCGCGCAGTATGGCGCGCGCGCAGTTAAATCCCAGCCCGACGATGTGAAAGCCCTGGAACTGTTGGCCACGGCGGACACAAAGCTTGCCCAATGGCAGGAGGCGAAGAGTGCATTCGAACGCATCCTCGTATTCAAGCCCAACGACGTGGATTCCCTCTTCGGCCTTGGCCAGTGCGAACTCGAACTGAAAAACTATCCCGCCGCCGTAGAGAAGCTGCAATCGGTGCTGCGTCTCGCTCCAACGCGCCTATTGGCGCATTTCTATCTGTCGCGTGCGTACGCCGCGATGGGCAAGACCGCAGACGCGCAACACGAGGCCGCACTGCATCAGTTGATGATGGAACAGATGACGTTCGTACGTTCCGTGGAGACCGAGGAAAATGAAATCCCCATCGAACCCAAAGCCTATCAATTGCTGGCTGAGCATCGCGAAGAGGATGCGTTGCAGCTCTATCGAGATCGATTTAAAGGAACCGCTGCAACTACAGCCGATGCGTATGTGTTCGTCGGGAAGTTATATCTCGGATTGGGCGACAAAGAAGATGGCCTGCGCAGCCTTCATCGCGCGCTGCAACTTCAGCCCACCGTTCGAGGAGCTCATACGTATGAGGGGATACTGGCGCTGAAATTGGGCGACCTGAGCGGAGCAGAGGATCAGTTCAAAGCGGAACTGGCAAACGACCCGAACTATCAGACGGCGATTGCCGAGATCGGCGAAGTCCGTTACCACCAGGAACGCTGGGCGGATGCGGCGGAACAACTGGCGAAATCCAGAACCATGACTCCGGAATTGCTCTACATGCTTTGCGATTCCTATTTCCACATCGGAAAAGTTACCGATGCCGACTTGACCGCCGAAACCGCGGCGGCCTACGGCAGGAACAAGCTCGAAGTGATGAAAGACCTTACCGATCTTCTCAACCGCAATGGGCAATCGGATCTGGCGAACCGCCTGTCGGCCAATCTTCCGCAGAAATAAAGTGCAGGAAAAGCACAGCTCACGGCGCGCTCTCGGTCACCGTGAGAATTTGATCTGCTTTTACGTCTTTCAACACCTGCTTGATACGGCTCGGCCATGTGAGTTCAATGGTATCGATGACCGCTGCCGAGCCCAGGCCAAAATGTACGCGCTTATCGCTGGAAGAACTATAGCCCACGGCGGTTGTCGCCTCGTTGTACTGAGCGCCCGAGGAAGTGGTCACCTTAATCTTTGTGCCCAGACCATCGCGGTTGGACTTGACGCCGACCAGTTTCAGAATGATCCAGTGGTTGCCGCCGCTTTGAGCACCCGAACGGTTCATCCATATTTCCGGCGGACCGTTCAGAACCGTAACCACGGCATCGATCTTGCCATCATTGTTAAGGTCGCCGAAGGCCGCACCGCGATGCGCCGCCGGCACAGAAAAAGACGTCCCAGCCTTAGAACTCACATCTTCGAAAACCATGCCGCCTTTATTGCGAAACACGCTGTTGGGAAGCGCAAACGCCCGGTGCGCCAACTCCATGGCATTATCCAGAATGTCGGAGTTGGCCGTGAACAGGTCTTTGTTTCCGTCATTATCAAAATCGAAAATCCCAGTTCCCCAGGCCGTAGAGCGACTGGTCAGAGCGCTCAGCCCTGCCGTCGCGGTGACATCTCGAAATTGACCATCCCCCTGATTCTTGTAGAGCGGAAACGCTTCCCCGAACATTGCTGTCTCAAAGATGTCAGGCTTTCCATCATTGTCTATGTCGCGAAAATCTGTCCCCATGCCAGCGATGGCTTTGCCGAAGGCGTTGTATGCAACCCCTGCAGTCAGTGCGACGTTGGTAAAAGTTCCATCCCCGTTGTTGTGAAGAAGATAATTCTCGAAGGTATCGTTGGAGACGAATACGTCGGTAAATCCGTCGTCGTCGTAATCAGCAAAGGCCAACCCCATCCCCTTGCCGACATACTGCGAAATGTGGGACTGCTCCGAGACGTCAGTAAAAGTTCCGTCGCCGTTGTTGTGATAAAGAATGTTTGGCGTTCCCAGAAAATCAACCGGCGAGCAGTAGGCCGGAAGTCCTTGCTGCACGCAGTGCGCCGCAGTTTTGATGTTGTAATTAAGATAGTTCACCACAAAAAGATCGAGCCGCCCATCGTTGTCGTAATCGAACCATCCTGCGGCTACCGACCACGCCTTGCCGATCTTTGGAACCATCCCACCGACGCTCGCCTTCTCGGTTACGTCCGTAAAGGTGCCGTCCCCATTGTTATGGAAGAGTTGGTTGCGGTTGACACCGGTCACGTAAAGATCGACAAACCCGTCGTTGTCGTAGTCGCCCGCGGCCACTCCCATAGAGTAGCCAACGCCCTGCAGGCCGGCCTTTTCCGTTACGTCCGTGAAAGTGCCGTCCCCGTTGTTGCGGAAGAGCCGGTTCGAGTAACTGGGATCATTTTTCTCAAGCGAGGGAATCGCCGCGCCGTTCGTAAAGAAGATGTCCAGCAAGCCGTCGTTGTCGTAATCGAAGAGCGCTACTCCTCCAGCCATGGTTTCAAACGTATAGCGCTGCGGACTGACGCTGTTCTTCAGCTTGAACTTGATCTTCGATTTTTCGATGACGTTCTCAAATTGGATCGGTCCGGCTGCCTCCGATTTCTTTGCTGATTCTTTGGCGGTCGACGTTCGGCTGCGCTGGGTTGCCTGATGCGGCTCTTGAACGGGTGCGGCCGGTAAAGCTTGAGCGGGACTAAAACAGCTCCATAGCAGGCAAAGCGCCAGCGAAAGAGCAAGAGCGATTTCGGTGCGCCGTATGTTCAAATCAGCCGAGTCCAACCCAACAAAAATCACGCCAGCGCAGAGAGTAGCACAGGCATCAGCATCGGTCGATCTGCGGAACTAACTTCATTGCGAAGCTTCCAATTCCTCCATCGCCGCCCGTGCTTCCTCCAGATTCGGATCAAGATCGAAAGCCCTCTGATACGAGATTAACGCTTCCGGCACGCGTCCCGCCGCCCGCTGCAGTTTCCCCAGTTGAAGATAGAGCCTCGCATCCGGATGCGAGGCAGCCGCGCGAGAAAGCGCCGCGATCGTTTCCTCCAGCGACGGCATCTTCTCTTCCTTGTCGACGCGGGCAAGACCCTTCAGGGCATCCTGATCGCCGGGATCAATCTTCAAACATTCGTTGTAATCGTTGCGCGCAAGATCGAATTGGCGCAACGCCCGGTATACTCCCCCGAGGTTGATTAATGCCCTCTTCCTCAAGAACTTGCTGTGCGTAACCTGCACCGCCACCTGATATTCCTGAAGAGCCTGCTGCATATTCCCTTGCGTCTCGCGGCAAAATCCGAGGTCGATGTGGCCGAGCGTGTCTTCCGGATTGATGCGCACTGCGTTCTCGAAATGAATCCGCGCCTCTGAAGAGCATTTTTGCCCGGTCGTCCGGAATGCCTCCGCCAGCACCGCCGTCCCCACAATATCCTCCGCAACATAATCGTCTGGAGTTACTTGCAAGGAATGGCTAAATAAGACGAAGCTACTCTCCCAATATTGCAACTGCCTTCGAGTCAGAAAAGATAGTGCGAGCAGAACTGCGCAAGCGGCCGCGGCGCTCCGGCGTAGCTCGATTCCTCTTGCCTGTGCTAGGTCCGCGAGGCCCCAGACGGCAGCGATGAAAAGCCCCACATAAGGCAAATAGGCATAGCGATCGGCCATCCCCTGCTCACCCACTTGAACGATCCCAATCATCGGCACCAGCGTTCCCAGAAACCACAACCACCCGAACAAAAAATAAGGTCGCGACCGCCGCGATCGCCACACCAGAATGGTGATCGCACTCAGGAATGCCAGGCACAAAGCCGCCTGCCAGACCGTCAGCCGTGAGCCTTCAGGCGCATAAAAAACCGAAAGGTGCGCCGGCCAGATAAATTTCCATAAATACATCACGTAAGAAAAAAGGGCGTTCACCACGCGGTCTCTCAGTGGAAAAGCTTCCATAGTTTTCATGGCCAGCCGGTGCTGCGCGATCACCGTGACGATGCAACTCGCCGCGCTGAGCGCAAACAGTGGCAGCTTTTCTCCGAGCAAGCGAACCGGTGAAAACTGAGGCAATGACAACTGCGTCTCTGCAGGAGATTGCGCATCCTTGCTTCCTTGCAGCTTGATCCGTTGCAGCGGCCAGTAATCCATGAGCAGCAGAATGAAAGGAAACGTGACTACCATTGGTTTGGCCGCAAGCGCCAGCGCATATAGAGCGTTTACGCAGGCGTTCCGGCCGATGCTAGGTTTTCGCGCGTACCAGAGATACACCCACAGTGAGAGCAGCATGAACAACATGCTCAACACCGTTTTCCGCTCGGCCACCCACGCCACACTTTCAACATTGACCGGATGCAATCCAAACAGTGCGGCCACCATGAGGCTGCACCCAATCTTTCCTGTCATGCGCCACAGCATCAGAAACAAAATCACCGCATCGATGGCGTGCAACAACAGGCTGGTAAAGTGGTGCCCTCCCGCATCGAGGCCGAAAACTTCACAATCCAGAGCGTGCGACATCCAGGTCAGCGGATGCCAATTTGAAAACTCCATGGAAGTCAGCGCCCAGCGAAAGGTCCCGAGCGTAAGCCCCTGCTGAACTTGGTGGTTCTGGCTGACGTAGTCGACATCGTCGTAGATGACGAAGGGATGATTCAACACCGGCAAGTAGACGGCGAAAATTACAACCACCAGCAGCAGACAAAGCACCCATGTACGCCACTGATCCTCTTTTCGAGAGCGCTGTGCGGCAATGGCCGCCTTATGACGCTCTTGCCGGGACCAAGGCCCCGCCTTACGTGAGATTATTTTCTTAGGCATTGCGCCCGTAGGGAATTACCACGAGTCTTCTTCGCTCTCGAACTTTATCCAATGTAATGGAAATCCAGCTGCGGCGTCCCATCCTTAGGGAACGATGTGAAGGGCAACGCTGCTGCCGCAGTATCTACACTCCGCCGCTGTCACTCCTTCCCGTCAGAAACAAACGGACTGGATCCCGGATAGTAAGCGGTGTACGCGTACGAGCGCAGGTCGCCGGTGACGAAAATTTCTCTCTGGGAAAGAAGTCCGGCACGATCCGCCGGAGCAAACTCTTTGAAGAGCGTGCGACGGCCGGTTGCAACATCAACGCGCTCGAGACGGCAGGGCAGTTCGGCGCGGCGATACGCAAGCACCGATTGTCCGTCGGCACTCCATAGGGGAGGATGTCGGCTGGCGTGAGTCCGGGCACGGGCCGCAGATCTCCACCGGCTATCGAATATATAAAGTAATTTCCGTCCGGGCCGCGCGCCAGAATGAGCGACCCGTCGGCAGAAAGTAGACCGTCGCTGGTGCCTTCCGGAGTTACCGGCCGCGGCATCCCGCCAAGTTCCTACACGTAGAAGCGCGTGCCCTTGCCGGTTTCATTGCCGGAGATCAGCACTCTCTTGCCGTCGTGAAACCATTGAGCGGTTACGTAGTGTTCAAGATTGCCCCGCTCGAGTTGCCGAGTCTCACCGGCACCATTGGAGTCACGAACCTGAGGGAAAACAGCGCGAGTATCTGAGGCTGTTACGGATCGAACGGGGCACCTGGCTAAGGATACTAAAAATAAGCAGTTTGTTCCGAAACGGTATACAAACAAGGAATTTATCAACATTCTGATGCAACATGTTCCTGATCGGGGTCGGCACGCGATGCGATATTTTGGACTGCTTTCACCACGCTGCAAAGCGCGACTATGGGCAGCCGGTTTCGTGCTGCTAAATCAGCGGAAACGACCGCATCCTCCCAGGCTGAGTTGGAGATGGCTTCGTCTCAAAACCTTCGGTACGGATCCTCGCCAGGACAGTCTGGGTCGACCGATGCATTGGGTCGGACGTCGAGCACCGATTTCAAGCGATTTGATGCCAACCGCTTCCTGACTACCCTCGGAACAACTTCATCCAGCCACATTGCTTAGGCCCTTTGTCGTCCAATCGGAATTCGACAGGTTACTGGCCACTCGTTCCGCGTCTACTCCGATACTTCGTCTCCCAATCGGCCCGATGACCTCCGGCGGTGTCCCCCTCGGACGAGGTGAAATCGATTTTTGTATTTCCTATACGTCAAGAACTCACGGGCTGCCGCACAATCGATGATCTCGTGGAAGCTATATACCCTCCGAAAAAGAGAAATGGGAATTAAGGGCGCATCCCCTGCTTTCGTACCACTGTCAACCACACTGATGCCAAATGATGATAAAGACATCGGCATCACTCCGACATGTGTTCCTCGCTCTTTGCTCATTCCGGATGATGACAAATGGTGATAATTGGTCGCGAAAGTTGATGCCTCACCAAATATGACCTCTTAAGTGCAACCTGCAAATGGTGTCGATAACGATCCTTGCCGGATCTTGCCTCGTCGCGGTAGACGCCTGCAACTGCACCCAGAGCAGCTGTCCCTGCCCCGTGAATGAATTGTGGCAGAGCGAATTCAGATCAGTACAGGTTCTTTCCCAAAGAGGTGCGATTGAGGAGCATGTTCTCCACTATGTGTGGGCAGGCTTACTGCGGGCCGTCCACCCGATGTTGAGCTAATTCCGCAGAGGGTGCCGCGGTATTAGCTGATTTGCCGTCGCGAGTCCCCAGCCCTATCAACATCGGCATGTCTTTCGGATAGACCACATCGCGTCCTCGCGCTAGAAAATGATAATAGATCGATAATGCCGCTCCATACGATCCAAACCCGGCCGATACAACGCGGGAATGTGCGGCAATTCCCACAACCATCCCTACCAACTTAAATCCCGATGCACCACTGACCGCACCGCCTCCCGCTTCGCCCACGCTCTGCCCCCCCTGTCCCGCATCCCGATCCGGAGAAGCTTGCGAAGCTGCCAGCATAACTTGAATTCCGGTAATCAAATATCTTGTTCGCGGAGTGGTCACCTGCGCCCCACCCTCATCGTCGAGCTTCAAGTGTTCCCCCTTAGCGACCGCCGCGCCCTCCAAAGTTGTCTCAACTTTCTGCTCGATTCCATTCGGTGGCGCAACCTCGCGAAACAGAATTCGTAATTGTCCGTTGCGTCCCATTCGCCGCGCTGGCTGCGCCTGTAGCACTGAGCCCCTAATCACGCTTCCTTCGGGAAGAATAAGGTGATCCGAGACGACCAGCGGCTCGGTGATAAGCGCCTCCACCATGTCTCCCTGTTTTGCGGTCGACGAACTCAGAGCTGTCACCAGCCGCGCATGCACCACGCTCCCGTTA
>Ga0182024_10018644_pt1 | contig 12892 bp, 18 predicted proteins | sample P32metaG_FD_120480 | JGI IMG/M metagenome (GOLD analysis project Ga0182024, IMG submission 120480) | Permafrost microbial communities from Stordalen Mire, Sweden - P3-2 metaG (Illumina Assembly) | ecosystem: Environmental > Terrestrial > Soil > Wetlands > Permafrost | place: Sweden: Stordalen...
GGGTCCTCCGGCGTGGGACTGGAAGACGTAAGATCAAAGGATGCAATGACTTGGATGGTATGAGCGAATCGGAAGGAGGGTGTCGGTGGTATCGAAGATCGGATTGCGGATCGGGCGCATTCTGGAAGGAGGGTTGGCCACTCCCCGCGCCCAGGGCAAAGACTCAAAGCAATGCAAGCAATAGAATGGGATAGGCGAGCATTGGTTACCAGAACCGATAGTCGTTTTCTCGCCCTACGTTTTCAATCACTTACTATAGGGCGAGAACAGGTTGAGCACAGACGGGGGCGTTTTAGACGGGCGGGTTTCCGCACACGATCTGCAAGCGATCTGCTACGAACTCTTGTGAGGATTAGACGGAGGCGAACGTGCCGGAACCCTTCTTGGGATATAATTCCCGCCGCTGGGAGGAACGCGCACCGATGGCCGACGTATTCATGCGGGAGGTTCAGTGCGAGAGTTGTGGATCGACCACGCGGCACCGCACTGCCATCCTTGAGCGAATAATTCAGCTTCAATCAGTGTTGTTATACGGCGAGACTTATATAAATTTTGCGTGTCCCGAATGCAACGCGCTAACGCGTTCGCTTGTTGTTCCGGGGGCAAAGGTATTTCGCGAAGTGGATCTATCGAAATTCCCTGACGATCTAGAGCTCTACGTCGTATCTCTCCTATGCGCCATAGACAGTTGCGAATCTCGCATCCAATTGCTCGCACCAGTGAAGCGCGCAGTACGGGAGGAGGAGTTACCGATGCACGCGCAGACGAATTGGCGTAACCATAATGCTGCCTGCCTGAACAATCATCCGCCATCCTACCCGTTTCGCGTTGGCGGCTGGATGAAGGCGTGGCCTGAGTGATACTAGTTGACTGTCGTGTCATTTCTCCTCCGTCACTATAGAAGCGTTCTAGGTCAACTGCTTGGGGATGCGCAACGAGTCGAGTAGTCTTAGATGGGGATCAAAAAGACAAGTCAAAGCCTTGTACGGATACGGACGCGCACCCCGCAGGAGCAACAGCAAGAACCACGTGGCCATTTCTGCCGTCTGGGGGGCCACGGGAAAGCACAACATGGGTTCGCGGTCATTCGCGGAGCGTCTGTCGTTTCTAGGTCGGTTATCGACCGTTTAGACAGGGGGGGAAGACATTGCACGCGCGGTTCTGAGTTGCGCTAGACGTTCCGGGCTTGCCGGTACGCGAATCCTGATTCCTGCTTCCCGGATCGCGGCCTTGGCTTGCTCGGGATTGGCTGGGTCAAATAGCAGCACGCCTTCCGCGTCTCCGGTCTGCCCTGAAATGAATCCGGCAGGTAAGAGCCTCCGCACGGCGTTTCCGAATGCGCGCGCGCTGTTCAGTAGTAAGCACACGCCGAATAAATTCCCGTCGTCCGAGTGCTGGAGGATGTGACGCCGATCTTCTTGCCGGGTTGTGTGGCGCGGTTTTCCGGGAATAACTTCATCGCCACAACTATCGCGGCGCACCCTTACGCGGTACTGTTCTGCAAATTGCTGAATGTCCAATTCTTCTCCTTCGCGTAATCCGAGAAGCCCCGCAGAGCGTCCGATACTGGGAGTGCTCCCGCACCGTGACGGCATCCCGGAGGCTCCCGGATTCCGGCTTGCAACTTAGGTTGTAAATTTAGTTGCTCGGGATTTGCGCGCAGCGAGGCACAGCGAATTGACGGAAGTAGGCCGAAAGCCAATCCGCGGCCTCTCGCCGGCGTAATCCGATAAAGTGATGGTCACCAGAAAATGCGCAGGCTGCCACTTCTTCGACGATCAACGCGGCGCTGCCAACATCGTAACCGTGTTTTTTGAGATATGGAATTGCGGTCGATGTGGCCGGGTGTTTGATTAGGGCTTTGACGACCGAACGCTTGTGTAGCCTATTGCGGTAGCGGTACTGGAATAAGTGAAAGCACTCATGGCGAACAATCTTGTCTCGGTACTGCCGGTCTGGGCCGTCCTGAATTATGGCGACGCCGGTGCGCCGGTACTGTTTCAGCCTTTCGGCGAGCAAGTCCACGACTGCCCGGCCCCTCGTGCTTAGTCCGCGCAGCCCGCGGATACCTCTCAATCGCACAACAACTGCGACCACTTCGGGAGGTAGTAAGGCAATCCCTCGGTACGATGGGGCTTGCCCCCGCCAAGATCTGCCGCACCCCAGCCTGTTCACCAGCGCGTGGGTTTCGTCATTCACGAACAATACCGGGTATTCCGGCGTTCCCGAAAGTCGCCAAGGCAGGCACCGGGCCGCTCCCCACCAAGCCTCTTCGAGTAGTTGTGCAGTCGTCATGGTTTTACGATTGACCGGGCCGGTTAGGGAATCACACCGGGAAAATCGCCAGAGCCGTACATGGTGGAAACTTGTGCGGGACTATCTCAATTTACTTGCGCCCGATGTCGTTAGTTCTTGTGGCGCCGGGCGGAGCGGTCGGCAACGGTGATTCTCATCTGCCTCAACCAGGCGAGATCATCAGCGGTCATTTTCCTAGAGCGGGCGACTTCCGCATCCGGCACTGAAGCGACGGCGAGTGCTTCCCGCCAGGCCGCGCGGTTGGACTCGATTTGCTCGATAGTGACAACCGTGTCGTCCGGAGGATCGTCCAGCGGATCGTGCTCATTGATGCAAATGAAAGCCATGATCGCGTTTTTAAGATCAACGGTCGCGGGGTGTTTCTCTAAGTCCGCGTCGCATAATAGGCCGTAGACGGTCTTTACTGCATCTTGTAGGACTGCGGGAACCGGATTCTTCGTCATCACGTTCTTCCTTCGCCACTTGGAAGTTAAAAGTACATACAGTAATTACCGTACTTTGTCGGAAAGATTACTGTACTTCGTCGGAAAGGTCAAGAAGTGTTTGTAAGTCGATGGAAATTATTTCTTAGGTTGTCATGGGCGAGTTATCCCGACAGGGATAAGTAAGGGGGGGGGATAACTACATACGAGTTAGTTGGGACTAACTAGCCTCTTCCCATAAACTAAAGAACGTATCAAACCTCCCGAAGATGGCGTGCCACCTGGAGAAGAATGTTTTTTTCGGCTTTGTCTCTGCGAGGTGTCGAGCTCTGTCAATCGCGGCCGTCATTGCATCGGTGCATTGCTCGCTCGTTATCCCCTGGTATCGACGGCGTAACTCAGTGAGCACCGCGATGCCAATTTTGTTTGCAGATGGAGAAATAATTCCCTGCTTATCGAATCCTTCAAGGTAGTAGTTCCAGACAATCTCTAGTTCCTTGGCCATCTGATCTTGAGAAACGGCAGCAGCAAGCGCCGTACTGTCTGCTGCTTCTTTGTCTGTACTACTGTCTCGTGCGTCCGTGGGGACGCTGTTTACGGTCTCCAGGGACGCTGTTTCCGTACAAGACGAGTCTCTAGGGACGCTGTTTCCGTTGCCGGAAAGTGCGTCCGTGGGGACGCTGTTTCCGATGGCGAATTGATAGTGCGTCGGGTTCCTTCGGCCGCCCTTCTTGGACGTGGTAGGCGAGATAACGCCCTTCTCCTCCAGTCGACGAACAACCTTTTGCGCCGCTCTCCGATTTCCTAATCCGGACTCCAGCGCGATCGTCTCCATCGACGGGTATGCGCTGCCATGTTTCGGCGCATGACAAGCCAGACAGTGAGCTACGGCCTTCTCGGTAGGGGTTAGGTTGCGAAGCGTCAACACGTGCCGGGTCAGTTCCCAACTCATCGCGCACCGCCGTTCTTGGTGACATTGACGACAGCGCGAAGGCTCTGAAGCGCCTTGTAAAACTCACATGCTGAGGCGGTCTCGCCGTTGAAATAGGCTACGATCAGCCGTGAGATTTTCCCGTCCCGATCATCCTCAAATACAAACTTGAATCGGCCTGGGCTGAGTTGTTCGAGGCGCGGACGCCCGCACCCGTGGGCAACCGCAAAAGCGGCTGCTGGCATACTCGTGGTAACTGCATTCTGCATTCTTCATCTCGCAAAGCCCTCTATTGATTTCCTGATTGATTCCCTTTGGGGTGAGAGGTTCCAGCCAACTCACCGTTTTGCGCTGGCCTTCTTCGGCCTAAGTCGCTTCAGTTTCCTCCGAAGTAGTTCTTGCGGAGTCGGTTCACGTTTCTTCTTCACTGTTCCCCCATAGCCGCGGCAAACTGTTCCGCGAATGCGGTGTCGGATTGTTTCTCCCGTGCGGCGGCGGCGATGGCCGGACCGGGCCGTCTCCCTAAGATCTCGACCGATTGCCGCTTTAGTTGGGCCAGCGCGGCACTGTAAAGCCTTGCTGACACTCTGGCATCGGCTGCGTATTCCGCCGCGGCATTTCTGGCGAGATTATCCTTATCGGCAAAAACGTACTGGGCGTTTCCCGGTTTGCCCCGAACATCCAAGAGCGGAATCTCTTGCACGTAGATGTACGCGGCTTCGCTGAGACTTCGCGCGAAGTACACGGGTTCGCCGTCGCAGGCACGGTCATGCCGAAGGTCACGGTCACTGCGGTTGCTGCGTTGCTGCATTCAACTCCTCCAAGAGTCACTTTCAATTTTTCTATTGGGCGCGGAAACCGATTTCCCGATGGTCGAAAACCTTTTAGGAAAACAGTCCACCCGATTTCTAAATTGCGTTGCAGAGAAAATTATAGGGGCCTCGCAAGGAGAGAACGAAGCCCCCGACCCGAGTCAGGTTCTACGTCGGGGAAAACTTAGTAGCCGCCGTCAGATTTCTGTTCATCCTCGCCGTAGGCATCGCTGAGTAGTGACGCACCCTTCGCGTCTGGCGATCCGCGGTCCACTTCCTTGAAGCCACTGGCGCCGGGGGTGATGTGCCGTCCGGCCACCAGCGCGTTAGCTAGACCGTGGACCTCGTGGTTCTCGACCAAGCGGCTGCTGTGCACCTTGTTCAACGCGACGCCCGCAACGCGGTGGGCCTCTTTAACCATGCTTACGATCTGTGAATCCTTCTGCTGTGCCATTTTTGTGGTGCTCCTTGTTTTCGGGCGGAGCCCGGTTGGTTTGGAAAAGTTGGAGTGGAAATTCTGAGCACAGAACTGAGCACAGAATTTGGAACATGAGAGCTATTCAGCGCACATCAGGGATGCGAGCAACTACTTAAGTGATTGAAGAATGACGGGGGGATCAGCAAGGCAGGTCTTTAGAAATCCGATGCTCTATCCGCTTGAGCTACGGGCCCAGCCCATCCCATCTCGGATTCCGATTATAACAACCAGGGGAGGACCACTTCTCGTTAGTGTCAGGGTGCCCCTCGATAAGAGCGAAGGCGCTGTCAAGGACAAAGATATCCTGTGCAGTGCCGCGGCACCGCTTGCTTTGCCAGAGAGGTTGAGGACCAAGGCTCTGGAAATCTCACGCTGAATCATTTTCCGGCGAAACCAATCGTTCCACCACCCATCGATTCGGCCGCAACATCGGCCATGATTCTTCCATGCGAACATCCCGCCCCGCGCGGGATACGAGAGCGCCCAATCAACTTCGCGGTCTAGTTTTCACCGACCAGGGGCACCCGCGGGCTGCTCTCGATGCGAACGACTTCCGGATACGCCTGCTTCCTGCGCAGCATCCAGTAAAGCCGCACGGCCAACTTGCGCGTCCCCGCCAGCATGTATCAACCTCTGCTCGCCGGTTTCGCCCGTCTCCGTGTCCAGCCACGCAATTTGCTGCCAGACTGGAATGAAAATCACATCCTATAGTCATCATGCGACGGCTCCTTCCTTCCCCAGGAGCCTTAGTCCTCAAACCAAGACTACCGGGTCGATCGAGCCTTCGCTCTTATCCAATCAACCTCTCGCGTTTGAGAAGTGGCCAGATTCCGAACCTCAGAAGAACTCGCCCATCTGAGCCGCGTTTTGACACGAACCGGGGAAACTGTTCAATCCCAGCCCCTGCATCAACAACCGGCAAACGTTTTGGTGCTGATACAGCGTCTTTGACTGGTACCCCTTCTTGGCCAGCGGACTGATCACCAGCGCGGCAACCTGTCCGCCGCCATACTGCGTGTCGTTGTCATACGATTCATCGAACACGATTATGAGCAGCCCGTTCTTCTGGAAAGTTGCGCTCGCGATCAGAGGCGCAATGTTGGCCTTAAGCCAATTGTCAGCCTGGCCCAGGCTTCCGTCGTGCCCGTCATCCTGCATGTTGGGAATAATGAACGAATACTGTGGAAGCTGGTCATTCTTCAGATCGGCAGCAAACTCCGAGAACGGAACCAGATTGTTCAACTGATTCTGGCTGTTCACTACGTCGGTAAAATACGTGAACGGGTTGTGATGTTTCGCATAAGGATAAACGTCGCCTCCCGTGTAGCCGACCCCCGGCAGACCCTCTGCGTAGGATTTCCAGCTCTTCCCCGCCGTCAATAGATGGCGAACTATGTTGTCCGCGTTCACCGTTCCTGAAAAGCTGTCGTCGTTCGTGAGGATCTGTCCAGTCGTCAACTCAAAATAGTTGCCGATCGACGGGTGAGTGTTAGCGAAGTATTGAGTCGCCAGCCCGTACTGCGCAGCCAAGCTGTTCAGGTAGGGCATGGATGAGGAAGAGCCTCCAATTACGCTGGAGTAACTGTGATTTTCCTCCATCAACAGGACAACGTGCCCGAATGCGGGAACTCCAGTCGTAGTTACCGTAACGCTAGTGGACGCATTGGCTGTCCCGCCCGCTCCCTGCGCCGTTGCGGTGTAGGTGGTTGTCGTGCTCGGTGTAACCGTCGCCGATCCATTCGCCACAAATGATCCCACCCCGGCGATGCTCACTGAAGTCGCATTGCTTGTAGTCCAGCTCAAAACTGAGGACGCTCCCGCCACAATGCTGCTGGGCTGCGCGCTGAACGAAACCGTCGGCGGAGGATTTTGATTGGAACCGGTTACGGTCACCACCGTTGTGGATGCAGTCTTTCCCCCCGGTCCCGTTGCCGTCGCCGTGTAAGTTGTCGTCACTGCGGGAGTGACACTCAGCGATCCACTGGCCGGGACTGTGCCGACGCCGCTGATGCTGACCGAGTTCGCATTGCTTGTCTTCCAACTGAGGACCGTCGACGCGCCGCTCGCCACCGTACCCGGCTGAGCGGCGAAGCTGATCGTAGGAGCTTTCTGCTGGGCCGTGGATGGCGAACTGCTTTGCGCGCCCCCACAACCAATTGCCGCAATCAGAACTGCAAACAACAGAACTGTAAATACAAAGACCAACGCTGATATGCGCAGGGGATACCTCATAAAGTACTCCTTAGATCGAATGAGTGGGACGAAGTGACGAGGCCAGGCTTTGGGTTGACTTAGATTCTAAGCACCTGTCCCTCGCACCCGCAAGCCCACAAGGCACAAGTAAATACTCGGAAGTACATCGGGAATTGCGCGCACCACAGCAGTCTTTGCCTGATGAGCGACGGAATAAAAGGGGTACGCCGCTTCTCGCGTTTGAGAAGTGGCCTGCCAACCGCTGAAACCATCAATCACCCAGCTACACGCCCCAAGGCTGGACCTCCGCGAGCACACACACTCCTGGACTCCAGCAGTGTTATTGAAAGACTCTGAGCGATTGACGCGTCCCTCTTTATTTTTATCGATAATTGAGCGCTGGCGTATACGAATGTGCCGCAGAAATCGGTTCTCGCACCGTTATCCGAACTGCGATGCTGCGGCGTCAGTCACACCGCGCGCTTGGCGTATCTCTGTAGCATGATCAAAGAACCTACGAGCACGAGCACCATCACGGTGAGCACGCCTAGCTCGAGCATGGCATGCCGGAAAACCACCTCGTCCGCTCCCGGCAGCTTGGGTACTTCCGCGGTGAGAACCAGAACCCTTCGGATTACCGCAATCAACGCCACCACGAGGAACGGTTCGGCAATCAGCCCGCGCTCACGAAACGACACCTGCACCGTATACAGCAACTCGATGACCAGCAGTATGAGGAGGATTTGATCAAGAAGGTTCACGGCTTGTCCGCCCAAAGCGCGCGTCCACAAGGCCAGCACCACACTCTTAAGCGCGATTATCAGCAGCGTGACTGCGACAATCGTCAAGAGCACGCCGAGGCCGACATAAACAAGATCTTCGACCGAAGAAAGAGTTTGCACTACTGCTCGCCGAACTGGATGGGATGCGTCTTTCTCGGTTTCGTTCACGGCGGGTGACCAACATCTCTCGCGGAAGTATAACCTCAGTTGTTTTTTAAACGTAGGCCCAACTAAGGGTGCGCCACTTCTCGCGTTTGAGAAGTGGCCGACAGTACAATTGGTTAGTAGGACCAGCACACTCGAAAAATAATTGAACACTGCCGACATTGTTAGAGAGGCGATATTACGACAGTGAAGCCAGCTAATCCGTCGGTTTGCGGCGCGGCTTCTGTTTTTTCGAGATTGATCGAATGATGAGTTTGCCTTTGCCGCTCGCAGGCAACGGCCTCTTAGCCTGTGCAATGGCAGCGGCGATGAGCTCCTCGACCCCCGGATGCGCCAGTGTCGCCGCCGACTCAATCCTGATAAAACGGTTCTGGCTGCCGCTGCCGAGAAGCAACTTCAGCGGATCGGGGAGAGAGGTCCCATAGTAGAATGACAGCCCAACTCCGTTCGCGGCTGCAGCAATGGAGACGATGCAATCGGATGGTCGTTCGGTCGAACAATACCAATGACGAAGAAGTTGTAGTTGTCATAGACCAGTTCGTTCGCAGCGGGCAGGCGCTTGCGTAATGTCTTGCGTGCGGAGCGGATCACAGCTGCGTTCTTTGAATCAAACTTGTCGATAAAGATTTCAAGTTGGTCCTCGTCGGAGGCTCCGACCTGCGGCGCAATTCTTGTCCTAGTCTTCATGGTGGATTGAACAGTGCTATGAGCTTATCCCAACCAGGTGGTTGACGAAAACCGCCGCTTTCACCGATTAAAGGGTAGTCAGCGTAATGGGGATGTTACAACAACTATCCACCGCAGAACTACTCTCGCTCCTGATGCAAATTGTTTCACATTGACACGAACAGGGACAGGGGGGACAATGGCCACCGTTTCTCGGGGTCAAAAGGGAAATTCCGGCTCGACCCGCGACCGGGGCTGCGTCCCTTCCTCGGCGGGCAGGCAACTTCGGAATCATTCTGTACCTGAGGATAGGAGAGCGTCCATGCAACGAACTCGATTGAGCCGAACGCTAGTCGTCTGTTGCGCGGTTGTGTTCGCCGCCATCTGCCAGACTGCCGTGGCCGGGACTCTTTGCGTCAATCCGGCCGGTTCCCATAACTGCTTCTCAAGCATCCAAACCGCCGTCAATCATGCCTCGGCGAATGATCTCATCGAGGTTGAAGCCGGCACTTACAAAGAAGAAGTGGACATTGGCATTCCACTCGCGATCATCGGTGCGGGCGCCCACGCCTCGATTATTGATGCCGCCGGTCTCGCGCATGGCATTTTCGTGGATGGTTTCGACCACCCCGGCCTAAAGCAGGTGACCATCGCCGGACTCACAGTAGAGAATGCATTGTTCGAAGGCGTTTTGGTCGTGAGCGCTTCGGATATCACGATCCAAAACAACAACATCATCAACAACGATACGACCCCAGGCCTAGTTTTCACCGGGGCGCTTACCGGTTGCCCTAACCAGCCTGGTAACGGCGTTTATGAGACCGATGAAACCGGGGATTGCGGCGGCGCCCTTCACCTGGTCGGGACAGCCAACTCGATCGTTTCCGGCAACCTTATTACCGGCAATGCGGATGGCGTCCTGATCAGTGACGAGACCGCCGAAAGCCATGACAACCTGCTCATCCACAATACAATCAAGAACAACCCGTTGGAGTGCGGCATCGTGCTTGCTTCGCATCCGCCTTCGGGCAAGACCTCGCCACCTTACGCTCCGCACCATGGGGTGGACCACAATACGGTGGCGGAGAACATCTCCACCGGCAACGGTGTGCAAATTGGAGGTGCGGGGGCGGGTATGTTTTCCGATGGAGCGGGGCGCGGCCGCGTGTCAGACAACGTGATCATCGGGAACACCCTCACGCATAACGGACTGGGAGGCGTCGCTCTGCACACGCACGTGGGACCCGCGTTTGGGCTTCCGGCAGATGACATGAGTGGCAACAAGATCATCGGCAACACCATTGCCGGAAATCTTGCCGACACCTTTGACACCGCCACCCCGGGCCGCGTGGGAATCAACATCAATAGCGGCGATGGCGGTTCGCCGGTTCGTGGCACCGTCATTTCCCAGAACGTGATCAGCGATGAGGATATTGACATTGCGGTCAATACTCCGTCCGAGGTCGACATCCATCTGAACTCTCTGCTCGGGGGCGGCATCGGGGTGGGGGACGTTTGTGCGCTAGACGGTTCGTCGGTGTGCACCGGCACGGTCGATGCCACCGAGAACTACTGGGGATGTCCTGCGGGTCCGGGTGGGCACGATTGCACGACCATCAGTGCCCCTAGGATTCTTTGGACCCCTTGGCTCCAGAAGCCTGTAGGCAACCACTAACGCTTTCGGCGGCGCGGTACGGATCTCCACGTTTGACACGCGCCGCTTTTGCAGCGCAGCTCCCGTTCTTGTCGGGAGCTGCGCCTAAACTTGCGGGCGCTCTGGAAAGTCGAGCGGGTGGCCCATCCTTTCTGTCGTCGATTTTCTCCTGTTCCATAACGGAACGAGGGTGCCGCTACGATGAGCTCCTCATGACCCGCGGCCTGCGTTGCTGTACACTTTTTGTTCGTGCCAGCCGACGGCGAAGAAACAGCACAGCACCCGCATTTACTGAGAACTGATAGCTGACAGCTGAGAGCACACAAATGCCCGTAATCACCTATCTCGAAGCCATTCGCCAGGGAATCTACGAAGAGATGGAACGCGATCCTTCCGTCTTTTGCCTCGGCGAAGACATTGGGATCTACGGCGGAGCTTTCAAAGTCACCGATGGCTTTATTGATCGCTTTGGCCCGGAACGCGTGATCGATACTCCGATCGCCGAGTCGGCCATCGTAGGCGCAGCCTTCGGCGCGTCGCTCACCGGATTGCGTCCCGTAGCCGAGTTCCAGTTCATGGACTTCATCGGTTGCGCCTTCAACCAGATCGTTAACATGGTTGCCTCGGCGCACTACCGCTGGGGAGCTCCCGCTCCGCTGGTGTTGCGCGGCCCGAGCGGAGGCAATGTGCACGGCGGGCCGTTTCATTCGCAGAATCCCGAGATGTGGTTTGTGCACACGCCAGGGATCAAGGTGGTTTGCCCGGCTACTGCCTACGACGCGAAAGGCCTGATCAAGTCGGCCATCCGCGATTCGAATCCGGTAATTTTTTTCGAGCACAAATATTTATATCGGCGAATTAAAGATGAGATTCCCGCCGAGGATTACATAGTCCCAATTGGCAAGGCCCGTGTGGCGCGAGAGGGAAGGCATCTCAGCGTGATCACTTATGCCGCGATGCTCTACACCGCGCTCGAGGCAGCGGAAATTTTGAGCAAGGAAGGAATCGAGATCGAAGTCCTCGACCTGCGCAGCGTCGCGCCGCTCGATCGGGAAGCGATTGCGACCACGGTAAAAAAGACGAACAAAGTCATCATCCTGCATGAGCACATGCGCACCGGAGGATTGGCGGGGGAAATTTCCGCGATCATTAACGAAGAAGCGTTCGACGATCTCGATGGGCCGATCGTGCGTCTGACATCTCTCGACACGCCAGTTCCGTTTTCTCCGCCGCAGGAAGAATTTTTTCTGCCCAAAGTTTCCGACATAGTGCGCGAGGCGCGTCGATTGCATGCTTACTAACGGCCTATTTCAGATTGAAACAACGATCCGTTTTTCTCCGTCGTCGGTTGCGCATTCTGCTGTTTGAAGCGGAGACTCCTGTTATATAAAGAAGGCAAGACGCCTTGGGTTCCGGGCTTGGGGATGTGAAATGCGCAATTTTATTCTAGGGATCGTCGTCACCATTCTGGTGATCGTGTTTGGCGGTGTGGGATTAGCCCTGCTTGGTTTTTTGCCAACTCGCGCGAATGTTGCTCCGCCTCAAATTGAAAGCCATATCGCGATGAGCGCGCTCGATAATTCCGTTGAACGGCACGCTCCTCGATTGAATAATCCTGTTCCTCCCACCGACGAAAATCTGATCTCGGGATTAAAAATCTATACGATGAATTGCGCGCTGTGTCACGGCGATCTGGACCGCAAGCCGTCGACGCTGGAAAAATCGTTTTATCCGCCGCCGCCGACTCTCATTTTGCATCCTCCAGACGATGCGGAATGGCACCTCGCCTACGTGATCCGCAACGGCGTTCGCTATACAGGCATGCCGGCATGGGATAAGGCGCTTTCCGATTCTGATATTTGGAAAGTGACTGGCTTTTTAACTCGCGTGGAAAAACTGCCTCCAGCGGTGCAGGAATATTGGAAGAAGACAAGCGGTGTTGCCGCTCCCACCAGCTCAGAGGAAGGGCACGATCACGATCACAAGTAGATTCGATGTGTTATTTGGGCGGATAGCTGAAGTTGACGGTGATTACGGTTTGGGTCGGCGTGGCGTGACCGTTGACCGTGTAAGGTTGGAACTGCCACTGTTTGACGGCCGCAACGGCTGCGCGTCCTAAAATAAAATACCCTCGAACTATTTTCAAATCCTCCACGCTGCCGTCGCGAGCGATCAGCAACTGGAGCACGACCGGCCCGTGAAGTTTTTGCGCCATCGCTTCTTGAGGATATACAGCATTTACGGTGCGAACGAGAAGCGCGCGAGCTGCCTCTTCGTTCAGCGTCACCCGTTCACCTGTTGGCTGGACCGCAGGCTGCGATTGCGGAATGGAGACTGGCATCAATTGCGCCGGATTTACCGCAACCACAACTGGCGGCGCAATCGGCGGTGAGTTTTTCATGCTATCGGGAATCGCCGCTCGCTGCACGTGAACCGGTATTTCCTTCGGACGTTCGAACGCGGGAACGGGCAA
>Ga0182024_10018645_pt1 | contig 12891 bp, 7 predicted proteins | sample P32metaG_FD_120480 | JGI IMG/M metagenome (GOLD analysis project Ga0182024, IMG submission 120480) | Permafrost microbial communities from Stordalen Mire, Sweden - P3-2 metaG (Illumina Assembly) | ecosystem: Environmental > Terrestrial > Soil > Wetlands > Permafrost | place: Sweden: Stordalen...
CACCAGCCTGAGTGATGAGCAGGTGCAGGCGCTCGTGCGTTACCTGACCAAGGCCCCGCAACAGCAGCAGGCGCCACCTCCACGAGCTGCTCGTGGCGCCGTCCCTCCTGCTGATCCGGTCGCCGCTGAGGGTGCAGGGGGAAAAACAACTGATGACATGCCATATAAGACCATAGGTTTTCGTCGCTTCACCGATCTTGATGGTTATCCCGCCACTGCGCCACCCTGGGGCACTCTGAGCGCCATCGACCTGAACACCGGCAAATATCTATGGAAGATTCCCTTTGGCACTTATCCTGAGCTCGTAGCTAAGGGGATGTCGGACACCGGGTCTGATAACTACGGAGGTCCGGTAGTTACCGATGGAGGACTACTCTTCATCGGTGCCAGCGTCTTTGACCAGAAATTCCACGCCTACGACAAGACCACCGGAAAATTGCTATGGGAAACTGGATTGCCCTTCTCCGGCCTGGCGACGCCGGCGACGTACATGGTGAACGGAAAGCAATACGTCGTCATCGCAGCCGGCGGAGGTCAATCCAGCAGAAAGCCATCCGGCGGCGTGTACGTAGCTTTCGCGCTTCCATAGATGATTTTGGCCCACCCAAGATATGAAGTCCGGCCACGAAGGTAAAGGCTTCGCAGGCTGAGGGGGAAAACTTCTCTGTACGAAGGGCACGGGTTTAGCCGTGCCGTAAATAGCCGGTGACGATGAGGGCTTTAGCCCCTGAGGTACGTCTTTTCTGATCGTTTGAGTGCTGAACGGCTTCGAGACTGCAGAAGAGATGATTTTGCTCTTACGTGTACCGTCAAAACGTACGGCTAAAGCCGTCTCGTGATCAAGGCATTTACGGCACGGCTAAACCCGTGCCCTTCGTACAAAAACTCTTCCGAAGCATCTTCGTCAGGCCGCATTTTCTCAATCGTAGCGTTCGAAGACGATCTGCTTTCTCTCCCAACCCAGGCTCTTCAACGAATCACGGTTAGCCGACACCATCTCGTTCAACCCGCATATATACGCATGAATGCTGTACACGGCGCCCTCTACCGGCCGCGGATCCACCGCGCTCATCCGCGCATGCTCCGCCGCTATTTGCTCCACGAATTCCTGCACGTAGCCGCGAGCGCCCGGCCAACTCTCCTGCGCACGGCTCAGCGTCTTTTGATAGAAGAAATTCGGCCGGCTGGCAGCGATCCTCTCAAAATAATCTTCGTAATAAATCTCGGTCTCATAGCGCGTTCCATACACCAGCCAAATCTTCCGCCCCTGGCTCCGATCCTCGCCATTGTCGGGGAAGAGATACTCGACAAACCCCCGCATAGGTGCGATGCCCGTCCCCGTGGCGATGAAGATGCTGTCGGTCAACGGCGCGCGCAGCATAAACAACCCATGCGGCCCATGGAATTCAAGGCTCTGCCCCACCTCGAGATCGCACAGTAAATTGGAGAAGAACCCACCCTCCACCCGATTGACGCAAACATCGAACTGGTTGCCGCGGGGTGCTGAAGCGATCGAATAAGCCCGCGTTTGGTGCTTCCCCAAAGGGTCAAACGCCAGGAAAGACACAAATTGCCCCGGCTGGAAATCGAACTGTTCCAGCCCTTCAGCGCTGAATTCAAGATGGAAACAGGCGGCGGATTCCGACAGCAGAAGTCTGCGCGTCAGCCGCGCAGTATAGATTGGCCGTGACAATATCCGTCACCTCGGATGGAACACAACATTTTGACTTGCTATCAACACCTTATTCGACCGTGACGGATTTAGCCAGATTCCGCGGCTGATCCACGTCGCAGCCGCGCCGCACCGCGATGTGATACGCCAGCAACTGCAACGGAACCACCTCAAGCAGCGGCGCCAGTAGCTCGGGCGCCTGGGGCACGTAGATCACATGCTCGACTAGTTCGCGAAGCTGTTTATTTCCCTCGGTCGCCACCGCGATGACCCGGCCCGATCGTGCCGTGACCTCCTGAATGTTGGAGAGGGTCTTTTCATACCGCAGCATCGACTCTGGACTGTTTTCATCGTAGGTAGCCAGCACCACCACCGGCAATTTTTCATCGATCAACGCATTGGGCCCATGTTTCATCTCCCCTGCCGGATAGCCTTCGGCATGGATATAAGAAATCTCTTTCAACTTCAACGCACCCTCGAGCGCGATCGGAAAGTGGATGCCGCGGCCTAGAAACAGAAAGTCGGAGGCGGACGCAAACCCCTTCGCCAACTGCCGGCACTCGCCATCGCGCTGACGCAGCACCTCTTCGATCTTTCCCGGAATGCGGCTGAGCTCGTCGACCAGGGCAGCGCTCTCGGCGCCCCCAACCGTTCCTCGTTTCTGTGCCAGGTGCAGGGCAAAGAGAAACAGCGCCGTCAATTGGGCGGTGAACGCTTTGGTCGAGGCCACGCCAATCTCTGGCCCCGCATGGGTATAGATGGTTCCGTGCGCTTCCCGCGCCACCATCGAGCCCACCACGTTGCAGATGGCGATGGTCATCGACCCCTTGGCGATCATCTCCCGCTGCGCCGCGAGGGTATCCGCTGTTTCGCCGGACTGAGTAATCAGCATGCCCAGCGCATGGGGATCGGCAATCGGGTCGCGATATCGGTATTCGCTGGCGTAGTCCACCTCGGTCGGCACCCGCGCCAACCGCTCGATCATGTACTTGCCCGCCAGCGCGGAGTGCCAACTGGTTCCGCACGCCGCGATGTTCACCTGTGTGGCTGCGCGAAAATCATCGTCGGTGATCTTCATCTCGCCCAGGAAGATCTCGCCCGTTTCCAGCGAGATTCGGCCCAGGGTCGTGTCGCGAACCGCACGCGGCTGCTCAAAAATCTCCTTGAGCATGAAGTGCTTGTAGCCGCCCTTTTCCGCCTGGATGGGATCCCAGAGGATCTTCTCCACCTTGCGCACCACCGGATCGCCCGCGAGGTTCGTGAACTTTACCCCGTGCGGCGTCAAAATGGCGACGTCTCCATCCGCGAGGAAGTACATCATGCGCGTGTGGTGCAGGATCCCAGGCACATCCGAGGCGACGAACGATTCTCCCTCGCCCACGCCAACCACTGCCGGCGGCCCATTGCGCGCGGTAACAATGGTGTCGGGGGCGTCAGCGGAAATCACGCTGATCGCGTACGCCCCCGTCAACCGGCGCGCCGCCCGCCGTACTGCTTCATCGAGCAACATCGTCTTACCCGAGTTCTCGGCCGAGCGCAACTCCTGCTCCACCAGGTGAGCGATCACCTCTGTATCTGTCTCAGTGACAAAAACATGGCCTTCTTCCGCCAGCTCACGTTTCAATTCCAGGTAGTTCTCGACGATGCCGTTATGCACCACCACGATGCGGCCGGTGCAATCTCTGTGAGGATGGGCATTTTCTTCGGTCGGCCGGCCATGTGTGGCCCAACGGGTATGGCCGATGCCATAGGTGCCATGCAGCGGATGTTGCCGGATCACCTCTTCCAGGTTGCGCAGCTTCCCCGGCGCGCGGCGCAATTCCAGCCCATGTCCAGCGGACCCTACAGCAATACCAGCCGAGTCGTATCCCCGGTACTCCAGCCGTCGCAGGCCTTCCAGGATAACGGTGACGACGTCCTTAGGACCGACATAACCCACAATTCCGCACATAGACCCCTATTGTACGGTTGGCATGTGCCGGGTTCGCCTACTCTTCCAGGCGGTAGGTATACTCTTCGATCACCGGATTGGTCAGCACCTCGCGGGCGATGCGTTCCACTTCTTCCTTCGCATCCGCGGTAGCCATCGCGCGCAGCGTGAGTTGGAAGTATTTGCCCTGGCGTACATCCTCAACGCCGGTGTACTGCATTCGTTTGAGTGCGCCATGGATCGTCTGCCCTTGCGGGTCGAGGACAGTGCGCTTCAGCGTGACGTAAACATGCGCCTTCATCGAGCTTGATTATAAACGGGGCAGCATCCCAAGGATAAAGCGAATAAAAGGGGAAACCGCTGTTGCAGTCGGAGAGGTCCTTTATTTAAAAAGGTACCTCACCCCGATACGTGCCGTTTAAAGCAAGGGCGACCAAAGTACGCACTGGATTGTGGCGGGATCATTGCCCCACTCCAGAAGAAACACCAATTCTACCGTGCGGCTCCAAGGCCCTTGCCTTCGCACTGCGCATCGAACTGAGCAAACCGGAGATATCAGCTTCGAACTTTGAAAGAAGACTTGCGGCGCCCCTAACATTGTTGGAACGCCCCATTTCTTCAAGCTCGCCGGCCCTTTGCGATATCCCCGGAAGGCCCATATAACCAAGCTCTCCCTTTAGGCTGTGTGCGGTTGTCTCGACAGTTTCCGCTATCCCCTGGGCCACTGCAAGACGCAGGGCTGCCAGATGTTTCGGAGCCTCTTCGAGAAAGATGTCCAGCACCTCCTGCAGGAGCTTTTCATCTCCACCAAGCTGCTCCAGGGTCTTAGCGAAATTCCAATGCACTTCGCTTTCTTCCATCATCCCTCCCTTGTGCTCAACCGCACTCTTGTCGTTGTCGGCCTCCGGTGCGTCATGGAGTGCCATGAGGATCGCCGCCTCCAACTCACCAGCGTTGATGGGCTTGGCGATATATCCGTCCATGCCAGCGGCAAGACAGCGCGTGCGATCCCCCTTCATGGCGTGGGCGGTCATAGCGATGATCGGTATGTGCCCATGGGTTGATCTCTCGCGTTCGCGAATTCTCTCCGTAGCTACGATGCCGTCCATTTCGGGCATCTGCACGTCCATCAGCACGAGGTCGAAGGTCTGCTGAGTGAGCAGATCAACGGCCTCTTTGCCATCATTGGCGATCACGAGAGTGTAACCAAGCTTCGCCAAGAGCCGTGATGCGACCGCTTGATTCACACGATTGTCCTCAGCCAATAGAATGCGCAACACTCTATTGTGCGATGTAATCTCGCTTGGTAACACTTTAGCCGGACTGGGCGAAGTGGGCTGGTACCCTAACACTGCGAGGATAGCTGACAGCAGCTCTCTTCTCCGAACGGGTTTGGAGACGAAGGAAGCGATCCCCAGCTGACGACAAAGCTCCGCATCGTCGCGGTGTCCGCCCGAGCTAAGCATCACGATGGGGATGGAGGCCATCGCCGGTAGGCTCCGGATTCTTGCCACCAGACCAAAGCCGTCCATTTCGGGCATGTGCATGTCAGTCACGACCACCTGGTATGGTTTTTGAGCTCCCAGCGCTGACGCCAATTCCGTCAGAGCCTCCTTGCCACCTTCAACGCATGTGGTCTGCGCACCCCAGAGTTTTAGTGTTCCTTTCATGATCCGTCGATTCGTCTGGTTGTCATCGACCACCAGAATCGTGACACCACGCAAAGACTCAGCTGCCGTGATGATGCCGGATTTCGTTGTTTTCTCGAGAGCTTGCATCCGCACAATAAAGCAGAAATGGGTGCCTCGTCCGATCTCACTCTCCAGCCAGATTCTTCCGCCCATCATCGAAGCCAGCCGTGCTGATATTGTGAGGCCAAGACCCGTGCCTCCATATTTACGAGTTGTCGAAGAGTCCGCTTGCGTGAAGGGCGAGAAGATGGATTCCCGTTTCTCCGGCGGGATTCCGATTCCGGTGTCTGACACGGTAAAACGGATGACGAGTTCTTCCTGCTGCTTACTCTCAACTTCGGCTTTCAACGCAACCTCACCGCTATTGGTGAACTTGATCGCGTTACTCACCAGATTCAGGATGATCTGTCGCAACCGTCCAGGATCACCGAGGACCATCTCTGGCATGGTGGGTGCAATGTCGCAAAGCAGTTCCAGCCCCTTTTCGTTAGCGCGTAAAGCAAATGGCTTTAGAGCATCTTCCACGCATTCACCAAGGTTGAAGCTGATCACCTCCAAATCAATCTTTCCCGCTTCGATTTTGGAAAAGTCCAGAATGTCATTGATAACACTGAGCAATGAATCTGCTGATAATTTGACTGTTTCGAGGCAATCACGCTGTTCCGCAGTGAGATCTGTATCGAGCACAATGTCAGTCATGCCGATAACACCGTTGAGCGGTGTACGAATCTCGTGACTCATGTTGGCGAGGAATTCGCTCTTTGAGCGATTGGCAGAGTTTGCAGCTTCTTCCGCCTGCTGGCGCTCAATAATCTCGGCCTGCAGATTCTTGGTTCGGTCATCGACCAGTTTGCCAAGCTGTTCCGTCTGGTTACGCAGTCGCCGGGTGTTAAGCCGATAGCCCGCGACTGCGATCAGGAAGATCATCAGTCCGCACAAGCTGTGGAACCATCTAGTCTCGTATAAGTGAGGCTCCAGTAGAAAGCCAACAGATGCTCCTTGGTCGTTCCAGACTCCATCGTCGTTGCAGGCGATGACGCGGAAGCGGTATTTTCCGGGAGGAAGCTTCGTGTAGTAGGCGACACGACGCGATTCGGGGTCTATCCAGGTGTGGTCGTAACCCTCGAGTTGATATTTGAATCGGACTCGTGCCGGAATCAGGAGGCTGAGAGCGGTGTAGTGAATTTCAAGGTCCCTCTTTCCCGGCGGGATCTGAAAATCATGGGTCGCGGAATAGGAGTGGTTGTCTACGATAACGTCTTCAATGACCACTGGTGGAATCGAGCGGTTGATCGCCAGGTGTTCGGGGTCAATCAGAACGATGCCTTTTGTGGTGGTGAACCATAGCCGGCCATCAGCCGTACGCGCGCCACCTGGCTCATCTCCTGGAGCAGAAGCTTCCCTGGTAGTCATGCCATCCGCAATGCCATAGAGCTTCGTCCGTACAGTGGGAATGCGTCCGTCGGCAAATGCGTCGAGATCTTTCCCGTTCGCCATGTAGATGCCGTTCGGGGTGCTGATCCAAAGATTGCCCTCGTGATCAGCAAGAGCATGCGTCGGATATTCGTCGAATAGTCCGTCTAGTTTTGTATAGTGGCTAACTTTACCGTCTCGCATGCGGAACCGGGTAATACCCGGTGTTCGCCCGCCCAGCCACAGATTTCCCTGGTCGTCGGGCGATATCGAGGTCACCGGGAAGTCGACAGGGTCTTGTCGGGAGCGTTCTGGCGACTCGCCCTGGGCGAACTTGTAGAGGCCCTTCACCGTACCAAACCACAGCGTCCCCGATGGGCCGCGATAGATCGTGAACGTATAGTTGCCGGGGGCCGATAGTGGCGTGGTTTGCCCGTGGATAGTGAATGGCTGTACCGCGCCGTCCTTGTACCGGAAGGCCAGCGTCTCCGAGGAGGTAAGGATCATTCCTTCTTCGTCTTCGCTGATCGCTGAGATGAAACGTTTGTCCAGACGGCCAGACTGCCGGTGAAGGATGACCTTGCCGTCCTTGTACTGAGCCAGACCCGCAGTTGTTCCCACCCAAATACTGCCGTCTTTGCTCGCAAACATCGTGTGTTGCTCGTAGGTTGGCGCTTCTTCTTTCCTACTGATTGCGGTCAGTACACCGTTTTTGAGACGCTCCAGCCCGCCATTTTCACAGAAGACGTAAAGGCTCCCATCCGGGGCACCGATGATCGACTTGGTTTTGCTAGAAGGAAGCCCCTCTTTGGAACTGATGGTTGTGAACCTGGCGTCGCGGAAGCGGTCCACTCCGTTTGCGGTGCCAACCCAGAGGCTTCCTTCCCGGTCCTCGAAGAGGGATAATACCGCGCTGTCATTCAAGCCATCCTCGACTGTGTAGGAGGAGATTTGTCCGCCTGTAAGACGAAACAGCCCTGACGCGCTCGTCCCGACCCATCGGTTGCCTTGGCGGTCTTCCAGAATCGCGTTGACTCTCTCGTGAATTGCGGCACGCGCAACCGGCTCCAATGCGCGTCCATTCAGCCCCATTCGGTAAAGGCCGTTCTGCATACCAACCCACACCCGGTGTTCGTGATCTTCGGCTAGCGCATAAGCCCCCACCTTGTCTATATTGATTGGCGCTATGGAGAGTTTGCCGTTGCGATAAACATAGAGCGCCTTCTGACCAGCTATCCATATTTGTCCCTGACCATCTCGAACAAAGGAGTTGATCCAACTGGTGTAATCGCGGAGGAGGCGAATCTTATTGTCCCGAATCAGATAAATGAAGTTATCACTCCCAACGAGCAACTCTCGCGCGCCGGCCTCAAAAATCGACCGAATCTCGCCATCTGGAAGAGGAGCAGGTGCTATAACATCAGCGAAAGACCCATCCTTATAGATCACCGTTCTTGAGGTAGTCCGGATGAGAAGACCTCCGGTGGCACTCATGGCAACGGCTTTTACGGGCTCTTTTCCCACCACTGCGTCTATAGGAACAAAGTGCACCCCGTCAAAACGGATGAGACCACCGGCGGTCCTTAGCCATAAATACCCGTCGCTGGTTTGCAGTATCTGGTAGACAGCATCCCCGGGGAAATCGCGCCGCGAGTTCCAGGAGTCGTGGGCATACTGATCGATCTGCTTATGTGGGTCGAGCGAAAACGCGACACTTGCATAACCAAAGAGCGCGAACACCACATACACGCCAAACCGAAAGCTTCGCTGACTTAGGGTAGTTCGACGTTGAATAGGCAAATGCCACTCACACAGAGAGGGGAGCACGCAGCTTACGAGTTTGCCGAATGTTTTGCGCCACAAGTGCTCCTATCGGCAAATTTTTGGGATCCATCCACTCGCCCATCGCGAAAAGTCGTTGCCGTCGAGGCGGCCACTCCCCAATCTCTGCCTCAGGATGCGCTTAATGCCAAACGACGATGAGCCGTTGTGTTAATGGATTTCGCCAACCAGTTTCTCGGGTACGTTGAACTCGATTCTCCATTGTGGCTGATCGGACCAGAAACCGGTGGTCGGCCAAACGATAACTGAGGTGCTTCACAGGGCGGCAGTGTGGGAAAAGCGCACAAGGAAAGAAACCGAGGATTTACAGGGTTATCATGCAGATGAGCGCAGGCGAAAACAGCCTGTTCGCTATGTCATAGGAAGGTGTTGCTGGCGGAGAGAGGGGGATTCGAACCCCCGGTAGAGGTGTTAGCCCCTACAACGGTTTAGCAAACCGCCGCCTTCAGCCACTCGGCCATCTCTCCGGCGCTCACTGGACGGATTATATCCGAACCCGAGCCCAGCATTTTTCAGGTAAAGCCCTGCCCCTTGCCAAGAAACCCAAACTGGAAACGCGATGGGTGCCCCAGCCTGCCCCGGCTTGCCGTGGGGTCTCGCGTTTGAGACCTCGGATCCTCCTAGAAAAGGCTAATTGAGTTCGGCCCTCCGGGGGCACGGCAATGCAGCTTAGCGGTTTCCGCCCAATTCCGGGGAGACTTTTTTGTCTTTGAACCGATTGACCGCTTCGATTACCTTGTCACGGGCAAAGGCCGCGTCGTGCCAGCCTTTCACTTCCACCCGCTTGCCCTCAAGGTCCTTATAAATAGCGAAAAAATGCGTCATTTCCTTCAACATATGCGGATAAATCTCCGAGTAGTTCCACACGTCGGCATACCGCGGGTTGTTCTTGCCCACGGCCAGAACCTTCTCGTCGGGTACTCCCTGGTCCAGCATCTCCAGCAGGCCAATGGGCCGCACCTGCATCACGCAACCCGGAAAACTGGGCGCGTCCACCAGCACCAGCACATCCAGTGGATCCCCATCTTCGCTGAGCGTAGAGGGGATAAACCCATAATCGCCGGGGTAGTGCACCGGGGAATAGAGATTACGGTCCAGGCGGAAAACATGCAGCGTCTTGTCGTACTCGTACTTATTGATGCCCTCGGCCGGAATCTCAATGACCGCGTTAATGACTTCAGGGCACTTCTCTCCGACCGGCAATTCCAAATAATTGACCATGATGGCTCCGCAGCCGCTTTATGATAACCCACTCAGAAATATGGAGAGATGCTTCAGATCAGAGCGAAACTTTGGCGATGTGCAAGCTCAGCTGGACGGGCTTGGTCCACAACAGGGAAACAATCTGGTCCTGGTAACCGGCGATGACCTGCCGGTGCAGGACAGTCGTGCGGGACCCGATATTGGATTTAGAGGATCTCAAGCAGTTTCTCGATCAGCTGGCGGTAGCCGGAGGACGCGATGACCGCATCCACACCATTGCGGAATTGCACCAGGCCGACGCCGCGGTTGTAGTCCATCGACAGGCTAACGATGCGCTCCAGGGCAGTAGCCCGGGCATCGTCCAGCGTGACCTCGACGTTGGTAGAAATGTACTCGCGGTGGTTCGTGACCGGCAGCTTCAATTGAATCCCTCCCCCGAAGAATCAACAAGCAGTCGTACAGAACCACCGCTTGATTCGTAGAATAGCCGCTGGCGCGTCGCTGGCTACAACTATTGGGTAACAATGGACGGGATAAAAGTACTCGCAGTCGGTAATGTCTACACCCTCTTTGCCGCTGGTTCGTTCCGCGTTTGCGCGTTTCGAATCAATCCGTTACAGAACCTATCTGGTTGCCGGAGGCAATTCCGCCACGCTAAGATCCGCGAAATTACCTCGCCGCGATACGGCCTACAGAGAAATGCTTTAGTATCCATTACGGTTTGAAAGACGCGATGCGCGTCGCCGCGCAGCACGGCAAACAGGAGAGTCTGTTCATGGCCAACCGTTCGATGAAATCAAACGCGCTTCACTGTATCTATTTGTTCTTTATCCTTCTTTTTATCCTGGTGCCGATGGCATCGCCTCTGGAGGCAAAGGTGACGAAGTCCGAGTTCGGCAGTACGCCCGATGGAACCAAGGTGGAGATTTACACCCTTGAGGAGGGTGCCCTGAAGGCGCGCATCATGACCTACGGCGCACGGTTGGTGTCTCTCGAGGTGCCCGACCGCAGCGGTAAGCCCGGCGACATCGTGCTAGGGTATGAGTCCCTGGCTGGCTATACGGCCGATCCCAAGAGCTACTTTGGATCCATCGTAGGGCGCTACGGCAACCGGATCGCCCACGCTAGTTTTACGCTCGATGGCAAGGTGTACCACCTTCCCGTCAATGACGGCACCAACACCCTGCATGGGGGTATCAAGGGCTTCGACAAGCTGGTCTGGCACGGGCGTGAAATTCCCAATGGAGTTGAGCTCACCCTGGTGAGCAAAGACGGCGATCAGGGCTTTCCGGGCACCCTGACTGCGCGAGTCCGCTACACCCTGGCGGCGCATGCGCTGAAAATCGAGTACTTCGCCACTACCGATAAGGACACTGTCCTGAATTTGACCAACCACAGCTACTTCAACCTTGCCGGCGAAGGGCACGGAGACATCCTCAACCACCAGGTCATGATTCCCGCCGACCGTTATACGCCGGTAGACGCATCCCTCATCCCCACCGGCGAACTGGCGCCGGTAGCCGGAACCCCGTTGGACTTCCACAACCCGACGGCCATCGGAGCCCGCATAGATGACAATTTTGAGCAAATGCGCCTGGCCGGGGGATATGACCACAACTATGTTCTGAACGGGAAGATGGGCGTCCTGCAAGAGGCTGCGCGCGTCGTAGAACCGACCACCGGGCGGATACTCACCGTAGACACCACTCAACCGGGACTACAGTTCTACTCCGGCAATTTCCTGGACGGAACCCTGACCGGCAAGCACGGCCACGTCTACGCCAAGCACGCCGGCTTCTGCCTGGAGACCCAGCATTTTCCCGATTCCCCCAATCACCCCAAATTCCCTACGAGCGAGCTGAAGCCAGGGGAAACCTACCACAGCATCACCACCTTCGGCTTCTCCACCGCACCCTAATCTGTCGGCCCCCACCGAACCCCGGGTGTGCCCCACATCCCCGATTTCCTGTGAGGCTTAGTGGGTTCCGCGCACTTCATGCGCCTTTCCTTAAAGAAAGGCGCACACGCTGTTTTGTTCAGGGGCTGCGTGCAGGAAATTCGGGGCATCTCGCTTGTAGCTCGCGAGATGTGGGGCACCACAGCACTCGACCCCTGGGTCTTAAAGAATCGAGTTTCCATCGGAGAAAACCCAACCTCCGCCCCCTTTCCGGCCGGCCGGGCAGGAATGCTACCCTTCAAATTGAACCCCTAGCATGGCCGAAAAAATCATCAGCCCCGAATTCACCCCCGACTTGGCCGCTCCCTCCGGCCTCCCCAGCGGTTGCCGCTTTTTACGCGCCTGCCTGCGCCAGCCCGTGGACAAAACCCCGGTGTGGTTTCTCCGCCAGGCCGGCCGCTATATGCCGGAGTACCAGGCCGTTCGCCGCCACCATTCCCTGCTGCAGATTTGCAAAAACCCCGAGCTAGCCGCCGAGGTAACCATCACCGCCGCGGAAAAGCTTGACGTGGACGCCGCCATCATCTTTGCCGACCTTCTGTTGCCCCTCGAAGGCATGGGCTTGGACTTCGAGTTCCTGGCCGGAGAAGGGCCGGTGATCCACCAACCGGTGCGCACCGCGGCCGACGTCGAAAACCTACGCATTGATCGCGCCCACGAGCTCGGCTATGTGGCCGAAGCGATACGTAAAGTCGTCGCCCACTTCAACGACCGCATCGGTATCGTCGGGTTTTGCGGAGCCCCTTTCACCCTCGCCAGCTACATGATCGAGGGCGGCGGTTCCCGCAACTACATCTTCACCAAGACCATGATGTACCGCGAGCCTTCCGTCTGGCAGCTGCTGCTGGATAAACTCGCTATGGTTCTGGAAGAGTACGCCGCCCAGCAGGTGGAGGCGGGAGCCGACGTGATCCAGATTTTCGATAGCTGGGCCGGCGCACTCAGCCCAACCGACTACCGCGATTTCGTGCTCCCCGTGACCACCCGTTTAGTGCGCAGGGTCCAGGAGCTGGGCGTGCCGGTCATCTATTTTGGAGTAGACACCGCGACCCTGCTGCCTGCCATGCGCGAAACCGGCGCCGACGTCATCGGGCTCGATTGGCGCGTTCCCCTGGACCAGGGCTGGGCCACTCTCGGCCATGCAGTAGCCGTGCAAGGCAACCTCGACCCCATCACGCTCTTC
>Ga0182024_10018646_pt1 | contig 12891 bp, 16 predicted proteins | sample P32metaG_FD_120480 | JGI IMG/M metagenome (GOLD analysis project Ga0182024, IMG submission 120480) | Permafrost microbial communities from Stordalen Mire, Sweden - P3-2 metaG (Illumina Assembly) | ecosystem: Environmental > Terrestrial > Soil > Wetlands > Permafrost | place: Sweden: Stordalen...
GCCGTACTCTCGATCGGTTCGTGGAGCGCCAGGCTGAGGCTGCTATCGACGGCGCATTCGAGCTATCGGTGACCCTTTCGACGGACCCACACGAATGGTGTGAGACCGAAGATGAGCCTGATGGTTCCCAGATGTTTCTCTACATGGAGGCGGGCTCCTGCGGGTTCGTGAATCTTGGGCCGGCTCTCGCTCTCTGCGAAAGGGAGCACCCGCAACTGCCCGTGACATTCGCCCGAATGTTTCTGCACGGTCTGGGGCGTTGCTTCCGGATCTACGACGATCGCGATGCGGGAGAGCACCTCTCGATGCTTGAAGACAACTACGATCCCGAGGAGGGCCGCGAGGCTCTGCCGGATCGTAAGAAGCTGTTGCCGCCGTGCATGGCCCAGCGGCCATTGCGAGGCGCGGCGTTGAGAACAATCCTGGGCCGGATGGCGCCGAGGAATCGGGTATTGCGTCTGCTCAACGCAGCGCTCGAAGTGGATCGGATATCGCGCCGGGTCCGACTTCCGGTGATCCCGGAACCAGTCCGGGAAATGTTCTGCGATTGCAACCTCCCACTTCCCATCATGCTGGCGATCTACCAGCAGGGCGACGCCATCGAGGCATGCTTCGACGATGAAAGCAAGTCGATGCTCGAACTAACGCCCGAACCCTGGCCGTTGATTTCCTTCGACGGGACCGATTCGATAAGCACGGATCGAGCGTTTCGCTGTTTGAAGGGTGCGCTCGATGCTCTGGTAGCCGCTCGCCGGGTACTCGATTTAGTGCCGGGTTGGGAGCCGATCCGTCGCGAGGAGTAAAGATCGTGGTGAAAACATCGCATTTCGGCTCGAATCGAAGTTACGGTCTTGCAAAGGCCATCCTGTTGTATTCGGATGGCCAGGAAGCATTCGCAACCGTCCACGAGCCAAAAAACTCGCCGGATGGCGGAGCGCCTTATCTCGACGCGGGCGAGCCCCTAACCGTTGACTTCCTGAGGCAACTGGCGAAGGGGCTCGGGCAGACAGTCGCCCGAGAGGTTCTTCCGGCCAACGTTCTCGTGCGCACGCCGGACATGATGGTTTGGTGGACCAGGCAGCAACGCCGCGTGATGTTCTTCAGCGACTCGAGCGATGGCCGGACGCTGAACGGGCGCCTGTTTCCCCAACCGCCTCTGGTCTTCAGAGTATGTGGATCCGAACTTGCGGTGCGCGCACTGGCCGAGAACAGAAGACCCAGATCCGACACCGCCCTGATGTTTGCACCGTATTGGAACTGCGACGGCGCCGGCCGTGTGTGCCAGGGCAGCATGCGCACTCCGGGGAAACTGTGCCTTGAGGCGATGAATCCGTGGGAAAGAGCGTTCTTTGAAAGTGAGTTCACCCATGCGGCAATTGGCGCTCGCCTGACGACGCATCCCGAGGGTTTCCTCGGTTTGTGGCGGGATCTGGCGGATAGCGAGGCAGCTTTCCCCGGGGAGCTTCTCGTCAGGAGCGGCGACACGCTCGGAGCATTTGTCCAGGGCCGGGAGGACTGAATGCATACTATTCACCCCTATTTACTTCGCCGGACCATTAAGGTAGCAGTGGTCGGTTGCGGGGGAACGGGCAGCGCGTTCGTGGGTGGGTTGCCGCATCTTCACCAGGCGCTGATCGCGGGCGGACACCCCGCGGGCTTGGCAGTGACCGTGATCGATGGGGACCGGATATCGGCAGCAAACTGTGTCCGCCAGCCATTCTCCGCGAGCGAGATTGGGCTATTCAAATCCGTTGTCCTTATCAACCGCCTGAACCTGTTTTGGGGGCTCGACTGGCAGGCAGTCCCGCAGCATCTGGCCACTGGGCACGATCTGCATAACGATCTGGACCTCGTCATCGGTTGCGTGGACAGCCGCTCCGCGAGAGCAAAGATTCACGAAGCTCTCACCAGTCCGTATTGCGGCATCGGCTACTGGCTGGATATTGGCAACAACGCCGACACGGGGCAATTCGTGCTCGGGCAGCCTCTCAACCGGGCCAATAAACATAAAGCGGAGCGGCTCCGGTCAATTCCGGAACTCTTTCCCGAGATCATTGATCCGGCACTCGATGACGATCACCAACCCAGTTGTAGTGCCGCCGAGGCGTTGGAGCGGCAGCATCCGTTCATCAACCAGGCGCTGGCGAACCACGCACTTGCACTGCTGAGCCGTCTCCTTCGGTGCGAGCAGATGGCTTGCCACGGAGGTTTTCTGAATCTGACCAGCGGAGCGTTGGTCGCACTCCGAGCTGAACCGAAGGTCTGGACACGAATACGACGCAGAATGCGGCGCATCGCGTGATGCACGGTCGAGAATGCCGTCCAGCGGTCCCGTTGAGAGGGCTTGGTCACATCCGTGGCAGGGCGTTTACCGGCCATGCGATTCCACCCGCGGTTATAAGCCGACTCTTCGGTACCTAACAAGAGCCTCCGATGGCCCGTCCAAATGGCACGGTTCAAATCTAAAACTCCACTTAGAGGCCCGACGCGCGCCGGTCACCAGCTACCTTAAAATGTTCGGCCGAGTTCACGTTGAGCGATTTGAAACATCGAAGACGACGGAGAGCCGCTTCGAGGAGATCAAGATTTAAGGGTCGAGCGAAAAATGGCTTCGAGCTTCCTCAATAAGATCAGAGGCCGCGCGGTTCATCTGTTCTTCCTGGCGATTCCGAAGTAGGTTGTATATCCAGTCGAAGATGAGCGGATTGCGCCGCCGGTGGTCGAATAGTTCGTCCTGCAGTTCGCGCGAGTCATGAGTGATTCGGTCGTCGGTCTTGCCAGACAGGATCTCGCCCCAGATTCTTTCCGCGTGACGTCGCAACGCATCGAGGCGATCCGCCGCCTCCCTCTGTTCAATAGATTGGCGCAGCCCGAGCATAAAAACCGGCACCAGCGGCGCGATGCCAGTCAGAATCCATTGGTCCATTCGGAAATGGCCGATTACGCCAGTGATGACGCTAATCGCCAGAATTCCTCCCACAACGACTTGCGCTGCCCGAGCGTACCGCCGCCGGAGTTCGGCATCCCACCAGCAATTTGCCCTCTGGCAGATCGCCCGCGCCAAAGGCAATGGAAGTTGCCCGACAGCGGGCGGATACCAGTCTCGAATGCCTTCGTCCGGATTGGGTCCCGTCGGAGCGGACCATCGAACGATGTCTTCCGGGTCCGGGCGGCTTCCAACGCGGATGGAACGCCATTCCATGCTCAATACTTCGCAGTCGAACGCTTCCTGTATTGTGGCTGCCTTCGCTTTGAGCGACTTCTGCCATGGTGTGAACAGGATCAGGTCGCTGAGGGCGATGCAGATTCCCCAGACGGCCGCATACACCTTGCTGTCGGGAAAGAATATCCCCAGAAGCGACCAGAACACCGCGAAGGGAACGCTCAGTGCTATGTGGATAGCCAACAGCATTTTGGCTCTGGAATACAGAGCGCGTTGCGCGCGCAACCGGGCCAACTGTTTTTCGGTATTTTGGATTATGGGAATCTGATTCACTTGTAGTAACTCGGAAACCTACGATCCCACAGCAAATCCCAGTAGTGGAATGCTTCTTTGAAGTCGTTTTTCTTATACGCGTCAAGCGCCTTGTCAGCGCGGACCGAGGCCGTCAGGACTTTGGATCGGGCATCTTCCAGCATGGCCTCCGTTTTGCAGGGGCGAATATATCCGGACACACCCATCGGATCCTGCAGGTTTGCGAGGTTGTTACGGTAGAGCAGGTCGAAAATACGCTGCACGTCGTATTCATAAAGGATGGACTCTTCGCTCCGCGCATACTTAGCGATCCGCAATTCGAGGTAAAACGAGGAGATCGGCACTTGGCAGAAAAATTTCCACGCTTTGACGAACCGGATGAGCGGCTTTACTTTCCCGGTTAGTTTATTGTCGATCCACCTTACATAGTCGTTATGGGCATCAGGGCTGGAGCGCATCCATCCACCCTCGCAGTCGGGGATGTCGTATACGAGGTATTTCTTGTTCCCCTGCACGGTTACGCAATCGGCGGGAACGATCTCCGTCATTTCGCTGGTAACGTTGCCGAAGGGGACCTTTACGGCCGGGCAGTTTACGCGCACTCCCGTATTGGGGAATCGCCGGTCAAGGCAGTCGCGCACGCGCGTAAGCGTGTAGCTCGAATTGGCGCTCAGTTCGTCCCGACCGAAACTCGCGAAATAGTCAACGTCGCTGTAGCCGGAAATACTGGTGCCGTTGCCGAAGGACCCGGTGCGGAAGAGGCGGGTGAGCACAAAGTTGCTCTTCAGGCAAGCTTCAAGGGACGCGCGGTGGCTCGTGGAAGCTCCGGATTCTACGCTCGATGGCGTCAGTGAAACCAAGAAATCCCTGAACCCTTCGGCAACGGTACGCGGCATTCGCTAAATACTTCCTCCCCGGTGAAACTCTCCTTCTTTCAGTGTATTGGCGGATGCGCCATTTTAACCGCCCGGCGTCGCGCGGAGGACCGCCCAGATCTGGTTGAGTTCATTCTTGCGCCATTTCCAAATCCATGTAGGAATGATTAGTCCGGCGGCGCGGTCGACGTGGTATTCGTACATGACGCGAAACGCGTCCAGTTGTTCGGGCTGTTGTGTATGGAGGAGTCGGTATGCAGATCCCTCGCTCGCCCCTGCCTTCTTTGCGAGGCTGCTGTAGCCAAGTGCGAGTTTGATGAGGCCCGCGGAAAGCAAGAGCATCAGGAATCCAGTGACGATGCGGGCAGCATTCACTTGCGCGGTATGCTCGTGCAGAGTTTGGAGTGCGATGATGAGCACCACAAGTGCGCCGATCACGCCCAGGACGAGCGATGTCGTGCAGATGTGCGACATGGACTCCGCGAGGTGCTTGGTCCACCATGCCGATTCGCTCACGTTATGCAGGCCACGGGTTGGTCCGGCTGGTTCGACGCTGGCGAAATAAGGTTCTGTTGCTTTGTCTCGTTGTGCGCGCGCTTTGACGGACCGCGGGCAGCGGGCGAGCAGGTCGGAGAATTCGCTGCTGGGAATTGCCCAGCCAAAGGAGTCCTGGAGGTCGAGCTTGCGTCGTACTCCCTGGGCCATCCCCCGAAGGGCGTCGGATCGGTAGATAGTGATCTCGGCAACAATCGTGAACGCAGCGACGAAAAATGGAAGCGGTTCCTGCGAAACGGGAAAGAGAATGAGTGCGCCAGTGGCGAACCCAATTGCCTTGAAAATGAGCGATGCACCCCACCACCATTTGGCGCAGCGGTCTAAGGAGCGCGCGAGGGCGAACTGGTTTGGTGCGGCGTTCATGACAGCATTCTCCACGACAACATCCTGTTACCGCCGGGAAACATGCTGCCGCCGATCAGCTGGGATTTCGAACAACGATCCGTTCAACCATGGGGCGTCAGGCTCTTCTCCCTCGCGCGATGCAAGTAGACGGTTCAGCATTTCGTATCCGTGAATCACTGATAAATGTCTCCGGCCCTTTTGGGGCAACGAGCGACTTCGTAAATACGTTCGGGATATCAGGGCAATGGCATCCGCCAGCCGAAGAGTTTGCGCCACTTGTCAACCGCGGCGCGCTCTTTGCCATCATTCTCCAGTAGCAACGCTTCTTCGACGACAGCGAGCCAATCGCGCACGCTGCGCGCAAGCGCCTGCCTTTCTGTCTTTGGAATCCCCGAATTAACGTCGCGGCCGAGTCCAGCGGGATCCGGCCAATCATCTATCAATCGATCGGCTGCAGACGCCAGGAAGAACCGAATCTCGTCTCGATACCGTCCAAACGGTTCGAGGACGAGATCCAGTCCCATAACTTCGAGCAGGAATGATGGCTTAATGGCGTCGTTGGCTTCACGGTTGATGCCCTTGACCATTTTCACGAACGGCACGAACTTGCCGTCGCACTTCTGGTTTTTTTCTGTGACCAGGTTGGCATGCTTCGTCGGGTCAGTGGCCATCCAACTGGCGCCATTGGGTATGAGATACCCGCCGCCCTTGCGAGGAAATACCGGGGCTATCTCGAACGAGGCGACTTCTTCACCGGGGTAATTGATTGTTACTACGTGTTCGTCTGTTTCCAGATCGGTCCAGCCGGTAGAGAGAACTTTGCGCAGAGCCGAAACCGCGGCTGTTCCGGTACCGTTCGCTAGCTGCCCCTGTGGTCCTTTCGGGTCGATCACCACGAAAATATCAACATCTTTCAGCTTCTTGGTTTTCGTCCGCCTCGCATAACTCCCCGTGAGGAAGTCATCCAGTAGCTTCCAGGATGCCCGGATGTGGTCACGAACCAAGTTGTGTCGAGTAGCGGCCAGATCCTGCTCGGTCTGGGTGATTTCCAGGTTTGATCTCAATTTGTCAAATGCGTCATCAACGTAGCTCATGGCAGGTCAACTCATTTCGTGAAATACCGAAGCCCGGCACTCGCGTGCGGTCCAGATGCAAGGGTCCCAAAGCTATAGGAACGCAGTCCCGAGAGCGCTGCTCTGGCTGCGGGCCCCCATCCGGGTTGGCTGGAGTGCGAGCCGGTATAACTGCAAAAAATCCGATAGACAGTCCCCGCAGGTACGGTTTGCAGCTTGGCAAGGTACCGAGCCAACGCGGCCCGGTCTGCCGTGAACTTCCGATCGCCTTCTCCGGTCCCTACATACGAGACTGGAAATTCAAAGATGGGCGAGACTGCTCCGGTGGGTTGATGACACTCAAGTGCTACGGATGCCAAAGATCCTTCCGCAATCCAAGCAGAAATGGCCTGCTGGTCTCTATCCCAATCGGCGAAGACTCGCGTCACGTCGATTCCGAGCGTGCCGAGGATATCAGCAATAGAGCCGAGAATGACATCAGCCAGATGCGTGGCCGTATGAGTCCGGGTGTAGGTCGCGGTTGAAACAGAGGTGGAAGTCATGCCTAATTCCCCAGACCGCGAAGCGCATCCAAGTCAATTAACCCGTGACTGCCACGCACCGATTTTTCCGTAGGTGCGGATGCTGGCGGGTCATTTGTCGACAGATGAGACGATTTCTTCGCGGCCAATTTGACGGCATTGTCCAGTGGCCCGGCAGAAGGCAGGTAAAGAGTCCACCCATCAGTGGCACTCGCTCCGCCTGGAACTGGATTAAGGTTTTCCTCCACATCGAGGGCAGCATCGGCAGTCAGGACGCGGATCGTGAGGTGTAAGCCATTGTCCACCAAAACAAGACCTTTGGATTCCAGGTGCCCCCCAGCAACAAGCGCCGTACCCAGGCCCTTCAGGGGCGCAAGCTCCGTGGCCACACTGCCGTTGGTGACCAACGAACTTTGTTCCAGCGTGTCGGCGAGAAGCGTGGACAGAATCTGCCAAGCTTCGGAAGCGCTGCGAACCGGCGCAGCAGCGATTAACCTAGTTCGTTCCATTTCTACCTCCGGACTTCGCCTGCGCGACAAGTTCGGGTTGTTTTACTCGGAGCGCTGCCGACAGCAGGTCCTCGACAGTCAGGTCGCCTGGCTGGATCACAGTCTCGATTCGACCGAGCATGGCTTCACTCACTGTCTTTCGAACGCGACGGCCATCCATTCCGGCGAGTGCGTTGGCGACTCGCTCAAGTTCCGGGCGACGCGAAAGCTGTGCCAGCGCCGGAAAGGCGACTGACATCGCGCCGAGAGTCGCTTTCAGGATTGCCAGCACGCCAGCCGCGTCCGGCGCCGGTACGTGGATGGCAACATCGGCACGCGACAGGAACGCTTCGTCAATTGCACCGGTAAAATTGCTCGTGGCTACAAAGATGAGGTGAGGAAAGGCCGAGGCGTTCGAATCAATTGCGGTAAGGACTGCGTCAGTGGCCCGATGCACGTCGGCAGGGTTTGCGGCGAGGGATGCTTGACTCCGCGCAACGACCATGGATTCCACTTCGTCGAGGAGAACCACAGTCGGAATACCATCGTCCACCATCGACGGCACATGTTCAGTCAACAGTTCTGTAACCCTTCGCTGGCTCTGCCCATGTTCTGAACTCATCAGGCCGTGCGGATTGATTTCAATGAATCGAGCTGATCGTCGAGTCGTGAGTGGTGCCAATTGGTAGGCTAGGCCACGGGCCAGAGTCGTCTTTCCAGTCCCGGGAGGACCATAGAGGAAAGCGAGCCCGTGGAGGGCAGTGGCTTCGAAAGGCAGTTCAGCGCGAAGTCGAAGGCTGAGTGCCGCGGAGCGAAGTAAACGGTCTTTAATGGAGCGGTCGACGATGATAGAGTCCCACAGGTTCGCGTACCGGACATCCGGCATTTTGCACTCCGTCTTGATCAGGTCGTTGACGTCCATATTGCAAAGCTCCTTTGCACTGATGTTAATATACTACGCAGTTGGAGATTCTGCAATTAGAATCGTCAGACGTGTCAAGCTGTCAGCCGAGTGATGCTAATGAGCAATTCAGAGAAAACGGAAGCTGTTCAGAAAAAAACCATTGCCGTACAACGCGCAACTCAGCGCGAAGACGTACCGCCAGTCGGCCGAGTGCTGCGTCGAGCACGAGAGCACCATGGGCTTGCGGTAAGGGAGGTCGCACGACGGATTGGAAGGTCCAGCGCATATTTGTCTCAAATCGAGCGGGGACTCATCCGGCAGCCGGATCCAGTGGTCCTATTGGAACTGGCCGAACTCTATAAACTCGATTTCATGACACTGGCGAAGTGGGCCGGCTGGACCGGCGAACCCGAAGGATCTCCAGACCGGGGTAATTCAGCTACGCTTCTCGTCCGCCGAGTGCTAGAGCTTGACGATACACAACGAGCCGAAATATTAAGGCACATCGAGAATCTAGTCCGGGAACGGCGTACATAGCGTGTGGGGCGGTTGCCTCGCCAGCAGGCGAAAGATCCGGAGATCTATTTTCACCTACGGGCTTTTGAGTTGGTGAAAAACGCGGTCTTTACCCTAATGCTCGTTGGCCCCGAGGATCCATTTGGGCAAGCAGGCCGGGTTTGCAATATCCAAATTCCCGCTGATGTGGCCTCCAAGTTCGATCATTCTGGCGGTTTTGATGCTTCACACGCCCAAGGCACGATTCGCGTTCCGATTACTCCCGGAGAACGGCCTTCGCTCTGCCAATCCCACTTGACGTAAGTCGGCAAATCACTGATCTGCACCCCGCCCCGCTCGAAACTGACCCGACAGTAAATCTCGTTCTCATGGGCGCGACCGGCGACGAGCCCCTCAGGTCCAGAACACGCACCACCAATTAAAGGAGAATTATCGTGATTCGAACTACCGCGTCTTTTGCACAGGCGTTCCACGCCGCCCGACGTGTGTCGACTCCGCTGCTCGCAGTCCGAACACCGGATCCAGCGAGCGCGATTCAGCTCATCTTGTCCACTTTGAAGGACGATGAAACCCCCGCGCTTCATTGGGACGCGGTGCGCGGCCTCGCTGGTGCGAATGAAGCGGGACAGCGTAACGTCTCGGAGATCCTGGGCGAGATGGAGCCAGCCGCCGTCAGTGTGGAAGCCCTGTTCGCGATCGCTGAAAAGATTGTCCAGGACTCGCTTCTCTTCGTCGCGAACGCCCATCGCTTCTACAGCGACGCGGCGGTGACACAGGGCATCTGGAATCTTCGCGACGCGTATAAAAGACGCGGTTGCATGTTGATCCTGCTGACTACCCTGAGCGGCTGCCTGCCCGAGGAGTTGGCCCAGGACGTCCTGATGCTCGACGAGCCCCTTCCGTCGTGCGAAGAGTTATCGCGGATCGTCCGGGAAACCGTCGAGGCGGCGGAGATGAACGCCCTTGGCGAGGCGGACATGCAGCGGGCGGTTGACGCGCTGATCGGCCTCGCCGCTTTTCCTGCGGAACAGGTCGTGGCGATGTCACTGTCCAAGGAAGGCCTCGACACCGAGCAACTCTGGGAGCGGAAGAGGCAGACCATCGAGCAGTCGCCGGGGCTGAAAATCTGGCGGGGCGGCGAAACGTTTGCCGACATCGGCGGCTGTGAAAACGTGAAGACGTTCTTGCGGGCGGTTCTTGCGGGTTCGGAGCCGCCGCGTGTCGTCGTCTTTCTCGATGAGATCGAGAAGGCCTTTGCGGGTACCGGGACCGATCTGTCGGGCGTCAAGACCGAAATGACCGGCACGATGCTCACCTGGATGCAGGATACCGAGGCGGACGGTCTGATTTTCATCGGTCCGCCCGGGGCGGCAAAGAGTGCCGCGGCGAAGGCAACCGGGAACTCTGCCGGAATCCCGACAATCGCGTTTGACCTTGGCGCGATGCAGAGTTCGCTCGTTGGCGGGTCGGGTGAACGTCTCCGAGCGGCCCTCAAGGTGGTCGAGGCCGTCAGCCAGGGTCGAGCGCTGTTCATCGCCACGTGCAACTCGATCACCTCGCTTCCGCCCGAGTTGCGCCGGCGCTTTACGTTGGGAACCTTCTTCTTCGACCTGCCGTCCGCCGCCGAAAGAGAGTTGATCTGGCAGATCTACGAGAGGAAATACGGTGTTTCCGGCGAACGCCCGGACGACGAGGGCTGGACCGGAGCGGAAATCAAGGAGTGCTGCAGGAAGGCGGGAAGGCTGAAGATGCCTCTGCGGCAGGCTGCGCAATACACGGTTCCCATCTCGAAGTCGGCCGCTGAACAGGTCAAATCCTTGCGGCAGCAGGCGTCGGCGAAATTCATCAGCGCCTCGAATGCGGGATTGTATCGGTTTGAGGAAACAACGATTACTTCGGCCCCGGGCGCGTCGCGGCGCATCCGGGCTGTGGAGGCATAAATGAGCAAATACGGGACTCTAGAAACGGAAATCAAGGAACAGAAGTATCTGATCGCCGCCCTCGCGGAAATGGGCTACCACCCGGAAGTCCATCTTGACGGGGCGCCGCTGATCGGGTACGAGGGTCATGAGCGGCCGGAAAGGGCGCACGTCATCGTACGCCGGCGGGAGTTGGACACGGCGTCGAACGATATCGGCTTCGCAAAGACGGCGGACGGCCGATATGCCGCACAGCTTAGTGAATACGACCAGGCAATCGGGTTCGACCAGAAATGGCTGAATCGCATCCGCCAGCTCTACAAGGAGAAACAGACGATTGCCGCGGCCAAGTCGAAGGGGTACGTCTTCAAGGGCCGGGAAGTCGTCAAGACAGAGCAAGGCGAGAGAATTCAGCTCCGCTTTGCAGTCCGATAGGAGGGGCGATGTCGCAGAAAACCATTACGATCACCATCGACGAGAGCGGGAATAGCTCGATCGACCTCGACGGATTCGCCGACAACAGTTGCTCGCGGGTGTTCGAGGACTTTCGCGGCGGGGACAGGGTCAAAACGGAACGGAAGAAGAACTCGTTCTACACCGCGAAGCAGACGGAAGATCAGGTCCGAACTGGTCGCTGAAAGGCAGGCGCACGATGTTGGTGCATGGATTCGTTCCTGTCAGCCGCGCCAACGGGCCGGGCCGGCGGGCAGTGCTCTGGTTTCAAGGTTGCACACTGAGTTGTCCTGGATGCTGGAATCCGGCGAGCCATCCATTCGAAGGCGTGTCGCCGACCGACGTGAATGACATTATTCAGCGCGTAATTGGCCAGCACCGGGCCGGCGAGATCGAGGGTTTGACCTTTTCCGGCGGCGAACCGATGCAGCAGGCATGTTCGATGCTGGAACTGATCGAAGGCTTGCGGGAGGCTGGCGCGGCGTCGTTGAGTTTCGGAATGTTCACGGGATACACGCTCGATGAGTTGGAGCGAGGTCGTTACTTCACATTTGAAGACTGCCCCGACAAGATCGCGACCTGGGAGCTGATCAGAACGCACCTGGATTTTGCTGTGATGGGGCGGTACAACCGGCTTGCGCCGGCGACGCTGCCTCTGCGCTCCAGCCGCAATCAGCGATTGCATCTGTTCACGAACCGATACCACCAGAGCGACTTCGGAGAGCCGACTGTCGAAGTATCAATCGGACAAGATGGGGCAACCACGATCACCGGCTTCCCGCTCTTAGGTATTCCAACGTAACGGCCGACCCACCCCCAAGCAAACAGGAGGTGACAGATGAGCGAAAAACGGGAGTCCGTTTCATACAATCCATTCCGCGGTATCGCTGAAGAATTGACGCCGGAGAAGGCTGCTGCGATGGCAGCACGGCGATACCAGCGACAGGCAAAGGCCGCGCCCCTGTTTGCAGCCGCCGGTCTGCTGGAGACGTGCTCGGCGGACGACATTATTAACGCGTCCCGGAGACACGCGGTGGCATGGGAGCGGCTTGACCGAAAGCTAATTCGCTTGGCGCGCCTTGCCCGCCATTTCGTCTCGCGCAGGGTAACAGCTAAGGAACTGATTGTCCTGGATGGCCGGCGGGCGAAATTGCCCAAGAGCCCCGCCTATAGCGCCGACTTCTGGCGACGGGTACTGGGGGACTTATGCGGGAGAGACGAGACATATCGGAAGTCCGACGCAGGGTCTCGGCAATGAACTGTTATCACGAGGCATCGGTCGGCGTGAGCAATGTCGCCGACGCAGGCAGCCAGCAAGCGAATCGGATGCCTTGTGGCACCGCCGAATGCATCGTATTTGAAAGGAAAAGCCAAAAATGACGACCTGCGAAAAGGCGATTGAGATTCTTCAACGCACTCGCGATGGAGATGACCTTGCACCAGAACACCTGAGCCTTATCGAACTGGCGGTCAACGACATGGTCTCCGAGGTGGGCGAGATTGCGTTCGAGCAGCTTTATACCGAGGTTGCCGGCGGCACATATGTGCAGCCCTGGTACCACGGCATCGAGAGTCTCCGGAAAGACCACCGCGGGTACGTGTACTGGAAGGGCATCCAGGTGGACCACTTCAGTTTTGGCAAGTACGAAGACGCCCACGAAGCGGCCTTGGGACTGGCCGACCGCTGCCGCACCCTCGAGATGCTGGGCCTTCCCGTCTCAACGGCGCATCAGGCCTGGTGGTACGACGAACTGGTCTCCGCCGTTA
>Ga0182024_10018647_pt1 | contig 12890 bp, 11 predicted proteins | sample P32metaG_FD_120480 | JGI IMG/M metagenome (GOLD analysis project Ga0182024, IMG submission 120480) | Permafrost microbial communities from Stordalen Mire, Sweden - P3-2 metaG (Illumina Assembly) | ecosystem: Environmental > Terrestrial > Soil > Wetlands > Permafrost | place: Sweden: Stordalen...
GATCCGCGGCAAGGTCGCCTACGCGACCAAGGCCGAGCACGACTTCCGCCGCCCGGCCGACTTCGACCCGCGCGCGTTCGCCAACCTCGCCCCGTGGCAGTTCGGCGAGATCGTGGGCTCGGCCCAGATCCGCATCGCCGAGCGGGTCGCCTGGCTGCTCGAGCGCCACTTCGGGCGCTACGGCGAGATCCGCGAGATCGAGGGCAGCGGCGATCGCCTGTTCGTCACCGACTACGGCGGCGAGCGCCAGCTGATCTCGTGGGTGCTCGGCCTCGGCGAGAACGCGACCGTGATCGAGCCGCCGGAGCTGGCGGCCGAGCTGAAGCGCCGCCTCGCGCTGATCGTCGCCCGCCACACCAAGCCGCCGCGCGGCGTCGAGCACGCCGAGCACGACGACGGCTTCGCCGCGCTGCGCCGCAACGGCAACGGGAACGGCGACGGCGCCTCGCGCGCGGAGACCGCGATCCGCCCCGAGCGCTTCGCTCGGCTCGTCACGCTCGCATCGATCCTGATCGAGGCCGGCCGCGCCGACCGCAGCCTCGAGATCGAGGACGTCTGCACCCGCCTTCAGATCTCAGACGCCGAGCTGCGCGAGGACATCGGCGTGCTGAACGTCGTCAACTTCGGCGGCGGCTCCTACGTCCTCTACGCCGAGATCGACGAGGCCGCCGGCACGATCGACGTGGACCCCGAGCCCTACAGCGACAACTTCGCCCGCCCGGCGCGGCTGCTGCCGGTCGAGGCCAAGGCGCTCGTCGCCGCGATCGACCTGATCGGCGAGCATCTGCCGCAGGGCTCGCTGACCTCGGCGCGAACGAAGATCGTACGCGCGCTCGGCGAGGACCCGATGGAGCAGGGGCTCCAGGTCGCCCACGCCGGCGCTGATGACTCCGGCGTCTCGCGCGTGATCTCCAAGGCGATCAAGGGCCACACGCTGCTCGAGCTCGACTACTACAAGGAGAACGAGGACGAGTACTCGGTGCGCCGGGTGGAGCCCTACGCGCTGATGAACGGCCGCGAGGGCTGGTACGTCGCGACCTTCGACCCCGCCAAGGACGACGTCCGCCACTTCCGCCTCGACCGCATCCGCCGCGCCGAGCTGACCGGCGAGCGCTTCAAGCCGCGCCCCGAGGTCAACCCGTCCGCCGACGTCGACGGCTGGCCGCGCACCGGCGAGGTCAGCGCCTCGCGCGTCGCGCGCGTCTGGATCTCGCCCGAGCGGGCGCGCTGGGCGCGCGAGCAGCGCAAGGTCGTGGGCAGCTGGGATGACGGCTCGATCGCCGTCGAGCTCAGCTTCGCCGGCGTCGAGTGGCTGGTGCGCGAGGTCCTCAAGGAGGCCGGCGACGCCGCCGTGCTTGACCCGCCCGATGCCCGCGAGGCCGTGCTTGCGGCCGCCGCACGGATCGGGTGAGCCGCCGCGATGAGATCCGGATGGACGACGGCGAGCTCGGCGCCTTCCTGCACGAGCAGCGCACGCTGATCTGCGCGACGATCGCGCCCGACGGTACCCCCCACGTGATGCCGCTGTGGTACATCGTGCGCGACGACGACGTCTGGGTCTGGACCTACGGCGCCTCGCAGAAGGTGCGGAACCTCGAGCGTGACCCGCGTGCGACGCTGGTCGTCGAAGCGGGCGAGACCTACGAGGAGCTGCGCGGCGCGATGCTGCGCGTCGAGGCCGTGATCGAGCGCAACCCGGATCTCGTCACCGCGCTCGGGCTCGCGTTGTATGAGCGCTACCTCGACACCGGCGAGCTCCCCGACGAGGTCCGCGCGACGATCGCGCGCCAGGCCCCCAAGCGCGTCGCGATCCGCTTCAGCGAGCGCTCGCGTGCGAGCTGGGACCACCGCAAGCTCGGGGCGGCCGCGTGAAGGGGCTGATCCTGTCGGGGGGCAAGGGCACGCGGCTTCGCCCGATCACCCACACCAGCGCCAAGCAGCTGATCCCCGTCGCCAACAAGCCGGTGCTGTTCTACGGGATCGAGGCGATCGCCGCCGCCGGAATCGAGGAGATCGGGATCATCATCGCGCCCGAGACCGGCGAGGAGGTCCGCGCGGCCGCCGGCGACGGCTCGCGCTTCGGCGTCAAGCTCACCTACATCGTGCAGGATCAGCCGGGCGGCCTCGCGCACGCGGTCCTGACCGCCGAGTCCTTCCTGGGTGAGGACCCGTTCGTGATGTACCTCGGCGACAACCTCCTGCAGGGCGGCATCGTCGAGCTGGTCGAGCGCTTCCGCGGCGGCGGCGCCGACGCGCTGATCCTGCTCACGCCCGTGCCCGACCCCGAGAACTACGGCGTCGCGGAGCTCGACGGCGAACGCGTCGTGCGCCTGACCGAGAAGCCCCAGACGCGCCGCAGCGACCTCGCGCTGGTCGGCGTCTACATGTTCACGAGCGCGATCCACGACGCCGCGCGCGCGATCGCGCCGAGCAAGCGCGGCGAGCTCGAGATCACCGACGCGATCCAGCATCTGGTGGACAGCGGCCAGCGCGTCGAGCCGCACATCGTCAAGGGCTGGTGGAAGGACACCGGCCAGCTCGCCGACATGCTCGAGGCCAACCGCCTGATCCTCGACACGCTCGAGGCGCGCTGCGAGGGCACGCTCGAGGGCTCGCAGCTCGACGGCCGCGTCGTCGTCGAGGCCGGGGCGCGGCTCGAGCGCTCGACCGTGCGCGGCCCGGCGATCATCGGCGCGAACGCGACGCTGATCGATGCCTACGTCGGCCCCTACACCGCGATCGGCGACGGCTGCCTTATCGAGTCGGCCGAGGTGGAGCACTCGATCCTTCTGTCGGGCGCCGAGGTCTGCCGCCTCGACGGCCGCGTCGAGTCATCGCTGCTGGGGCGCAACGTGCGCATCAGCCGCGACGGGCGACAGCCGCGCGCGTACCGTTTCATGCTCGGAGACAACTCGGAAGTGAGGATGCCCTGATGCGCGTGCTGGTGGCCGGAGCTGGAGGGATGCTTGGCAGGGACGTCGTCGCGGCGGCGGCTGCACTCGGCTACGAGTGCGCCGCCCTGACGCACTCAGACCTCGACGTCACCGACGGGGGCGCCGTCGCCTTCGCGGTCGCCGATGCCGCGCCGGACGCGATCATCAACTGCGCCGCCTGGACCGACGTCGACGGCGCCGAGCACGACGAGGTCTCGGCCTTCAACGTCAACGCCCACGGCGCCGGCAACCTCGCGCGCGCCGCCGTCGCGGTCGGGGCGCGGCTCGTGCAGGTCTCGACCGACTACGTCTTCGAGGGCGCCGCCAGCCAGCCCTATCTCGAGTCCGACCGCACGATGCCCCAGACCGCCTACGGGCGCACCAAGCTCGCCGGCGAGCACGCCGTGCTCGCGACCTCGACCGCCCACGCGGTCGTGCGCAGCTCGTGGCTGTTCGGCGTCCACGGGCGCAACTTCGTCACGGCGATGCTCGAGACGGCCGACGCCGGCCAGCGCGAGGTCGCGGTCGTCACAGACCAGGTCGGCTGCCCGACCTTCACCGGCCACCTCGCCTCGCGGCTGCTCGAGCACGCAGCGTCCGGGCGCGGCGGCATCTTCCACGCCGCAGCCGCCGGCTGGTGCTCGTGGAACGAGTTCGCGCAGGCGATCTTCGCCGCCGCCGGGCTCGAGGTCGTCGTGACCGAGACGACGACCGCCGCGCTCGGCCGCGCCGCCCAGCGGCCCGCCTGGAGCGTGCTAGGCACCGAGCGCACGACCGCCGTGCTGCCGCCGTGGAGCGAGGGCCTCGCGGACTACCTCGCGCTCACGCGCAACGGCTCGCGGCCGTGAGACTGCTCGTCTGCGGCGGCGCCGGCTTCATCGGCTCGAACTTCGTCCGCCAGCGGCTGCGCGGGAGCGAGGACGAGGTCGTCGTGCTCGACAAGCTCACCTACGCCGGGCGGCGCGAGAACCTCCAAGACCTCGAGGATGACCCGCGCTTCTCGTTCGTGCACGCAGCGATCGAGGACGCCGACGCCGTCGCAGGCGCGATCGACGGCGCCGGCGCGGTCGTCAACTTCGCCGCCGAGACCCACGTCGACCGCTCGATCACCGAGCCCGACGCGTTCGTGCGCACGCACGCACTCGGCACCTTCGTGGCGCTCGAGGCGGCGCGCGAGCGCGGCATCCGCTACCTGCAGGTCTCAACCGACGAGGTCTACGGCTCGATCGCCGAGGGCTCCTTCGACGAGTCCTCGCCGCTCAATCCCTCCTCGCCCTACAGCGCCACCAAGGCCGGCGCCGACCTGCTCGTCTCCTCCTACCACGAGACCTTCGGCCTGGAGACGGTGATCTGCCGCGGCTCGAACAACTACGGGCCCTACCAGCACCCGGAGAAGCTGATCCCGCTGATGGTCCTGAACGCGCTCGCCGGCGACCGGCTGCCGGTCTATGGCGACGGCCTCAACGTCCGCAACTGGCTCTACGTCGAGGACTTCGCGAGCGCGATCTCACACGTGCTCGAGCACGGCGCGCCGGGTGAGGCCTACAACGTCGGCGGCCCCGACGAGTGCCCCAACATCGAGGTCGTCAGGCGCGTCCTCGAGCTCTGCGGCCGCGACGAGGAGCTGATCGACTACGTCACCGACCGCCCCGGCCACGACCGCCGCTACTCGCTCGGCTCCGAGAAGGTCCGCGCGCTCGGCTGGTCGCCGGCGACGCGCTTCGAGCAGGGGCTCGAGCGCACCGTCGCCTGGTACCGCGACAACGCCTGGTGGTGGGAGCCGATCCGAAGCGGCGCCTACCGCGAGTACTACGAGCGCCAGTACGGACGCGCGCTCGAGAGCTGAGGAGGCCGTTGGTTACGCGGGTGTGGCTATGCGCTTTTCCACGTCGTCGAGCAGTTCGAGGAGTTCGGCGCACTCCCAGACTCGTCCCCACTTGCGCTCGTTGAGGCGGTGGAGAATGCCGGCGCGCTCCAACTGCTCGATGGCGTTGCCGACCGCGACGTGAGACTTGCCAGTGAGTTGCTGGCCGGCGGGGACGTCGATGATCGGCGCTCCGGGGAGTGAAGCGATGATCTGCCTGACGGCGGCGTCGGCCCGCGGGCAGCCGAGGCGCTCGATCCATGCCGCCTGGCATGCTTCGATGGCCGAAGCGACGGCTTGCGCTTCCCGGGAGGCACGGGTCGTCGCCTGCGCGAAACGCTCGCACCAGGTGCTTAGGTGTCCCGTGCTGTAGGCGCCGAGCCCGGCGACGTAGCTCTTGGGCTGTGCGGCCAGCGCCAGGCTGATCGGCGGCAGGTAGTTCGGAACCTCGCCGCGGTGTCGGAGCACCGCGTAGATCAGCGCGCGGCCGACGCGGCCGTTGCCGTCCGCGAACGGGTGGATGTTCTCGAACTGCGCGTGCGCCATCGCCGCCTGGGCCACCGGCGCGATGTCAGTCCGGTTCGCGAACGCGCACAGATCCGCCAGCAGACCTGCGATCAGCTCGGGCGGTGGAGGAACGTAGCGGGCGCCGATCGGGTGCCAGTCGTTGCCGCCGATCCAGTTCTGGCTCACGCGCAGCACGCCGGCGATCTCGCGATCCTCGGTGAAGCGCAGCAGCGTCCTGTGAATGTCGATGATGTCTCCGACTCGGAGCGGGCGTGGGTTGGAGCCAATTTCGATCGAGCGTTGCATCGCGTCGATGTTGCCGAGGACCTCGGCCGCTCGGTTGTCCCCGCCGCGTCCTCGCGTCCTCGCATACGCGGCACGCGCGAGGCGCCTGTGGCTGACTTGAATTCCCTCGATGCGCGATGACGCCGCGCTCTCCGACCGAAGCAGGTTGAGCGCCAGCGCCGCAAGCGAAGTCAGTTGGGGACGGGCTCCCTGAAGACCTGCGAGAGCAGCCGTTGCCTCGCCGAGAGCCTGCACGGCCGTGCCGCCCAGCTCGAAGTCGCGGCCGGCGATCGAGTCGGGAATGAAGACGCGGTAGACACCGGCCGCGCGGTGCTCGATTGGCGCCGAGGCGTCGCGCGTCCAAAAGCGGTCTTCGTGACGGCCGAGCGGCTGAACGCGAGGGTTTGGTGGTGAGGGCGCCATTCTTTTCCTTACAGTGCGACAGCAGCATTGTAAGGATAGCTCAGCAACCTTTAGGAGCTCGCGCTACTTTGCAACTCTTCCCGCAGCCGGCCGGCGCCTCGTCCGAGTCTTCTGGCAGCGAGCCAGTGAGAGTCGGCTGGCCGCAACTCCATTGGTGCTGCCGGCGGTGTGGTCGGCGCGCTACCGCCCGCGCCGCCATCAGGCGATCAGATCGACGAGACCCGCCAGCCGCCGCTCTGCTTGATCAGCGAGACGGTGGAGATGACCTTCTTGCCGTTCTGCTCCACCTTGACCTGCGCGCTCGCGTTGGAGCCGGTCACCTTGATCGCCTCGACCGTCAGCGTGTAGTCGTCGCTGGTCTTCAGCTGGTTGTTGATGATCGTCGTGCAGTTGCCGATCTTGTTGAGCTTGCTCCGCACCGCGGAGGCCAGCACGGTCTTGCAGATGTCGGCGCCGTCGGCCGAGCTGGCGTCGCTGGCGAGCAGGTTGAGCTCCGTCGCGACGTTCGCGCTGGCGCCGGTGAAGCCGCCCGCGCTCGAGCTGCTGGTCGGCGTCAGCGAGCAGCCGCCGACCGCGACTGCTAGACAGGCTGCACCGGCGAGCATGAAGACACGCGAGAACACGACCCAGAGCCTACGCGAGAGCGAGCTCGCGACGCTCGCCGGTGAGATCGAGGGCTGCCGGCGCTGCGAGCGGCTCGTCGCCTGGCGCGAGCAGGTCGCGCGCGAGCGGCGCGCCGCATACGCCGGCGAGACCTACTGGGGGCGACCTCTGCCGGGCTTCGGCGATCCCGCCGCACGGATCGCCGTGCTCGGGCTCGCCCCGGCCGCCCACGGCGGCAACCGCACGGGCCGCGTCTTCACCGGCGACCGCTCCGGCGACTTCCTGTTCGCCGCGCTGTGGCGCGCCGCCCTCGCCAACCAGCCGTCCTCGCTCGCGCGCAACGACGGCCTGGCGCTACGGGACGCCTGGGTGCTCGCGGCCGTGCGCTGCGCGCCGCCCGCCAACAAGCCGACGCCGCAGGAGCGCGACAACTGCCTGCCGTTCGCGGTGCGAGAGCTCGCGCTGCTGCCCGAGCTGCGCGTGATCGTCTGCCTGGGAGCGTTCGCGTGGGACGCGGCGCTTCGGCTGCTCGCCCTCGCCGGCCGGCCGCCGCTGCGCCCACGGCCGCGCTTCGGGCACGGCGTCGAGGCGGCGCCGCTGATCGGCTGCTTTCACCCCAGCCAGCAGAACACGTTCACGGGGCGGCTGACCGAGCCGATGATGGACGCCGTCTTCGCGCGCGCACAAGAGCTCGCCGAGCACGCTCCCGCGATCGGAGCGCTGTGATCGATCGGCGGCTCGTGCGTATCAGGTGCATGAGAGCTGTTCCTCTCCCGGCGATCGCCGGCGTTTGCGCCGTCCTCGCGCTGGCCGCCGGCAGTCAGGCGGCGGCTGGCGAGGGCGGGGCGCCCACCGCGGCGTCAAACCGCGCCAGCGCCGGCCGCGACGTGCGCGCGCTGCTGGCTCGCGCGGTCCTGCCGGCCGGAGCCGTCGCGCTCTCCGGCCCGCCGTCCGGCAGCGGCGCGATCCAGAACGCCAGCCCGCAGCCGGCGACGCCCGACATCGCCGACGTCCACGCCTGGTGGCGCGCGCCCGGCTCGCCCGCATCCGTGATCGCCTACGAGAAGGCCCACGCGCCCGCCGGCTCGAGCTTCGACGGCAGCGGCAGCGCCAGCGGGCCCCAGAGCGGCGGCGGCGGCTCGAGCGCCAGCTACAGCTACGTCGAGTTCGCGTTCCGGGCGCAGGCCGGCGTGCTCAGCTCGCGGACGCTGGTCGTGAAGGTGACAGCGCTCGGCCCGCAGGGCACCGCGGTGCGCGTCGACGCCCAGGATGTCTGGGAGATCCCGCGCTCGGCCGCCGAGCGGATCCCCGCCGCCGTCACCGACATCGACGTCTCAAGCGCCATCCCCGGCCGCGCGCCGACGGTCTCGCAGAGCGTCAGCGACGCGAGCAAGGTCGCCGGCATCATCAGGCTGATCGACGCCCTTCCAATCGTCCAGCCGGGCACGATCGCCTGCCCGATGATCATCGTCAACGGGCCGACCGTGACCTTCACCTTCCGCGCGAGCGCCGGCGGCAGCGTGCTCGCGCAGGCCATCCAGATGGTCGTACACGGGCCGACCACGGCCTGCGATCCAATGCGCCTGACCATCGCGGGGCGCCAGCAGACGCCGCTGCTCGGCGGCAGCAGCTTCCTCGTCGCCGTCGGCAAGCTGCTCGGGCTGCAGCTGGCTGCGAGCCCCGGGGCTCCGTAAGCGGGCCGCCCGTGGGCTGACTGTGCCCGCTAGAGGGACGGGTGATCGTCCAGCGAGCGGTACTCGATCTGCCAGAACGGCGTGAGGTCATCGAGCTGCCCCATCCGAAAGCAGGCGTAGTGCCCGACCTTCACGCCATCGAGATACACGTCACCAGGCCCGACGAACGCCCAGCCCGTGGCGGGCGGCTCCTCGTCCCAACCGGCCCACTGTAGGTCGTCCCGTTTTGTGAAGCGCTCAACGTGGAAATCGGTCATCGGTGACACGGGGTTCCTAACGGGTGTGGCGGACGGACCGTGCATGCCCAGACCATTGGCATTCCGCGCGAGCTGCGCGAGCAATCGCACCCGGCTCGGCCGTATGTACTACTCCTGCGCGCAAGAGCATCGACGCAACAGCTCCGGAGGCGTCCAACCACTGTCCTAAAGACGCGGGCCGCCGTTTGGTTCCGCCACGCCGACCTACACAGGCTAGGGGTTCAAACGCGAGGCCGCGACAATATTTCCGTCCAGTGAGCGTGGGCTCGTCGGCTCAGACGTCTGCGGACCGTGACATCGAGCCGATCCACATCGCCGGCGTCTGCCAGAGCTGCGGCGAGCCCCACGTGGAGCGTCCCTCACGCCTGCTGCGGGCGGGTGAGCGGCGCGGCGAGCTTGTGTTGCTGTGCGACGACTGCCATCGCGCACGACTCCGACTCCAGGGCTCGCTTCGTCGACCCAATCGGGGACGAAGCGGGCGACCTCGCTAAGCGGCGCCCGCGAGTTCGTGCGAGCGCTCAGCGGCGGCGTCCAACGCGCGCTCGTGATCGAGCTTCGCGTGCTCGTAGACCAACCGGGTCTGCTCGACATACGCGGCCGCCGCCTGCACGGCAGGGTCACGGTCTGTGAGCGCGCCCTGGTAGGTGGCGTCGTCAACAGCGTCGCCGTAGACGGCCGAGGCGTAGGCCATGTCTGCGGCGGCGCGCAACCGGCGCGTGCCGAGAGTGTCAACTGGGTCGTGTGTCATGGCTAGGGAGTCGGCACGGCAGCACGCGAACGCGATGTCTCGCCGCGAAACTGGACGCCCGACCTAGCCTCACGTTGAGAGCCGCGCGAGGCCGGCGCACCGAAGCGCCGGCAGGCTGTCGGCGCAAGCCGTGCTACACGACTGCGTCGTGGCCAAGATCGCCGTAGGGGTCGGTCGATGACGCGAAGCAATTCTCGGAGGCCCCTACTGCTCGCGGCTGAACTCGTGCAAGCTGTCCAAGCCGTCCGAGCTACCTAAAGGCGCGCCTTGGCGCAGCCGATTGCACTACGAATGGCCCCCGAGAACGACGCGCAGGACAGCTTCGACTGGGAGGGAACGCCCGCGCCCGACCCGGCGAGCGCGCCGCAGCCGGCGCCGGCCCGGGCACGTGGCGTCGGGCCGCGGCTGCTCCTCGGCGGCCTCGCCGGCGCAGCGCTCGTCGCCGCCCTTGTAGTGGTCCTCGCCGCAGGCGGCGGCACGCAGAACAGCCGCGTCGTGCTCGCCTCCGACGCGACCACGCGCGCGCCGGGCTACAGGTTCGCCCTCACGGTGGACGTGAACACCGCCGGTCACGACGTCAACCTGACCGGCTCCGGAGCGATCAACAACGGCCCGCCGCTGTCTGGAACCTCGACGATGAGCGTCGGCGGCGTGAGCGTCGACGAGCGCATCGTCGGCTCCGACGTCTACGTGCAGACGCCGAGCATGGGTGAGAAGTGGGGGCTGATCAGCGTCAGCGACCTCCCGGGCTTCGCCGATACCAGCAGCTCTTCGCAGTACACGAGCACGGACCCGGCGGCGATGCTCGCCTACCTTCGCGCCAGCGGCACCGTCACCGACGAGGGGCCCGAAACGCTCGGCGGCGTCGCGACCACGCACTACCACGCCGTGGTTGACCTGGCGCGCTACGCGGCGTCGCTTCCACAGGCGGCGCAGGCTGGCCTGCAGAGCTACGAGCAGCTGACGGGGTCGAGCAGCTTCCCGATCGACGTCTGGATCGACGGCTCAAACCTTGTGCGCCAGATCGACTTCGACCTTTCACTCGACGTCCAGTCCGTGCAGGTCAGCGTGACCTACGCGATGAGCTTCTCCGACTACGGGCCGCAGGCCGCCGTCTCGGCGCCGCCGGCGGGCCAGGTCATCGAGCTTCCGGGACAGACGCCGGCGCAGACACCAACCGCGCCGGACCCAGGCAGCTCGCAGCCCGCCGACTGATCTGGCGCTCCGGGTGCACCCCGGCCTGCGCGCGCGCTAACGTCGTCGGTTAGTGCCGCCGACTGCATTCACGCCACTCGTCAGCGACTGGTTCGCGCGCGCCTTCGAGGCGCCGACGCCCGCCCAGGAGCAGGCCTGGCCCGCGATCGCGACCGGCGAGAACGTCCTGATCAGCGCCCCGACCGGCTCCGGCAAGACGCTCGCCGCGTTTCTGTGGGCGCTCGACCGCTTCGTCGCCGCGGGCGCCACCAACGGCGAGGGCACCGAACGCGAGCACCGCACGCGCCTGCTCTACATCTCACCGCTGAAGGCGCTCTCCTACGACATCGAGCGCAACCTGCGGGCGCCGCTGCGCGGCCTCGGCCTGGCAGATGACGTGCGCGTCGCGATCCGCACCGGCGACACGCCCGCGCGCGAGCGCGCGGCGATGCTGCGCAAGGCCCCCGACATCCTGATCACCACGCCCGAGTCGCTCTATCTGATGCTGACCTCGCAGGCGCGCGAGATCCTCCGCGACGTCGAGGCGGTGATCGTCGATGAGATCCACGCCGTCGCCGCGACCAAGCGCGGAGCCCACCTGGCGCTCTCCCTCGAGCGCCTGGAGGCGCAGCTGGACGGGCGCCCGCTGCAGCGGATCGGCCTCTCGGCGACGCAGCGCCCGCTCGAGGAGGTCGCGCGCTTCATGGTCGGCCCCACGCGCCAGGCGACGGTCATCGACGTCGGCTCCACGCGCGCCCTGGACCTGGAGATCCGCGTCCCCGTCGAGTCGATGGTCGAGCCCGACCGCGGCGTCGACTCAGACCCGCTCGAGCCGGTCGTGGGCGGTGAGGCGACGCGGCGCTCGATCTGGCCGGCGATCTACCCGCAGCTGCTCGAGCTCGTCAAGACGCACCGCTCGACGATCATCTTCGTCAACAGCCGCCGCGCCGCCGAGCGCCTCGCGCTGCGCCTCAACGAGCTCGCCGCCGAGAGCACGCAGAAGCCCGGCGAGGCCGCGCCACTCGAGATCGCGCGCGCCCACCACGGCTCACTGGCCCGCGAGGAGCGCACCACGATCGAGGAGCTGCTGAAGGCCGGCGAGCTGCCGTGCCTGGTCGCGACCTCATCGCTCGAGCTCGGCATCGACATGGGCGCCGTTGACCTCGTGATCCAGGTCGAGTCGCCGAAGTCGGTGTCGCGCGGCCTGCAGCGGATCGGCCGCTCGGGCCACGGCGTCGGCGCCACCAGCAAGGGGCGCATCTTCCCGAAGTTCCGCGCCGACCTGCTCGAGTGCGCGGTCGTCGTGCGCCAGATGCGCGAGGGCGCGATCGAGCCGACGGTCGTGCCGCGCAACCCCCTCGACGTGCTCGCCCAGCAGATCGTCGCGATCGCCTCGAGCGCCGAGTCGGTCTCCGTCGATGACCTCTACGCGCTCGTCACCCGCACCTACTCCTACGGCGAGCTGCGCCGCGAGCTGCTCGAGAACGTGCTCGACATGCTCGACGGCCGCTACCCCTCGAGCGAATTCGGCGAGCTGCGCCCCCGCATCAGCTGGGACCGCCTCGCCGGCACGATCCGCGCGCGCAAGGGGGCGCAGAAGCTCGCGGTCGTCAACGCCGGCACGATCCCCGACCGCGGCCTCTTCCTGGTCACGCTGCCCGACGGGCGCCGCGTCGGCGAGCTCGACGAGGAGATGGTCTATGAGGCCCGCCCCGGCCAGACCTTCCTGCTCGGCGCGACCGCCTGGCGGATCGAGGAGATCGGCCGCGACCGCGTCGTCGTGACGCCGGCCCCTGGCGCGCCGGGCGCGGTGCCGTTCTGGAAGGGCGACTCGGTCGGGCGCCCGAAGGAGCTCGGCGAGGCGATCGGCGCCTTCTCGCGCTGGGCGATCGACCAGCCCGCCGAGGTGCTCCAGCGCGACTACGACCTCGACCCGCTCGCCGCCGCCAACCTGCTCCAGTACCTGCGCGAGCAGCAGGCCGCGACCGGCGTGATCCCCTCCGACCGCACGATCGTGATCGAGCGCTTTCGCGATGAGATCGGCGACTGGCGGCTGTGCGTGCTGACGCCCTTTGGCGGGCGCATCCACGCCGCCTGGGGCCTGGCGCTGTCGGCGCGGATCCGCGAGCGCTATGGCCTGGAGTCAGACGCGATCTGGTCAGACGACGGCATCATCATCCACCTCCCAGACACCGACGATCCGCCCGCCGCGGAGCTGGTCCTGCCAGAGCCCGAGGAGCTCGAGGAGCTGATCGTGGACGAGCTCGGCGCCTCGGCCCTGTTCGGCGCGCGCTTCCGCGAGAACGCCGCGCGGGCGCTCTTGATCCCGCGCGCCTACCCCGGCAAGCGCACGCCGCTTTGGCAGCAGCGCCTGAAGGCGCA
>Ga0182024_10018648_pt1 | contig 12890 bp, 10 predicted proteins | sample P32metaG_FD_120480 | JGI IMG/M metagenome (GOLD analysis project Ga0182024, IMG submission 120480) | Permafrost microbial communities from Stordalen Mire, Sweden - P3-2 metaG (Illumina Assembly) | ecosystem: Environmental > Terrestrial > Soil > Wetlands > Permafrost | place: Sweden: Stordalen...
ATGCACATCCGCGGCCCGAGTTTCGTCTCCCTCAGCATTTTGCCCAAAATCGCGCCCGGCCATATGCTCACGGACATCACCTGTATGTTGGGCAGCCTCGATTTTGTCCTCGGCGAATGCGACCGCTAAAAATTTTTATCCATGAACCTCTCTCCCGCCACCGTGGCGCAGATTGACCGCCTCATCGCGCGCTACCCGCAAAAGCGCAGCGCGATGCTGATGGTGCTCCACGCCATTCAGGAAGAGCACGGCTACCTGTCGAAGGAAGCGATCGAATGGACGGCCGGGAAGCTCGAGGTTTCGCCCATCGCGGTGTACGAAGTGGTCACGTTTTACCCGATGTTCCGGCAGGCGCCGATCGGCCGGCGGCACATCAAGGTCTGCCGCACGCTCTCCTGCGCGTTGCGCGGCGCCTACAAGGTTTGCGACACGCTCGCCCAGGAACTCGGCTGCCCGCTGGGCGAAACCTCGCCCGACGGCAATTTCACCCTCGAATTCGTCGAATGCATCGCTGCTTGCGGCTCGGCGCCCGTTGTGCAGGTGGACGAAAAGCTGCTCGAAAATATTTCGCCCGACAAAGCCAAGGATCTCGCCGCGCGCCTTAAATCCGAAACCACCCCGGACCTGGCGCCCTCGCGCTTCTAGGCTACGTTCACCAACGCCTCCACCGCCGCAACTTTTCTTCCATGCCCATCTCGGAACGCCGCATCATTTATAAGCACGTGGACGAACCGGGCTACAGCACGGACATCGCGTGCTACCAGCGCCACGGCGGCTACGAAATTCTCCGCCAGGCGATCCAGCGCAAGCCGGAGGAACTGTGCAAGGAAGTCGAAGATTCCGGCTTGAAGGGCCGCGGCGGCGCCGGCTTCCCCACGGGAATGAAATGGAAGTTTCTCGACCGCAAATCCGGCAAGCCCATCTACCTCATTTGCAACGCCGACGAATCGGAGCCGGGCACTTTCAAGGACCGGCAAATTATCTACAAAGACCCGCACCAACTCATCGAAGGTGTAGTGCTTTCGGCTTACGCGATTCAGGCCAAACTCGCGTTCATTTACATCCGTGGCGAAATGATTCACGGCTGCCGCATTCTCGAAAAGGCGATCGAGGAAGCCCGCGCCCAAAACTTCGTCGGCGACAACATCCTCGGCTCGGGCTACTCGGTCGAGGTCATCATGCACCGCGGCGCCGGCTGCTACATCTGCGGCGAGGAAACCGGGCTGATCGAATCCCTCGAGGGCAAGCGCGGCTACCCGCGCATCAAGCCGCCCTTTTTCCCTGCTGTGCTCGGCCTGTACAATTGCCCGACCATCGTCAACAACGCGGAGACCCTCTGCCAGGTGAAACACGTCCTCGCCATGGGCGGCAAAGCCTTCGCCCAAATCGGCGTCGCGGGCGACAGCGGCACGCACATCTGGGGCGTGAGCGGGCACGTCTTGCGCCCGGGCTATTTTGAAATCGAGTCTGGCCAGGGCACCGTGCGCGATTTGATTTTCGATTTGTGCGGCGGCCCGATTCCCGGCCGTACCCTCAAGGCGATCATTCCCGGCGGTTCCTCGACTAAAGTCCTGCGCATCGGGGAAAAATTCAAGGTCAAAAAGCCCGATGGCACTGCGGCCGAATGGGATGTCTTCGACATCCCGCTCGATTCCCCCAGCTTTGGCCTGTGTGGCACCGCCCTCGGCACCAGCGGCATGATCGTGATGGACGATTCCACCGACATGGTCGAGGCGCTCGCCAATCTGAACGCCTTTTACGCCCACGAAAGCTGCGGCCAGTGCACGCCCTGCCGCGAAGGTTCCCTCTGGCTGCACAAGATTACCCGCCGCGTCTGCGAAGGCGGAGGCCGGCTGGAAGACATTGATCTCGTCAAAAACGTCGCCGACCAGGTCGCCGGCCGCACGATTTGCGCCCACGGCGAAGCCGTCGCCTGGCCGTGCCAGAGCAACGTGCCGAAATTCCGCGACGAATGGGAAACCAAAATCCGCGCGCAAATCAAGGCCCGCGAACACGCCGATGCCGATACCAACGGCCGCAAAGGTTTGCGCCTCGTGTAAATGCGTTACGTTTCCGAAACCAAATCCACCGCATCCACTTTATTCTTCTCTTCCCGCACCCGCCTCCCAAAACTCAGCCGCTTTCGTCCCGCTCGCAATTTCTCTCCATGGCCTCCGCCACGCCCAGCCTCGTCACCATCAACATTGACGGCCGCGACCACGAAGTCCCGGCCGGGTTGAACCTGATTGACGCCTTCGAGCGCTTCGGCCTGGAAATTCCGCACTACTGCTACCACCCCAAACTGACCGTCGCGGGCAACTGCCGCATGTGCCTGGTGGAAACCGGCATGCCCTTGCGCGACCGGCAGACCGGCCAGCCGGTCCTCGAAGCGAACGGCAAACCCAAGATCGGCTGGGGCCCGAAACCGGCCGTCGCCTGCACCACTAATTGCGCCGCCGGGCTGCACGTGCGCACCAACACCCCGCTGGTCAAGGATTGCCAGGAAGGCGTGATGGAATTCCTCCTCGTCAACCATCCGCTCGATTGCCCGATTTGCGACCAGGCCGGCGAATGCAAACTGCAGGAATTCGCCACCGATTACGGCCGCGGCTACAGCCGCTTCGTCGAGGAGAAAAACGTCAAGCCCAAGCGCACCCGCCTGGGCCCGCGCGTCACCCTCGACGACGAGCGGTGCATCCTCTGCTCGCGCTGCGTGCGGTTCTGCCAGGAGATTGCGCACGACGACGTGCTCGGCTTCGTGGATCGCGGCAGCCACTCGACCCTTACCTGTTACCCCGGCCGCGAATTGGACAACAACTATTCGCTCAACACGGTGGACATCTGCCCCGTCGGCGCGCTCACCAGCACCGATTTCCGCTTCAAGATGCGCGTGTGGTTCCTCAAACCCACGCCCAGCATTTGCGCCGAAAGCAGCGTGGGCGTGAACACCGAAGTCTGGAGCCGCGAGGGCAAAATCTACCGCATCACCCCGCGCGACAACGACGCCGTCAACGACTGTTGGATGGCCGACTCCGGCCGCGAGCTCTACAAGCAGGTCGAAGCGCCCAACCGCATTGACTTTTTCGCGGTGGACAATTGCAAGTGCCCCGCCGATAAGGCGCTCGCCCGCGCCTCCGAGTTGCTCAAAGCCGGTTCCGTCGCGTACGTCGGTTCCGCGCACTCCAGTCTCGAAGAACAATTCCTTTTGCGCCAGCTCGTCGCGCTCGAACCCGGTCCAGTGTTCCTGCGGCGTCACGAACGCAGCGGCGACGGCAAGCTGATTTCCAACGACGGCTCACCCAACCTGCGCGGCGCTTTTCTCGCCGGTTTGGTGAAGGAGTTGCCGCGTCCCGACCTTGCCGATTTATGCGCGAAGCTGGAAATCGGCGCGATTAAGACCGTGTTCGTGGTGCAGGAGGATTTGGCTGCGCTCGGTTTTTCCGAAGCCATTCTGCAACGCGTCCAAATTATTTACCTCGGCTCGCATGCCAACCGCACCAGCGATCTGGCGCAGGTCGTCCTGCCCGGCCTGACCGCCTTTGAAAAATCCGGCAGCTTCGTGAATCAGCAATGGCGCGTGCAGCGGTTCTTCCAAGCCGTGCCCGGCCCCGCCGGCGCCGTGCCGGAATTGAACCTGCTCGCCCAGCTCGTCGCCCGCACCGGCGGCGCGGGCGGCGCCGTACCCGCCGCGCCCCAACAGGTTTGGGAACTGCTGGCCGCGCGCGTTCCCGCCCTGGCGGGATGGACGTGGCAAAGCCTCGGCGCGACCGGCCGCGTGCTCGACGCCTCGGCCTGGGCGCACCTCGCGTTTCCCGAGGGCCGTTCCCTGCATTACGACCCGGCCGCTCTCACCGCCGTCAAAACCGGTTAATCCTTTTCCGCGAACATGCCTCTTTGGGAAGAAATCATCCTGCGCCTGATCTACGCGCTCCTGGTCGTCATCGTGCTGATGACGTTCTGCGCGTACACCGTGCTGGCCGAGCGCAAAGTCTCCTCGTGGATTCAAAACCGTGTGGGCCCGAACCGCACGCAGTTGCCCATCCTCGGCTACATTCCCGTCTTCGGCACCATGCTGCGGCGCATCGGTTTTTCCCAGCCGCTGGCGGACGGCTTGAAGTTTTTGTTCAAGGAGGACGTCACGCCCGGCCACGTCAAAAAGTTCTATTATGTCCTCGCTCCCTGCCTGGCGTTGGTGCCCGCCCTTACCACCTGCACGGTGCTGCCGTTCGGCCTGTGGTGGGATGCCCAGGGCAACCCCCAGCCGCTGGTGCTGGCCGATCTGGACATCGGCCTGTTGTTCATTCTCGCGGTGAGTTCGCTCGGCGTGTACGGGCTGGTGCTGGCCGGCTGGGCCTCGAACAGCAAATACCCGTTCATGGGCGGAGTGCGGGCGTCGGCCCAGCTCATCTCCTACGAGTTGGCGATGGGCGTTTCGCTGTTGCCGGTGTTTTTGTGGTCGAGCGCGCCGGGCGTGGTGCACGGGCTTAACCTGTTCGACATCGTCCAGTCCCAGCAAAAACTCTGGCTGATTATCTGGCAGCCGGTTTCGGCCCTGATTTTCCTGATCTGCATTTTCGCCGAGACCAACCGGCTGCCCTTCGACATGGCGGAATCGGAGACCGACCTCGTCGGCGGTTTCCACACCGAGTACGGCAGTTTCAAGTTCGGTTTCTTCTTCATCGCCGAATACGGGCACATGATCGTCAGCTCGGCCGTGTTCGTCATCCTTTTTCTCGGCGGCTGGAATTTCCTCCCTTTTCTGCCCGACCCCTGGCCACACCGCGCGCTGGGCTCCGTGCTGACCGTGCTGTGGTTTCTCGCCAAGGTTTTTTTCTTTGTGTTCCTTTTCATCTGGGTGCGCTGGACTTTGCCGCGCTTCCGCTATGACCAGGTGATGAAGCTCGGCTGGAACGTGCTCCTGCCGCTCTCCATCGCCAACCTGTTCGCCTACCTGCTTTTCTTCGCTATTTTCCCGAACGCCTAATCTTTCCCCTCCGCCATGGCCAAAGTCATTGACCGCAAGCCGCTCACCTTTTGGGAGCGCACCTACCTGCCGCAAATCCTCGGCGGCTTGCGCATCACCTTTGCCAACATTTGGCGGCGCAGCGAGACCCTGGAGTATCCCGAGCAGCGCCCGCCCATTCCGGTCGGCTACCGGGGCGCACCCACGCTGGTCAAGGACCCCAACGGCCGCGAGAAATGCGTCTCCTGCCAGCTCTGCGAATTTGTCTGCCCGCCCAAGGCCATCCGCATCATCCCGGGTTCCATCCCGTCGGACGACCCGCACGCGCATGTCGAAAAGGCGCCGCGCGAGTTCGATATTGATATGCTGCGGTGCATTTACTGCGGCTTGTGCGAGGAGGTCTGCCCCGAGGAGGCCATCTGGCTGCAGGATATTTACTCGCTGTCCGGCACCGCCCGCGACCAGCTCGTGCACAACAAGGCCAAGCTCTACGAGCTCGGCGGCACGCGCCCCGATTCGCATTTGAAGTGGGACAAAAAACTCGCCGCCGAAAAGACCCACGACGCCGGCGCGGGCCACTGAGCGGGCCGCCCGCCGCCGCTTGTCCCTCCTTTCGCCATGGTCACCATCGTCTTTTATTTTTTCTCCACGCTCACCCTTTTGGCCGCGTTGTTCGTGGTGGTGAACCGCAACACCGTCAACAGCGCCATGTGCATGATCGTGGCGTTCGTCGGCGTGGCGGCGCTGTTCGTGCTGCTGCAGGCGTACTTTTTGGCGATGCTGCAAATCGTGGTCTACGCCGGCGCGGTGATGGTGCTGTTCCTCTTCATCATCATGCTGCTCGATACCCAGGCGCGCGAGCGCGTGCGTTTCGGCCGGGCCGACATCGTCGCCGGGGCGGTCGCGTTCATCTGCCTGGCCTTCGGCGCGGTGTGGCTGGCGCGCCATTACCCGGTGGGGGTGACGCCTCCGCCCGCTCCGGCCATGCCGCCGTCGGACAACCCGCTCGCCTACGCCACCTCCGCCAAGGCGTTCGGCTATGGCCTGTTCACGCGCTACCTGCTGCCGTTTCAAGTCACCGGCTTTTTGCTGCTGATCGCGATGGTGGGCGTGATTCTTTTGAGCAAACGCCTGCCGCCGCCCGATTCCGGCGTCAAACCCGATTCGCCATGACCCCCGGACTCCAAGCCTACCTCACGGTTGCCGGCATCCTGTTCGCCATCGGATTTGCCGGGGTGCTGCTGCGCCGCAATACCCTCGTCATTTACATGTGCCTGGAACTCATGCTTAGCGCCACCACGCTCGCGCTGGTGGCCTTCTCGCGCTTCAACGGCACGATGGACGGCGCTTTGTTTGTATTCTTCATCATCACCGTGGCGGCGGCGGAAGTGTCCGTCGGCCTGGCGATCATCGTGGCGCTCTACCGGCGCCGGCACACGATTCAGGTGGACCACCTCAACTACCTGAAGTTCTAAGGATCCCGCTGCCATTTCGTCCATGGATTTGACCACCGTCCTTGCGACCATCCTGCTGCTGCCTTTGGCCTCGGCGGGGTTCATCACGCTTTGCCTGCGCCGGCGCGGTTACGCGGCCGCGGCGGTGTCGGTGGTCGTCGGCTTCGTCCTGATGGCGCTGGCGTTGGTGGCGGTACTCAATTGGAACGGCCAGCCCCTGCACCGTTCGTGGGAATGGATCCGCTTCGGCAATTTTGCGTATACGATGGGCTTTTACTTCGATCACCAGGCCGCGCTGATGCTGCTGGTGGTCACCTTCGTCGCCGGTTGGATTCAGCTTTTCAGCGTGGGGTATATGGACGACGACCCGGCGAAGGGCCGCTTTTTCGGCGGGCTGTCCATCTTCATGTTTTCCATCCTTGGAATAACGCTGGCGGACAACCTGATCATGCTCTTTGTGTTTTGGGAGTTGGTCGGCTTCAGCTCCTACATGCTGATCGCACACTACTACACGACGGATTTCGCCAACATGGCCTCGAAGAAGGCCTTCATCGTAAACCGCATCGGGGACTTCGGCTTCATCCTCGGTATCGTCTGGTGCTACCACTACTACGGCACGGTTGACCTGGAGGCGTTGCGCAACCTGACCCATCTCAACGCGCCTCTGCTGCAGACTAGCGCAGCTGTCGGCATCGGGCTGCTGTTGATGTGCGGCTTCATCGGCAAGAGCGCGCAATTTCCGCTGCAAGTGTGGCTGACGGATGCGATGGCGGGCCCGACGCCGGTGTCGGCGCTCATCCACGCCGCCACGATGGTCGCGGCGGGCATTTATTTCCTCGCGCGCGTCTACTTTCTGCTGCCGCCGTTCACGCTGCACTGGATCATGTGGTCGGGCGCGCTGATGACGGCGTTCGCCGGCCTGTGCGCACTGGGCCAGACGGACATCAAGAAAAGCCTGGCCTATTCGACGCTCTCGCACCTCGGCTACATGGCCACGGCGGTGGGCCTCGGCTATCCCGAGCTCGCCCTGTTTCACATGGCGATGCACGCCTGCTTCAAGGCCACGCTCTTTCTTGGCGCGGGCTCGGTGATTCACTCCTGCCACCATGAGCAGGATATTTACAAAATGGGCGGACTGTTTCGCCGCATGCCGATCACGGGATTGACCTTTGGCGCCGCTTCGCTCGCGATCGCGGCGATTCCGTTCTTCTCCGGTTCGTACTCGAAGGACACGATTATTACCGCCGCGTTTTTGAAAGGGATGAACGAAGGCCCGCAATACTACCTGGTGTACGTGCTGGTGTTATTCGCGGCGCTGTGCACGGCGCTCTATATGGGGCGGCTGTTTTGCGTGGCGTTTCTCGGCCAGCCGCGCAGCGAACACGCCGCGCACGCGCACGAGAGCAGCGCGTTCATGACGATTCCGCTGGCGGTGCTGGGCTTCCTCTCGGTGGTCGCCGGCTGGGTCGTGTACCATTGGGATTGGGCGCAGGGGCGCATGAATTGGGTGATGCCATCCGCGGCCACCGAAGTGTTTGTGCCCACTTATCATGCGGTGGAAACTCTCGCAGCGCAGGCCGGTGTCGGCCACGCGTTGGATCTGGTCGCGATCGCCCTGGCCGTGGCGGGATTGGTCGGCGCGGGAATTTTCTATGGCCGCGCGCGCGCGGGCGACCCCTTGCAAGCCCGGGCTCCGGGCGTTTTCCAGGTTTTGGAACGGCACGGCTGGTTCGACGACCTGTACGATTGGTACGTGGCCAAGGTGCAGCAATGCGCGTGCGAGATGGCGGCCATCGGCGACCTGCTGATCGTGAAATTTGTTTTCGTGCAAGGCACCGCCGCCATTACGGGGCTCACCGGCGCGCTCTTGAAGCGCGTGCACGTCGGCAGCCTGCACGCTTACGTGTATTGGTTTCTCGGCGGCGTGCTCCTGTTCTGGGCGTTTGCCCTGGGCTGGTTCTAAACGCCGACCCCCATTTCACTTTTTTTCCATGACTCTCGACTCTCTCTTGCTCCCGCTCGCCATCGCCGTGCCCTTCGTGGCGGGGCTGGTGCTGCTGGTGGGAGGCGAACAGCTTGCGCCGCGGACGGCGCGCGGGCTTGCGTGGGCCGGCTTCATCGTGCCGGCGCTGGCGGCGATGGTGGCCTGGTGCGCGTTCGCCAGTCAGAGCGCGGCGACTTCTCTCTTTACACCATACCTGTTCCTCGTGGATTTCGACACCGGGCTGCGCGCTTTTGGAATCACCCTGCGGCTCGGCTTGAGCGGGGTGTCGCTGCCGCTGTTTGTTTTGGCCGGGATCGTGGGCTTCGCCGCCGGCATTCATGCCCTCAACTCGGAAGTGGATCGGCCCAACGCCTACCGCGGCCTCCTGCTCTTCATGGTCTCCGGATTGATGGGGGTGTTCTCGTCCGTCAACGTGTTCTACTTTTACTTCTTCCACGAATTCGCGCTCATCCCGACTTTCATTCTGATCGGCTGGTGGGGTGGGGCGGGCGGGCGTTCGGCGGCGCTGGAAATGACCATTTACCTGACCCTTGGCGCGATGCTCTCGCTCTTGGGGCTGATCGCGCTCTACGCCACCAGCGGCGCAAATTCATTCGATCTGGTTTCCCTCGGCCAATGGCTGGCGCAGACGCAGCTTTCGGGACTGCGGCAGTACCATCTCTTCGCCTTGCTGCTGTTTGGTTTCGGCATCCTGGTTTCCTTGTGGCCGTTTCATTCCTGGGCGCCGACGGGTTACGCGGCCGCGCCCACGCCAGCGGCGATGCTGCACGCGGGCGTGCTGAAGAAATTCGGCCTGTATGGGCTGCTGGTTATCGCCGTGCCGCTGTTGCCGGTGGGGTTCGCCGATTGGCGGCCGGTGCTCGCCTGCCTCGCGCTGGCCAACGTCGTCATCATCGGCGCGGTGACGATCGCGCAGCGCGACTTGAAGCTCATGCTCGGCTACAGCTCGGTGATGCACATGGGTTATATTTTTCTCGGCATCGCCTGCCTGAGCGCGCTCGGTGCGGGTGGAGCGGTGCTGTTGATGTTCGCCCACGGATTGTCCATCGCGGCGTTATTCCTGCTGAGCGATGCCGTGTACGCGCGCACGCATACCTACGATCTCGGCGCGATGGGCGGCTTGTGCCAAAAGGCGCCGGTGCTGGCGGCCTTTTTTGTCGCGGCCACGCTGGCCGGCATCGGCCTGCCCGGCTTCGCCAATTTTTGGGGCGAACTCTCGGTGTTCATCGCCCTGTGGGCCTACCATCCGTGGATGGTCGCGCCCGCCGCGTTGGGGGTGATCATTTCCGCGGTGTACGGGCTGCGCGCGGTGTCGCGCGTGTTTTTCGGTCAGCCGACGGAGAATTTTAAACCGCTCTTCGACCGTCCGGTGGCCGATATTCTGCCCTATGAACGCTGGGCCGCCCTCGTGCTGCTGGGCGGATTGATGTTTGTCGGATTCTGGCCGGCATCGTTCAGCCGCGGCATCAATGATAGCCTGCCCAGCGCCTACGGTCCTCAACTACTGCCGCAAAACGCGCTGCGCGCCGCCGCGCCGCTGCCGGTGAAACCATCCGCCACTCTGGCCGAACTTTCTTCGCGATGAATTCCCCCGCCCTCCAAGCCATCGCCGACTCGAACGAGTGGGTCGTGCTCTGGCCCGAGATCACCCTCGGCCTGGTCGCGCTGCTCCTGCTCGTGCTGGAGCTGGTGCTGCCAAAATCGCGCCACGAGATCATCCCGCGCATCGCGGTGTACGCGCAGGTGCTGGTGTTGGTGACGCTCCTCGGCGTGCTGTGCCGGGAAGGCACCGATCCGGCCACGATGGGCGTGACCGAGTCCACTTTCTTTGACGGGCTGGTGGCGTTGACGCCGTTGGGCGAGGCGGGCCGCGTGCTGATTCTGTTCACTTCGCTGGTCGTCTCCCAGATGGCCTCGCTTTATTTCCAGCGGCAGGCCCTCCCGCGCGTGGAGTTTTACCATCTCGTGCTGGTGGTGACCGCGGCCATGATGCTGCTGGTGCAGAGCGCGCAGTTCGTGCTGCTGTTCGTCACCCTCGAAACGGTGACGGTCGGCTTTTACATCCTCGTGGCCTACGCGCGGACGAGCCCGCTCTCCCTCGAGGCGGGCTTGAAGTACCTCATTCTTGGTTCGCTCAGTTCGGCCATTCTGCTCTTTGGCATCGTGCTGCTCTACGGCGTGGCAGGGAACCCCGACCCGAAACTCGCCGGGCACACGGCCGACGCAATGAACTTCACCGCCCTGGGCCGTTTTATCACCGATCACCCGTATGACCCGATTGTGGACGTGGGCGTCATTTTGGTGCTGTGCGGAATATCCTTCAAAATCGCGGTAGTGCCGTTTCAAATCTGGGTGCCGGATGTTTACCAAGGCGCGCCCACGCCGACCACCGCGCTGCTGGCCGTGGCTTCGAAGACGGCCGGTTTTATCGTTTTGCTCAACCTGGTGCTGGGGCCCTTCGGCTCGCCGCAACTGGCGCAACGCGTCGTCGTGCCGCTGCTCTCGACGCTGGCGGTGCTCACCATTTTGTTCGGCAATCTCGCCGCGCTCACGCAGCGCAACGTCAAGCGCATCATGGGTCTTTCCGGCATCGCCCACGCGGGCTACATCCTCGTCGGCGTCGTGGCGGCGGTAAAGGGCGTGCCCTGGGCGGCGGGCGCGGTGGTGTTTTACCTGTTCACGTATATGCTCGGCTCGCTGGCGGTGTTTGGGGTCATGGCGCACGTGGCCGGACCGCGCGACGAAACGCAGGAGCTCGAGCACTACGCGCAATTGGGCAAGCGCGAGCCGTTCCTCGGCGGCGTGCTGGCGGTCGGGCTGGGCTCGTTGGCGGGCATTCCGCCGCTGGCCGGCTTCATCGGCAAATTGCTGATTTTCCTGGCCGCGTTCCAGGCCCACCTGTACGGCCTGCTGTTCGTCTCCATCTTCGGCGTGGTGATATCCATCTACTATTATTTCGGCTGGATGCGGGAGGCGCTCTTTCGCGGGCCCAGCGCTCCCGCCTTGGCCGATTCGACGGCCAACGTTCCGCCGCTGCCGCCCTCGTCATGGACGCGCCTCGCGCTCGGCCTGCTCGCCGCGGCCACGCTGTTCATCGGACTCTACCAGGGATTTTTCCCCGACCTGACCCCGCCCCCACGGCTGGCGCATTGGGCGGCGGATGTTTCGCTGGGTCCGCGCCACTAAGCGTGCGCTACCGCGCGAGCATGTCGCCGCACTCCATGAAGCGCTGGTGCAGGGCGTAGGCGCGGCCGAGCGATTGGGGTGTGTGGCCGTCCTTGGTTTGCTCAAGGAAATCGCGCAGCACCGGGCGAAAACTGGGGTGGGCGCAATTTTCAATAATCAGCCGCGCACGCTCGATCGGATCCTTGCAGCGCAAATCGGCCACGCCTTGTTCGGTGATGATGGCCTGTACCGAGTGTCCGCTATGATCCACGTGGCTGACGCACGGCACGATGGGCGTGATCTTGCCGCCCTTGGCGAGCGAGGGGCAGACGAAGATGGAAATGTAGGCGCTGCGCGTGAAATCGCCCGAGCCGCCGATGCCGTTCATCAGGTTCTTGCCCAGGACGTGCGTGCTGTTGACGTTGCCGAACAAATCCACCTCGAGGGCGGTGTTGATGGTGATGACGCCGAGCCGGCGGATGATTTCGGGATTGTTGGAAATCTCCTGCGGGCGCAGGACGATTTTCGGGCGGAACTGCTCAAGGTCGGCGAAAAAGGCGCGGCGCGTTTCGGCGCTGAGGGTGAGCGAGGTCGCGCTGGCAAAGGTGATGTGGCCGGCGCGCATCAGCTCAATCACCGCGTCCTGAATGACTTCGGAGTACATCTCGAACGGCGGAATCTCCGGATGCTCGCCGAGCGCGCCGAGCACGGCGTTGGCGATGTTGCCCACCCCGGATTGGATTGGCAAAAACTCGGCCGGGATGCGGCCGGCACGGCGTTCGGCGGCGAGAAATTCCGCGACGTTCGCGCCGATCTTGGCGGTGACCGCGTCGGGCGTGTCAAACCCGCCGGTTTCATCGGGCAGATTCGTGTGAATGATGCCGGCGATTTTCGAGGGATCCACCTGCACGGTGAGGGTGCCGATGCGGTCGGAGCAGTGGTAAACCGGCACTTCACGGCGGCGCGGCGGCGAGGTGGGCTCGTAGATGTCGTGGAAGCCGCGCAGCGCGGTCGGCTGGGCGGCGTTCCATTCGATCAGGATTTTTTTGGCCGCGAGGCAAAAGGTGTCCGAAGCGCCGACGGAAGTGGTGAGCGTGATCTCGCCGTTGGGCCGCACGTCGCAGGCCTCGACGACCGCCCAGTGTAAGGGGCCGAAAAATCCGTAGCGCACGTATTGCGGGAGAAGCGAAAGGTGCATGTCGAAAAAGCGCGTGCGGCCGGCGTTGATGCTCGCGCGCAAATGCGGGTCGGATTGGTAGGGCGTGCGGAAGAGCACGGCATCGGCCTGCGCGAGTTCGCCGTC
>Ga0182024_10018649_pt1 | contig 12889 bp, 11 predicted proteins | sample P32metaG_FD_120480 | JGI IMG/M metagenome (GOLD analysis project Ga0182024, IMG submission 120480) | Permafrost microbial communities from Stordalen Mire, Sweden - P3-2 metaG (Illumina Assembly) | ecosystem: Environmental > Terrestrial > Soil > Wetlands > Permafrost | place: Sweden: Stordalen...
AGCTATGACACAGACACCGCTAGGGACGAAACAACGTAGCCCACAGCGAAAGCTGTGGGAACCGATCAGCACAATAAGATCGAGCCCCGGCAGGGGCGGCACATGGAACGCGCGGAGTGATTGGCGCCGCGCCGCCACGATGGCGAGAGCTCGTGACTTTTTTTATCCCGTCACAAATAAAGCGCCCGTCTCCGTTCATCGCCCAAGAGGGCACGAGGCCCGGTGCTTCCAACCATAAACGCCACAAGCAACCCACCGTCATTCCGACCGAAGTGGCGGCCTTCCTGCTTTTCCGGGCGTCTCGTTCCTCGAGACGCGCCGCCACGCAGCGGAGGAACCCCTCACCCGGTTTTAGCCTCGTGTCGGCTCCTGCTCGCTCGCCGCCCCCCTCGACAACCTCAAAGCCCTCGGTTTGGTCCGGATCTAATCGTAGAGACGGCAGAGAACAGCACCTATACTCTGCGGCCCGTGGCACCGAATAAGCAGGCTCGAATTTCGCTGATCCTGCCAAAACGCAAGGCCGGCGAGAATCTTGAAGGTTTGGGTTTTTCCGTCGGTGCCCTTAGAAATGTAGACCCTCCAGAGCCCACCCCCGCTAACCCCTTTGAAATTAGCCGCCACGTCGGGTCGGGTGGTGTCGATAGGAATGTCGACGAAATCGAATTGCGAGCGGAGTCCAACAGACAATTCAGTCGATGAAAACGGCTCAGCCAGGAGCGACGGTTTAGCGCCATTCCCGATTAGTACGGCAACCACAACAGCCTGAATTCTGCCCGAATGATGGAGCACCAGAAACTGAGCCACCTGAGCCAACTCGAACCTCTGACACAAGTCTATTCGAACGTAGCGGTCCCCACCGATTCGAAACGAATACTACAAAGTAATATATTGACGTAGATATAGATTCGCGCTATCTTGTTTTATGACTCGGGAACATCGCGCAGCTCCATTTCCCGCCGTCGCGCCTCGCCTGTCCCTACGCCTTCCAACACAGCAGCCCTCGATCTGCGCCGCCGATACGGCCTCCGACTCGTACCCTCTTCGCATCTTCATGCACATTCGCGCAAACCACGTTTTCCACAACGCCTTTGTTCTCAACTGGATGCAAGTCGCTGCGAACGCGAGCCTCGGTGCTATAAGTCTTAGTTTCAATACGTTACGCACTCTTTTGTCTTTTTCAAAAGATCAAGCTCCTTATTTTCATGGGTTTGCGCGCTCTTTGTTCGCTCTTTTGCACAAGAGCGAAAATCAACTCCTTTGTTTTCATGCGCGTGCGCGCTCTTTTGTAAATATGTGGGGGTGGCGCGCGCCGGCATTATGTTGCCCTCAGCGCCGCCCGCGCAAACAGTACCCGCAGCCAACGGGAGGTACGTTTTGCCTCCCACCGGCGCAATTCAGCGGTACACTCCGACGCTATCCAGGAGGCACACGATGAAAAAGAGACTGCTCACAACCACTGCACTCACAATAATTATGGTGGCGATTGCGTTCGCCATCGGCGGACGCATCACGCTGGCATCCCGCGCCGACGCGCCCGCAGCTGCAACAAAGCCTGCGGCCTCAAAACCAATCATCGCGCTGACGGCCGGACGCTCGGAATTACCCACCGAGGCAACCGCAGCGTCCTTTCTGAACCGCACGCCGCGCCACGGTGAATTGCACCGCGTGCCGCTCGGCTCGCTGCTCCTGCACTCCTACATCGTCTATCCCGACCGCGCGCAGCGCGCGCCTGTGCTGCTCATCGAAGCCAGCAATCAGGGACTCACCGACTGGTTGCGCGCCGTTGCCGATCAGGCCGCTCAAGAAGGTTTCATCGCCGTCGTGCCGGACGTTCTCTCGGGCGCGAACCCGCACTACAGCGATTCATCCGCCAGCCAGCAGGACACGGCCAACTCCCTGCAGCAGATGGACCCGCGTGAGCGGGAGCGGCGCATCGACGCCGTGCGCAACGATGCGCTTCATTTGCTCGCAGCCAGCGGCAAAAGCGCGAGCCTTGTCTTCGATTGGAGCGCGGATCCCGCAGGCCGCATGCAGGCCGTGGTTGCGTCAGACGGCAACGCCGCGCCGCAAGCCGCCTTCGCAATCAGCGAGCAGGCTTGGCCCGCAGCCATCGCCTTCCTCAACCGCTACACCGAAAATCGCACGGACGATCTGATCGTCCTGCCGCCCATGATTATGGACATGGGCCATTCGGACATGCCCGCGATGCCCCATATGCTGGGCATGCCAGCGAACACGCCCAAGCTGGCAGCGCAAGCGGGAGCGCCCGCGCAAGCCGAATACCCGATGGGCAAGCGCGACGATCTGCCGGCCGGCCTGATGACCGCAAAATCCACGCTCGCGCATACCACCATCCGCACCGAATGGGTTTTCATCCCGCTGGAGAGCGGCGCCAAGCTGCGCACGCGGATCAGCTATCCGCAAAAGCCCGGAAAAGCTCCCGTCCTGATCATGATGCATCACGCTCCGGGCATGGACGACTGGTCCGAATCGATCGCCGATCAACTCTCCCGCGAAGGTTTTATCGCCGTGCTCCCTGATCTGCTTTCGGGCATGGGTCCAAATGGCGGCAACTACGACTCGTTCCCCTCACCAGATGAAGCCCTCAAGGTAGGCATCAAGGTGATGGCGGAAGAATCCATGCGCCGCTACAAGGCCGCTTGGGAATACGCCATGAAGTTGCCGGAAGCCAGCGGCAAGAGCGCCAGCATCGGCTTTTGCAGTGGCGGAGGAAACAGCTTCCGCTTCGCCGGAGAAGTTCCCCAAGAAGATGCCGCTGTGGTTTTCTACGGCGCGCCAATTCCAGATGAGTCCGTGATGGCCAAGGTCAAGGCCCCAGTAATCGCTTTCGCCGGCACGGATGATATCCGCGTCTCCCAAGACACCCAAGCCGCGGACGCCAAGATGAAGAAGCTGGGCAAGAGCTACGAGTTCCACATCTACCAACACGCCACGCACGGCTTCATGGAATATCAACAGGTAGGCGGCAATCCGGAAGCGACCAAGGACGCCTGGCCAAGGGCCATGGCGTTCCTGAAAAAGTACACGATGTAAGAGGCGGAAATTGGCTACTGCGGAATTACAAACCGAAGTCGTGAAGCCGAAGACAGCGAAAGCACAGGCCGACCCAGTGGCGGCCTGTGCCTCGCCGAGCTACGTTGCTGCTGAATTCCAGACGCTAGTTCCCTGCGCCGCCGCCGGCCCCGGCTGCTTGCGTGTCGCGATCCTGGCTGTCATGCAACATCTTGCCATCGGGGAAGACGATCTTCGCCAGACGACCCACGCTGTTGCCATTCCGCGCCTGGAATACAGTTACGTTAATCATGTCGCCCGGCTTCACCGAGTTCTTCGTCCAGCCGCGTGGCGACAACGCCGAGGGGCTGCCCGCTTCCACCGCCCAGTGCTCCACTTCGCCCTTGTCGTTGGTGGCATCGAACATGATGAAGCTGTGTGGATTCGTCCAGATAAACTTGGTGACCGTCCCGTTCTTAATGTCGATCGGCTTGTCCTGATAGGCCACGTTCCCATGGTGCGCGAACGCGGTGCCGCAAACCGCCAGAACCGCGACGAGCAAAAACGCAAATGCGAGCCTGGGTTTCATGCGAAAGTCCCCCAAAAAAGAGATAACAACCTACGCACAAGTACCACAATTCCTCACCATTCTGCAACTCCTGGGACTGTGCATAAATGGCAGTGCCACTTGGCGATCGGGCGGATTCTAAGAAGCCATCTTTATTCAACGTCAAGCCGACATCAAGCGGACTTCCCGCGCTTGCGAGGCACCTCTTCCTGGTCCCCGCCGTTCCAGGCGGGAGGATCACTCGCGGGAAACGATTCTTCGGAAGCTTCCTCAACGGGATCATTCACAGGTGCCGGCGCTGGCGCGGGAGCGATCGGCTTCGCCGGCTTGTCCGATCCGGCGGCGTTTTTGTCAGGCTCTTTTCCCATGTTTTTCCCTCGATTTCGTTCGACGGGTCTCCTTGCAAACCCATTAGATGCCAAACCGGCTCGGTTTGTCCCATCCGGTCTGCGGCTAAGCGAGCAACTCGAAGGCGTGGACCCAGTCGTTGCGAAGAATACCCGGAATGCACCACAACATGCTCAGCGGCTCGATGAAGCTTCCGAAGCCTCATCGAGGCTTGGTCCGCCGCGGAACACGAACGGTTTCTTTCAGGGCGCTAGGCTTCCCCTCGATTGGCCGGAGATGTTGCGAGGCCTGGCGCTTACTGGCGAGACGCAGCAGGCGGTCAAGTTCGCGGAGATTCGCCACATTAGCGGCGGCTTGCCGAGTGCGAGGAAAGTGAGATGACATGGCGCTCCTTCGTTGCAAAGCTCCGGGTGCGGGCTGTACTTGCAGCCCGCGCAAACATTAACCCCGCTCGCGCGACTTAGTTGCGACGAAGTTGAGGCGAAAGCGCGCGACAGCGTCATCTGAAAAATGCGCTAAAAGCCCCCAGGCGCGCTGTGACGGTCGTCACCATGGGGCGGCGCGGGAGCGCGGCGGGATCTGGAGAACGGCGTAGTGGTGAAGGCGTTGTGTCAAAAGCTGTAGAAAGGTACTATTCGCTCACAGGCGCTGGAGACGGCGCGACTTGGAAACACGCAAAAATCAAGGAGGGCAAACTCATGAAGTGGAAATTCTTAGGCGTGCTGGTTGCGACGATGGTTTTCTGCGCGAGCGGCATGGCGCAAGACTACAAAGCGTTTCTCGGCATCTGGCAAATCGACAAGGAAAAAACCACGAACTATGCGCAGCAAAGCCAGATGATCATCAATATTCCTTCGCCGAATGGTTTCATCAGCACGCGCGCCCAGATCGGTAAGGACAATTCGCAAAGCAGCACGGAGATCCATCCGGTTGTTTTCGACGGACAACCGCAGCAGACCTCGGGAGGCGACGCTCGAACGATCTCCTACAAGCTGGTCGATCCACACACGATCGCAAGAACGCAGAATCGAGGCGGGAAAATTTCCATGGACACGGAGCAGGTTTCGGCGGACGGGAAAACGCTGACCGTCACGCAAAACGGCGTGGTCCGAATCTACGACAAGGTGGCCGACGTCCGGGCGGTCCACTAAAACGCTACGTTAGCGCGTCAAGGAGCCGGTGCTCGTTTAGCTGCAAACGCTGCTGCGAGCACCGGATTGCCGCGATTCTCTTCAGTTGCAAACTCCCACAACTTTTTTGATAAACGTGCCTTTCTCAGCGCTGCCGATCATGAAATCAGCCACATCCGCCCGCGAGATGCTGAAGCCGAAACGAGGCAGGTGGCCTTCCATCACTCTATAGCCTCCTGCGCGCGGCTTGTCCGCAAGTCTGGGCGGCCGCACGAGAGTCCAATCGAGTTTGCTCCCGGCTATGATTTCTTCCATGGCGGTTGCGTCGGCGACGATGCCGGAGAAAAACAAGTGGCCGAAGAGGTTGGTTGGCGGAATGATGGAATCCTTGAAGAGGAAGGCCGTCGATTCGACCACAACGCGCTGGACGCCAGCATTGCGCATTGCGCCCGTCAACGTGACGGCGAAGCGCTCGAGCAAGTCCGCGTCGGCTTTCGACACCGGATACCGCGGACCGAATCCAGACAGAATCGCGTCGTGACCCTAAATGGCCCGCGCCAGTTCAGCATCCTGGAGAACATCTCCCCGGATCACGGTGATGCGGTCACCGAACTTCTTGAGGCGTTCCGGTGAACGAACAAATGCCGTCACGGAGTGACCGCGCTCCATCGCCTGGCTGACGATTTCCAGGCCCGTGCCGCCGGTGGCTCCTAATACGACTAGTTTCATAGCGTTTTCTCTCCCTGACGTCATTTGCTTTGAGTGGGCCCTGCGGACGCATTTATCGCCGCTCTTGCAGCTCTCCCTACAATAGACCGGCCAGGAAGACTTTTTGTGACGGTAATTTACAGGGAGTGCGCGGGCAAATCAGGAAGGTGGGAGAGCTTGTCGGGATTGGTCACGACGTAGATCTCCAGGATGTGTCCTTCACCGGCGCCGAGGCTGATGACCGAGTACGGCTTGCGGTCGAGATAGCTGATGATGGCCGGCGCTGCGTTCATCTGCGTGATGCGCGACTCCAGATTCTTCGGCACGAGCCTTCCGAGGGAACCCAGGATTGCGCGCGCGACGTTTTCGGCGCCTTGGATCAGATTCGGCACGGCGATCGCCTTGCCCCCTCCATCGGAACGAAGCACGACATCGGTGGAGAACAGATCGAGCAGACCGGTCATGTCTTCGCTGCGGGTGGCTTGAAGAAAGCGCTCAAGCAGTTGACGACGCTCCAGAGCAGATGCCGTGAAACGACGGCGCGCGGCGCCGATATTCTGCTGGGCGCGCCGGAATAGCTGCCTGCAACCGGCCTCGCTGCGGCCAAGAGTTTTGGCAATGTCCGGATATTCATAGTCAAACACTTCGCGAAGAAGAAAGACGGCGCGCTCGACCGGCGTCAAACGCTCCAGCAGCACCAGGAACGCCATGGACAGAGAGTCGTCAACCGCGACGGCGAGCGATGGATCGCTCTCGGGACCTGTGGCGATCGGTTCGGGAAGCCACTGCCCCGCGTACTGTTCGCGTCCGATGCGCGCAGACCGCAAGTGGTTGATGCAGAGGCGCGTGATGATGGTGACCAGGAACGCTTTGGAGGAGCGAATCTCGCTTTGAGGAGCCTGCTGCCAGCGGATGAAAGTTTCTTGCAGCAGATCCTCGGCGTCGGCCACGCTTCCCGTCATGCGATACGCAATGGAGAAAAGCAGCCTACGATGTTCGTCGAACACGGCCAAGCGGCTGGATTCGCCGGCGACTTGCGGGCGGCTGATATTTTGCGACCTGCCGAGATCGTCGTTCTTTTGCACTTTGCTCCCAACTCGAGGGACTTCCCTAATGGATGCTTTCGGTCACTCGTTGGTCGCTGAAAAGAGCTTGGCAGCCCTCGATTGACGAGCGTTGGTACACCTGTTCGGAAGGACAGGTTCCCCACAAACAACGCCGCGCCGCATTGTCGTTGTCGGTCAACCTGCGTCTACATACAGTAGTCCGCGGTCGAGTTTTTCCGGGGGATCGCTGTGGGGCTAGGGCGATCGGGGAAGCTCTTCCGAGATTCCGGATTTCTTTTCGCGCACAGTGGGCCACCGATGGACTCCGAATCGCTAAAGACTCAGACGTTTGCTCTGCAACTGCCGCCGCGTAGATACGCTCCACCGATAGAGCGCAAGGAAATCCTCAAGCGACACCGCGAATGGCTGGAATCAAACGGCCAGGCGGGGGAACGCGCGGATTTTTCCGGCGCCCATCTGGACGGAGCGGACCTGACCGACGCGAACTTAGAGGACGCTTGGCTCAACAAGACGACCTTGAAGAATGCCGATTTACTGCTGGCCAATTTCGAGAGGGCCAGCCTGATGCAAGCCAACCTCGAGGGCGCCAACCTGCTGGGCACGAGATTGCAGGAAGCCGATCTCCAGGGCGCGGTTCTGGACAAAGCCACGGGACTGCAAGAAGAACAACTCGCTGGCGCGAATCTTTTTGGGGCCACGTTGCCGGCAGATGTGTCCGTGTCCGAGGCTCTGAAAGGCGTCGCGAAAACGGGAAGAGAGGCAGGCTGGCTGGTTCTAGCGATGGTGATGCTCAGCGTGGCGGCCGCCTTCCGGGTGGTCACGACAACGGACGCGCAGATCCTCGGCGATGCTCCGATTCTGCCGTTCCGAATTTTCCGAGCGTTTCCGCTTAACGCTGTTTACCTGCTGGGACCGGCATTGCTTCTCGGCGTCTACGTTTGGCTGCACTTGTACCTGCAGCGTCTGTGGGAAAGCATTTCCACATTGCCCGCCGTCTTTCCCGACGGGCGGCCGCTGGACCGGTTGCTGCCCTGGTTTGCCGCGCAAGTTGCCAGGGCTTATTTGAAATGGCTGCAAAGCGGAAACCGTGTGCTGGTGGCTCTGGAGGCTACGATTTCCGCAATCGTCCTGTACTGGATCGTGCCAGCGACGATGATTCTTTTCTGGGGCCGCTACCTGACGTTCCAGGATTTCCGCGGGACGGCACTACACGTCCTGCTGGTCGTCGCTGCTTCGCTGGCAGCCGCGTACTTTTCAAGGGCCATGAAACGAACGTTGGGAGGCAGCGCCGCTCCGGCGACAATTCCGGGCGAGCCTCTCGTTAGAGCGGGTTCCGAAAGGCGCGCAGCTTTCACGCCGAGGTTCACGCTCGTATTGGGCGCCGCGATCCTCCTGCTTTCGATCGGAGTCATTTCCGGATCGCCGCGCAACGATGGAAACGTGACGGGAGCGCATAACTATACTGTGCAAAGCTGGGCGGCCGATGCACTGTGGTTGATTGGATATAGCCCGGTAGCGCAGGTGAGCGGGGCCGATATTTCCGAAAAACCAGGCAACTGGACGGGGCGCGAAGAAGATCTCGCGTTGGTGCGAGGGGCGCGGCTCAGCAAGGTCCGGCTCCGCTACATCCAGGCCAATGGCGCATTTCTCGCGAAAGCGGATCTCTGGCAAGCGGACTTGCAGAGCGGAGACCTATCGGAAGCGGATCTTCGGGAGATTAAAGCGCGGCAGGCCATCTTGCGATATGCGACGCTCGATCGCGCCAAACTGAATCAGGCGGTCCTGGAAGGAGCTGACCTGCGGCAAGCGAATCTCACGCGCGCCGATTTGGAAAAGGCCGACCTGACGTATGCATCCCTCAACGCCGCGACCTTGATCGACAGCAATCTGGATAGCGCAAGCCTGTACGGTTCCGACCTGCGCGGCGCCTCGTTGCAAAGAGCCAGCTTGCAGCAGGCCGACTTGCGCGAGGCCAATCTGGAGGGCGCCGATCTTACGGCCGCAAACCTGGGGAACGCGTACCTCTCGTCCGCGAAAATGGCGGGTGCGAAACTCGAAAACGCGGCACTGGATGCAGCGTTCCTGACGCAAGCCGATCTAAGGGGTGCCGACCTGCGGAATGCCAAGCTCGCGGGAGCCGCGTTGAACGGCGCGAATTTGCAGGGCGCCGATCTGCGGGGCGCGCTCGGAGTGAGCGCCATGCAGGTCTGTTCCGCCGCGGAGAGGGGCCAAGTTCAACTGGACGAAACTCTCCGGCAGGGCGTGGAAACTGAATGCGGCGGCAACAGCAGCGCAGTTCGAGGCGACCCCGCCAGTAAAACGGGCGCAACAAATTGAAATGACGTGACTGTTGTGCGAAGCGCGCCGCGAGCAGGAAAGGTGGGAACACGGTCACGGGCTTCCAACCGATCAGCAGCGGCAATTCCGTCGCTCTTTAGGTCCACTTCACCTATTCCGCGTTCGTTGTTTTCCGCCTGTAAATCGAAGAACGGATCTTCCGCCCTCCGGTGACGGCCTCGACTGAAACCGTGTTATGCGGTCGAGACCGTTTCAGCAGAAATATCTACACGGCCGCGGTCGAGGCGCGCCGCGCCAGCATTATTCGTTCGTAGCCCAGGCGAGTTTCGCTTGGGCGCATTCGGTCAGAATGGTACTGAAGCGGTCCACGTCGTCCTTGCTGACGAAGGGATGCGGCTGACCGGGGGCGCGAGACTTCAGCGCATCGACCTTGGCAAACGTCTGATCGAGCGCGGCGTGGATGGAAATGATGGTGTCAGCGCCAGCTTGATCTTCGATTTGGTGGAAGCGGGCGGCCGAGGCGGCGTAGGTCTTCAGCATGGTGGGCGTGTCAGGGAAATACTGCAGGCCGCCGCGCGCGACATTGGCGGTCGTGCCACCGATCATGGAGCCGACGTGCGTCTGGTTGCCATCCTTGAGAGGGAAAATCAGCGACATGGTACCCGGCGACGATCCCGGCGTGATGTAGAGCGTAACGGTCGTGTCGCCAAGAGTCAGCTTCTGGCCATCGGTGGCGACCATGTCTTTTACGGGCTTGAGGCGGCCTGGAGTGTTGTCGTTGGCGAGCGTATTCCAATCGGCTTCGGACATGATGACGTGCACGCCGGGCACCAGGTTCTTGAGGTTATTGATTCCCCAGGCATGGTCCGAGTGGGCGTGGGTGATGACGGCGTACTTGATCGTTGCGGGATCGAGGCCGACCATTCGCAACTCTTCGAGCAGGGACGTGGTGACCCAGTCGAAATTGGTATTGAGCAGGATGATGCCGTCGGAGGTGGTGAGCGCCCAGGTGGATTCGGTTTTGGTGCCGATGTAATAAAGGTTGTCGAAGACTTTGACGGGCGGCGTGTACCACTTTTCAAAAGGGGTCGGGACGAGTTTCGCCGCCTCACCTTTTTCGAGCGGAACATTAGGGCCGACCTCTTGCGGCTGAGCGTTCTCCCTGGGCTTGGCGCATTGCTGGCGGAAGGGGCCGTCGAAAGAGTGCCAGGGCTGCGAGCTGGCCGTCTTGGGCGCGACGGCAGCCTTGGCCGCGGCCACGTGGGCATCGGCCGCCGACTGCTGCGCTTCCACATTGGTGACGGTCCATCCCGCCAGCAGAATGGTGGCAAATAGCGGCGCCAAATAGAGCTTCATGGGTAGAGCCTCCTCATGGTTTCAGCGTATCAAAGGGCATTTTGGCGGACTGTATCAGATACGGGTGCGGCGAACAATCTTTGATTCAGAGGCATTGATTCCAAGGGTCCACAGTAAACTTCCGCGCGTCTCCGCCAGTCCTGGGATGTTCCGCAGCGCAGTGCCACCCTTTCAAAGGTTCTCTTGACGTTATATCGTACTACGATATAACATCTATCGTAGTACGACCTATGGATTACGGCCCCGTTGGCGATGGACACGAAAGGAGAACTTCGATGATGCGGACGTTATCTCCAGCCCGGATGTTCGTGTTGCTGTGCGCAGGTGTACTGGCAGGGATCGCGCCGGCTGCGGCGCAGAATCAGGCGCAGACCGGAAGATTGAAAATCAAGGTGAGCCCGAAACAAGCCTATGTGTTCGTGGATGGCACTGCCATTCGCGACGGAAGCCAAACCATTCAACTGAACGCCGGCAAGCACACCGTCGGCGTGCACAACTACGGATACTTACCCGAGAACCAGAGCGTTGATATTGCGGCCGGAAAGACCACGGAACTGAGCGTCTCGCTGCAGGCATCGGGCGACAAGGTAAGCGGACCCTTCGGCGACATTGAGCTGAAAGGACATCCACGCGCGGCGGTGCTGCTGAACGGCACGACGCCGAACTATTTCGTCGGTCACGTCGATGAGTTCGACAACAATTTCATTTGGCATCAACGGCTGATGGTGAAGCCGGGTACCTACCAGGTGACCGTCACGCAAAAAGGGCAGACGATCTGGTCGGGGCCGGTCGCGGTGAAGGCTGGCGAGCGCGTGATCGTGAATCTGAACAACAACGGCGCCATGAAGACGCGCGACTGGAAGGAAGGCAATACGATCGGGCCACAGCCGCGATTCCACTCCGGCATCGCCAGCGCCATGGTGCCCATCGCGCCGGTGACTGCGCAGCTTTCCGCCGCACAAACGCAGCTGGCCTGCGGCCAGTCGGACACGTTGAATTGGAAGACCGCGGATGCCGCCGACACTTCGATCAGTGACGTCGGTAACGTGGCCGAGAACGGTGAGCAGATGGTCAAGCCGATGCAAACGACCACCTACGAGCTAGTCGCCAAGGGACCGGGCGGCGAGGCGACACAGACGGCCACGATTGACGTCAATACGCAACCGACGGCGTCGCTTAGTTTGAGCCAGCCGGAGGTGCGCTATCACAAGATCGGCGACAAGGTGGTGCAGCAGGATTCAGCGACACTCGTTTGGTTGGCCGACAATGCCAGCCGAGTGACGCTCGATCCGCAGGGCAACGTGACGCCCACCGGCAGCCAAAACATTACGGCCTCGCCGAACCGCACCGGCGATGGCCCCATCAGCCAAGATGTGACCTACACGCTCCACGTGGCCAACGCCTGCGGGGGAACAGCGACGCGAACCGCAACGCTGCACATCGTTGGCTCCATCGATCCACCACCGCCGGTGACGCTGGCGAGCGTCTTCTATCCCACGGCCTATCCGGAAAAAGAACATCCGCAGATCGGTTTGGTCGCGAGTCAGGAGCAAGTACTGGCCAAGGCGGCGAACACATTTAAGAACAACGAGCAGTACGACCAGGGGAACAAATTGATGGTCGTGGGACACGCCGACGTGCGCGGGTCCGAGAAATACAATCTGGCGCTGAGCGAAAGGCGTGACGAAGCCGTGAAGGAGTATTTGATTTCGCAAGGCATCGCTCCCGACCGGATTGAGACCAGAGCCGAAGGCAAAGATAAAGAACTCGATCAGAAAAAGGTGGAAGAGTTGCAGTCGGAAGACACGCAAAAGCCGCCCGCATGGATGAGCGCCAAGGAAAAGGCGACTTGGCTAGCCTACAACCGGCGGGTCGATATCATCCTCGAGCCCACGGGGCAAGAGTCCACGGAAGCGTATCCCAATGACGCGGGCGACGCCCGCATCCTGTGGCAACTGCCAGCGCCGAAGCTGAACGCCGTGGAAACGGCGCTCAGTACTCCGGCCACTGGGCAAAGCCCGACCGTGTCCGCGAAGAACCAGTAATCGAACGCTCCCTCACCGTCCAAAGCCCGCCGGCTCCGAGTCGAAAGCCGGCGGGCTCTAGACGGAAACCAAAGCACTTACCGCGCACGCACTGGCACAATTCAGATGGAAACGGGCCCTGCACCCGAGTTGGCTCTGTGCAGTCATCAAAATCACAGACGAGTGTCCCGCACAGACGAGTGTCCCGCTTTGATATAACCGCTATGTCAAATAGAACGGACGAGCTCAATCGAGTCGCGGGGATCTACGAATCGCTCTGTCACCCGAAAGAACGAACAATCCTCGATTCTCAGCGATTTCCGCGCTGTGGTTCTTGCAACCGCGACACGACGTGGGTTCTAGTTCGGCCATGCGATA
>Ga0182024_10018650_pt1 | contig 12889 bp, 8 predicted proteins | sample P32metaG_FD_120480 | JGI IMG/M metagenome (GOLD analysis project Ga0182024, IMG submission 120480) | Permafrost microbial communities from Stordalen Mire, Sweden - P3-2 metaG (Illumina Assembly) | ecosystem: Environmental > Terrestrial > Soil > Wetlands > Permafrost | place: Sweden: Stordalen...
CATTTGTATCCGAGGTTAGTGAGTCGATGTTGCAACAGAAACCCTTCCGTACCGTTGGGAATTTGCAGGAGATTGAAGCGGGGTATGTCGTGGGCGCCGACATTGGAGGCACCAGCCTGCGTCTTGCTCTCGCCGGCATGGACGGCAAGGTTGTGGCTAAGTGGAAGGTTTCGACGGCGGGCATTCGCGACCCGCATGTGGTCGTAGGCTTGATTCACGAAGGCGTGGAAGATCTGCTACAGAAAAATGTTATTGAGCGCAGCTTACTGCGTGCAGTGGCAGCAGGAGCGCCCGGCGTCACGGATGTGGATGAAGGCATCGTGATTGCCACGTCGTATCTCATGGGGTGGCGCGATGTTCCGCTGCGCGCCTTACTGGAAGCCAGGCTGGGTGTTCCGGCAGCTGTCGAAAACGATGTGAATACGGCGGCCATCGCGGAATATCAGCTCGGCGCCGCCCAGGGAGTGCGGGATTTTGTCTTTATCGCCGTCGGCACCGGAATCGGCGCGGGCATCGTACTAAATGGGCGACTCTTTCACGGGATGGATTGGTCCGCCGGTGAGATCGGCTACATGCTGGTGCCCGGGACTTCTGTGAAGCCGGTGGAAAGGGGCGAGCCGGGGGCTCTCGAGGATATTGTCGGGGGCGAAGGTATTAAGGCGCAGTGGCAGAGTGCCTGGCGCGAAGACCTTACGCAGCTTCCGAGAGAACTGGTTGCTACCGAAATATTCGATCATGCGGCTGCGGGAGATGTTCTCGCGCGAAGCGTTCTTAGCAAGTCGGCCCAGACGTTGGCTTATGCCATCTATAACCTCGCGGTGGTTCTCAACTGCCCGCTTTTTGTGCTAGGTGGCAGCGTCGGCATGCACCCGGCGTTTTGGAAAGCAACCCAGGAGATTCTTGAGCTGCGGGATAAGCGGGTGCAACCGAAGCTGGTACGCAGTACGCTGGGGCCTGATGCGCAGGTGAATGGCGCCATTTGCCTGGCGATTGAAACGGCGCTCTCGCGGGTGCTTTCCAGCTGATTGCGGGCGGGGCAGGAAGGTTACCACAATTAGCGTTCGCATCAGGCTGAGTAGAACCGCAGATCTGCGGTTCTACTTCAGGGTTCGCTAACCTAGTTGTTTTTCCAGTATTGATTGAAGCCTTTATAGTCTGAGGGCAGGTTTGCCAGGATGATGCGCTTGAGCTCAAGCAGGTCCGCTGAGCCTAGCTGCTTGTAGAGCACTTTTCCGTCCGCTGATAAAAGGATGGTATACGGCACCGCTGAATCCCATTTGGGATCAAACGCGGTTTGTAGCGAGGAGGTATCTTGCGAGTCGAAGAGATAATTGCGGCTGGTGGCATGCTGCTTCTGTAGAAAACGCAACACGCCGGCCTTCTCATCCGGCATGTTTGCGGAAACGGTCACCACGGAAAAATCACGCGCGCCGTACATGCGCAGGGTGTTCTGCAAATCGGCGAACTCCACGATGCAGGAGCCACACCAGGTAGCCCAGAAGTCGACCAACATCATCTGATGCCCGGGATTTTTACTCAGTTTCGTCAGCTCGTCCTTGGAGATCATGTCCACGCTGATCGGTTGTTCGTTAATCTTCTCGAGGGCCGCCACCCGGGCTGCTGATTTCTCCTTCCACTTGGTGGAGCAGCCAAAGACGCCGGTGTGCTTGACGGTTACTTCCTTGTGGGCGAGCAGGGCGTCAATGGCATTGCGAGCGTCTTGCGTTTTCACCAGCTCCGGCCGGTAGCTGTTGTCCATGCGGCCTTCATAACGAAGATGCCTCTGCTGGTCGAAGATGAAAACGTGGGGCGTGGCCTGGGGGCCGTAGGCCCGCGTTACCTGTTGCGTATCGCCGTCATACAGGTAGGGATAAGTGAGGTGCTTGTACTGCACCCGGATCTTCATCTCCGGCAAACTGTCGCTCACATCGGATGAATCCAGTTCGTCGATGCGGATGGCTTGGGGATCGTTTGGCTGAATGGCAACTACAGCCACACCCTTGTTCTTATAGTCGGTCGCCAACTGTTGAATGCGGCGCTCGTACATTTGCGCGATAGGGCAGTGGTTGCAGGTGAACACCACGACCAGCACCGGGCTGGAAGCATAATCGCTCAGCTTATGAGTCTGACCGTCGACACCGGGAAGCGCGAAGTCAGGAGCAGGCGAACCGAGAGCCAGGATGGGATGAACTTCTTCCGCCGAAGCAACTCCCAGGGTTAGAAATAAAACCGCCAGCAACTTCCACATGGTTGCGTACCTCTTTGCATCAAGCACTAGATTAATCTACTTGCAGGCCAGATTGGCGGCCGGCGCAGGCTTCGGAGTGATGTCCGCGGATTCGAGACCCATGGCCCACTTGATCGCCTCGGTGTACATCTTCTGTACCCGTGGATCATCCCAATTTTCTTTCGGGTGTCCCAGGGTCGAGTAATAAACGCGTCCTTTGCCATAAGACTTCGCCCAGGTGACGGCGAAGTCATGATCCTTGCGATGCACCTTGGGGTTCGCCAGATCGAGTTTGCAGGGATCGAGCCGCATCAGCACCCGGACCTTGTCGCGGGAGAAGTCTTTCATCTGGTAAATCTCGTCGTGCAGCGTGAACTCGTGAGGCCATTGCTGCATGCCGGGAAAGTCCGGGTCTTCGACAATGATGGGCGCATCGAACGTCAGCCAGGGATGCTCATCGAAATCTCCCCCAAGCAGATCGACAAACTCGGGCCAATGAACCCAGGTGATGGCTGCGGCGTGAACACCGATTAATCCCTTCCCATCATCATGGATAAAAGAGAGGAAGTCGGCTTTCTGCTGCGCGTCCATCTCCGGGTCGCCACCCGTGAACATAAAGATGGCGTCGAAATCGTTGAGATTCTTGGCGTTGTATTCGAGTTTCTTTTTGGTAAGGACTTCTGTGTCGGTGCGGATGGTGGTATCCCAGAGGCCCGTCTTTTCGCCGAGTTGCTCAATTACGGCCATGGCATGAGAAACCGATTCGTGCCGGTATCCCTTTTCCTCCCCCAGAACAAGCAGATGCTTCTTCTGGGGGGCGGGTGCTTGCGCGATGCCCAGGTTGCACAGCAAGACAGCGGCGACAAGCCAACCGGGGCGTGTCATCTTCATGAGAAATACTCTTTCATAAAATCCCCGTGGGTTGATCAGAAGATGAACTTGCCACTAATTTGACCGATACGGGCAGGTGCAGTGTTGGTGACCTGACCGAACTGGCTGCTGTTGGCATCGCCGATTACCGAACCAGAGAGGAAATTCGCATGATTGAAAACGTTGAAGAATTCGATACGCAGGTTGATTGCGGTGCGCTCTGTCACTTTCGTGGCTTTCTCCACACCCGCGTCGGTGTTGATCGATCCCGGTCCGTGGAAGAGGTACTGCTTCGCACTGCCGGTCACGCCGCAAACTTCGTAGCCGCAGCTCAGGTTATTGGCGAAGGCTGAGGTATTGAAGAAACTATGTGACGCATTTCGCGGATTCAGTTTTTGAAGTGCAGCCACCTGAGTTGGATAGTCAAGTCCGATGTTGGTCAGAGCCACGTCGCCGCTGCTCTTTAAGTTGACTGGAAAGCCAGTGTTGAAACGGCTGATGCCGGTAACACGCCAACCCACGGTAGCCCGGTTGGATCCAAGAAAGCGATCAAACGGAAGAGACCAACTGTAGCTGGCCACGAAGTTATGCCTCATATCCCAGGTCGATTGGCCATAAGCACGAGACGGATCGCGAGGATCCCACTTGGCACCAACGTCGTCCAGCGATTTGGAATAAGTATAGGCGAGCAGATAGGTGATGTCTCGAGCACGACGTTCCGCCGATACCTGCAGCGAGTTGTAGCTCGAGTTGCCTGAGTTCTGCACGTAAGTCGCCTGGGCAAAGGCCACCACCGGACCGCCGTTGGAGTTGTGATAGTTGGGGCTGATGGTCTGGTTGTCTATCGCGCCTGCAAACGTGCCGTAGTACGTGGCGCCGTTTTGTGTATAGACGCCACCTTCGCCGCCCGGTCCACATCCCGCAAGGGACAAGCAGAGTGCCGAGTTGCCGTAGATCAAGTCTTCTGTGTGTTCAATGTGCCGCCCCTGGGTTGCTACGTAAGCCACGGTCAGTACGGTCGACTTGTCGAGTTGACGTTGGACAGAGAGATTGAAATGCTGGGCCGTATTGGTTTTGTTCTTGTTGTAATAACCGGGTACGTAGAGTGGCATGAGGTTGCCGAACTGGAAATTCGGAAACGGACCGGGCCCTGATGGAAAGGTAAAGGGAAAGTGCTGTCCCTGGGTTACACCATTTGAACGGGTGACGTAAGGACTCGCGAACTCGGTCGGCTGTGGCGAAACCCAGAAGAGGCCCCAAGGAGCATCCCCAAGAATGCCGAAGTTGCCATTATCCGAAACGCCCAGGTAGTAGAGACCGAAAGCCGCACGAATGCTGGTCTTGCCAGCTGCTCCCCAGAAGCCGCCTGATGGCGCGTAGGCGATACCAATGCGAGGTCCGAAATTGGTCCACCGTGTCGGAGAGATGGTGCTTGGAACTCCCGGATCGCCCGGAACCAGGTTGCCTGGAGGGGAGTTGGGAAATTTGACGGACTGCGCTCCCGGGACAGGTGTGGTCAGGCGTCCGTAGACGTCGCTCCAGGGCCGAGCGACATCCCAGCGGAGGCCGAAGTTGACGGTGAGGCTGGGAGCCGCCTTCCAGGAGTCCTCGCCGAAGAGCGCACCGTAACGGCTGCGGTTGTCGAGGAGTTGGATGGAGCATTGGATGAAGGAAGTCGGTGCTCCGATAAAGTAATCGGACACGTCCGCTTTTGTCTCGACTCCGTTGAAATTGAAATATCCGTTGGGTCCGCACGTGTTTCGAGCATTCAGCTGGTAGTAGCGGAAGTCGCCGCCAAAGCTGAGCGAGTGATTGTCCACGGTTTTGCTGACCGTATCGCCCACACCGTAGTTGGTTTCCGGCTGATAGAGATTCAGCCAGTTGTTGCCGACAGCAAAGTTGTTGAAGTACAAGGGCGGCAGGGATGAGGGATATCCAGGAGGTCCGCTGTTGACCAGGCCACCGTTTGCGGGATCGGTGTTGAACCCGTACTGAGCGTACGAGGGAATTGTGGAGGCGGAAGACGGTTCGGCCGTGTGCACAGAGTTCCGAAAGAACTGGATGCGGGCCACATTGACCGTGGTGGCGCCGATGGTTTTCGTGTTGCTCATCACGAAGAGCTGATTGCGCGACGGCTGCATTACTGGAAAGCCGGGTAGAGTCGGCAGGCTCGTGGTGGCCTGACTGTAGACGGGTATGATTGCAGTCGCATCGTCGTAGTGGTAGTAAAAGGACCAGTCGCCGGTCTTGTGATTGACGAAGTCGACCCGCTCGGCCATGTTTGTATCGACGATCGATCCCTTGTGGCTGGAGTCGTCGTAGTTGAAGCCGCCGGCTTGATTGGCAGCCGGAATGATTGGCAACGTGAGTTTGGAGACGGGGTCCATATAGGCGGAAATATTATGGCCGGGCACGCTAGCGCCGGTATTATCAGTGGTCATCACCGCCGTGCCGAGTTGGTTGTACATGGTGGGGGTGCAAGCCGGAGGTTGACATGCCGCTGACTCACCGACGATTGTCCCGCCTCCGCGGCTCATGAGGGTTGCAGCCCACGCATCACCCTGGACTGGAGTATTTAAGATGGCATCGGAAAAGACGCCATTCCGCTCATCATTACTTAGAACCTGTACCAGTCCGGTGCTGACGCCGGCTACCTGACGCGTTTGCTGGTAGTCAGTGAAGGAGAAGAGCCGATCCTTCCAGATAGGGCCACCCAAAACGCCACCGTACTGATGTCGCTTCAACTCGGCCTTGGTGGTGTCGAAGTAGTTGATCGCGTCCATCTTCTGGTTACGGTAGAACTCGAAGAGCGTTCCGTGAAAACTGTTGGTTCCTGACTTCGTCACAGTGTTCATGACTGCGCCGGTGAATTTGCCGTACTCAGCGCTGAAGCTGTTGGTGATCAGACGGAACTCGGCTACCGAGTCGGCATCTGGAATCATGCCCGCGCCCATATTTTTGGTCTCATTGACCTCGGCACCGTTGACCAAGAAAGCGTTGGCCCACTCCGGCTGACCGTCGGTGGAAACCGTACCTGATGAGCCATAGAGGCCGGAAGCGGGCGCGCGGTCGTTGTAGCTGCTTTGCGTATTCGCAGGAGCCACACCGGGTTGAAGTGCCAGCAGATCGAGATACGAACGGCCGTTGAGGGGCATGGACAGAATCTGAGAAGACGTGATGGTGGTGCCCATCGACGTGTTCGCGGTATCCACCTGCACCGTGCTGGCATCGACGGAGACTGTCTGGCTCACGTTACCGATTTTGAGGTCGAAGTCAAACTTAAGCTCGTCGTTGACGTTGAGATTGATCTTGTCTACGACACCATTCTCGAAACCGGCGTTGGAGGCGGTGAGGCGGTAATTTCCGGGGGGCAAAGCAAGAATGCTGTAGTGGCCGGAGCCATCCGTCTCGACGGTACGGGTATAGCCGGTGGTCGTCTGGACGATGGTCAAGGTCGCATTGGGAAGGACGCCACCCGAGGCGTCACGGACATAACCGGAGATAGATCCAGTCACATCTGCCCGCAGCTGCAGAGTACAGAGCATCACGGCTAAACAGAGATAAAGGGAACGGCCAACCAGTATCGCAAAGGAAGGGACAACGAATAGCTTCTTCAGCTCTCGGAGAACTTGCATTTCTAACCTCGCAGAATCACAGGAGTCTGGGGCCGGCAGGCGCGCGATGCGCCTACGATTACTTTGTAAGGTTCCATAAGGATGTATGAAGACCCTGCGTAATGCAACTACTTTTTACAGGCTTTTCAAAATAGCCCCGGTATTTCCCTAAGGGGATAGGTGCAACCGGGGAAAAGGCTTGCCAAAGCTTCGAGAAAGTCGAAATAATAATCAACTATTACTAAGTCTCGCGGTTTTCGTTTCAGGCAAAGTCGCTGCTGTGGTTGTCCAGTCCGCCGGCTGCTAGCCGATGCCGTCCTGTTGCTGTGTTTGTGCAGTCAACCAATGCCGGCTCAAAATACGGACTGGCAGCGGGCTGTCTCCTGGATCGGGAAGAATCCCCTGGAGCAGGAAAATGCCAAGCGCGGAGCGGCGGTTTTCCAGCAGTCTTGCGCTTATTGCCATGGCAAGAATGCCGACGGCGGCTCCGAGGCTCCTAACCTGATTCGATCCCTACTGGTTCGCCATGACAAAAACGGGGATCTTATCGGACCTGTGATACAGGAAGGCAGGCCAGACCGCGGGATGCCGGCTATACGGTTGCCGGCCGATCAGGCTACGGATGTGGTCGCCTATCTGCATGCGCTGCTTTCGCTCTCCGACAGCGCCGGCGATTCTGGCCCGTCGAGCAGCTACTCGCTTAAGCTGCTGCTCACGGGAAATGCGGAACAAGGCAAAGCATTCTTTAACGGCAAGGGCGGTTGTGCCGGCTGCCACTCGCCCCAGGGAGACCTGGCGCACATTGCGGCCAAGTATCCGCCGATCAACCTGCCGGCTAGATTTCTCTACCCGGTGGGAGCGCCGTCGATAGCCACGATCACTCTGCCGTCTGGCACCGTAGTTCAGGGAAGCCTGGTCCATCTCGACGCGTTCTCGGTATCGATCGTTGGACCCGATGGTTGGTATCGGTCGTGGCCGGTCGACAAAGTTAAGGTGGCCATCAAAGACCCGCTTGAAAAATATCATGAACTGATCACGCAATACTCCAACGCTGATTTGCATAATGTGTTCGCTTACCTGGAGAGTTTGCAGTGAGGCTGCTTCTTTCGATGATGCTGATGGCAGCCAGCCTGCACGCCCAGGGACTGGACCCGCAGAAATTGCTTACGCCCTCAGTCGACACCTGGCCGACCTACAACGGCGACTACACCGGGCGAAGATACAGTTCGCTCGACCTTATCAATCAGTCGAATGTGCATGGCCTGACGCTCGCATGGGCGTTTCAGACACACTCGGTGAGCGTCAAATCGACTCCCTCAGAGGTGAATGGGGTTCTGTACTTCTCAGTCCCTGACCAGGTGTGGGCCATCGACGCTACTACGGGCCGTCAAGTGTGGCACTTTAGCCGTCCTTCTCAGGGAGATCACCTCGGATCGAGGGGCGTTGGGATGTACAAAGACAAGCTTTTCTTCGGTACCCCTGACGCCCACGTCATCTGTCTCGATGCGAGGAACGGAAAGCAAGTTTGGGACACGGTGGTCGCGGATGTGACGGTTGGCTACTATGTGAGCGCCGCTCCGCTGGTTGTCGGGGACCAGGTGATTGTAGGCACCTCGGGAGACTCGGCAGACGTCCCGCACTTTCTTCTCGCGCTGGATCCTTCCACGGGAAAGGTCAACTGGCGCTGGGACGCGGTGCCTAAGCCCGGGGAGCCTGGATCGGAGACCTGGCCGGATGCGGACAGCATGAGCCATGGCGGGGGAAGCATCTGGGGTGCTCCGACGTATGATCCAGAACTCAATCTGATCTACGTCGGGACTGGGAATCCGCATCCCATACTGGCCGGCGGAGTGCGCAAGGGAGACGATCTTTTTACTTGTTCCATTGTCGCCATCCACGCGGACACGGGCAAGCTGGCATGGTACTTTCAGCCCTCCCCACACGATACGCACGACTGGGATGCGATCGAGACGCCCGTGCTGGTGGATGGGGATTTCCACGGTGTGAAGCGGAAGATGCTATTGCAGGCCAGCCGTAATGGCTACTTCTTCGTTCTGGATCGGGAGACAGGCAAGGCCCTGCTGACCGCTCCGTTCGTCGACACCGATTGGGCCTCGCATGTCGATAATCTGGGCAGACCTGTCCCCGCAGCAGAGAAAGAACCTCAACCAGATGGCGTCCTGGTGCGGGCAAACATGGATGGGGCCACAAACTGGATGGCTCCGAGTTTTGATCCCTGGACCAGGCTCTTTTACGTCAATACGCAGACTGCCTCAAGTCTCTGGTACCTGGTGTTGAACGATGACCACAAGCCAGACGGTCACCAGGGCGGCACGCTGAGCGATTTTTGGTCCTCTTCACAACTGAAGGCGCTTGATTACGAAACCGGGAAGACGAAGTGGCAGAGAGATCTCGGAAAGGGACATAGCTTCACTGGTGTTCTTACCATGGCAGGCCAGTTGCTCTTCTCCGGTGATACATCGGGCAATGTGTTTGCCCTCGATCCTACGAGTGGGAATACGCTCTGGCATGTGTACGCCGGAGGCACTCTGAACAGCTCACCCATGACGTACCAGATTGATGGCCAGCAATACCTGATCACGCCTGTCGACAGCGTGATCTATGCATGGACAGTGCCGACTGGGCGCCAGGGCCGTTAGCGCAAAGGGCATCCGCTACCAGCCACTCGGGAGTAAACTAGAGTTCACTATGGCGACCACGACCCATGTTCCGGTTGAGGTTTACTTGCGCTCCTCCTATGAGCCCGATGCGGAATATGTGGATGGGGTGATTGAGGAACGACCCCTGGGAGAGAACGACCATTCTGCTTGGCAACTGGCGATTTTGAAGTGGTTTTTGCAGCACGAGAAGGATTGGAATCTACGCCTCCGTCCGGAGCTGCGCATTCAGGTGGCTGCGACACGCTTTCGCGTTCCCGATGTGACGGTGCTCGACCGCGCGCAACCCATAGAGCAGATCATTACTCACCCGCCGTTGGCGGTGTTCGAAGTGCTGTCGCCCGAAGACACGATACAGCGTCTCAAGCGGAAGCTCGAAGACTACAGGATCATGGGTATCCCGGAAATATGGGTGATTGACCCTCAGGACGGCGCCTATTACCGATATGAAGAGCGCCAGCTCCTGCGTAGAGATTCGTTCTCTTACGGCAAGAAGGGCATCGTCTTCGATATGGATCGGATCAAGGATCAACTCGACTAATAGGGCTGCTGTTCGCGTTGGCGGATGAAGCTCTCCGGCGTTCCGTCTGCCGGGTTTACAAAGATGATGTCCTTTGGATCCCGTCTCGGCGTGTCGATGGCAAGAAAGACGACCGGCCCCTCGATGATGCTGGGTAGCGCATGAACGATCCGGCGCTTGAAGAAGAGTAAGTCGCCTGGCGCGAATTCTGCTCCATTCGACGAGTCCCCCATCCAGAACGTACCTCTCCCTGACAGGACATACAGATATTCGTCGGACCCCTCGTGATAATGAGCAGGTGTTTCCCGGTAGACCCGAAACACGCGCGAGCTCGCGGCCACTTCGTCAGTGAGGTACGTATCCAGCAACATGGTTTCCGCAGTGTCGGGAAAGGAGCTGGCGACCTGATTGAGATTGAAGCGCTGGAAGCTTTGTTTGTCTGCCATGAGGGTTCTCCACTACTCAAGGCCATAATACTGCCGCTGCATTCTTCTTGAAATGCGGGGTTTTTGGACATTCTTTTTTCCCAGAGCGATAATCGGGGGCGGTTTCGCTAGTGCTGATTGGGTTAGGGTGAGAGGCATTAAGGGTATGGGTCTGCTGGGGAGGCATTTGGTGTGGGGCACGGCGGTTTGCCTGAGCGCCGCACTGGCAGCGCACGCGCAATCGGCATTGCCGGAAGGATCGGGTAAAACGGTGGTCGAGCGCATGTGCACCACCTGCCACGGAGTCGAGCAGTTCACCGGGCTGCGGATGACGAAGCAGCACTGGTCGCAAACTGTGGAAGACATGGTTGCACGAGGCGCCCACGGCAGCGACGACGATATCAACCAGGTGGTCAGATATCTGACGGAGAACTTTGGCACGGTTGGCGGTGCGAAAGCTGCAGTCATGTCTGAGCCGATGAAGCAGGAACCCGCCAGCGCTGCGGAGTCTTCAGCGTACAACGGGAACAAAGCCATCCAAAACCGCAGGAAGCTTGGCGGCCAACTCCCGGGAGTCAGCTTTGACCGGCTGCTGAAGGCGAGCGAAGAGCCCCAGAATTGGCTTACTTATGGGGGGACGTATCGCAGCACTCATTACAGTTCCCTGGCGCAGATCACACCCGCCAACGCCAAGGATCTGGAGCTCAAGTGGGTATTTCAGGCCTGGTGGCTGGGCCCCTTTGAAAATACTCCACTGGTCGTGGACGGCGTGCTCTATACGACCCAGGGCGACGATGTGGTGGCGCTCGATGCCACCACAGGGCGCCTATTCTGGATCCACCCATACACGCCCGCGGCTGACACCAAGGCATGCTGCGGTCGCATTACCAGAGGGCTAGCCATCCTGGGGAACACATTGTTTCTCGGCACGGTCGATGCACACCTGATCGCGCTGGACGCGAAAACAGGAAAAACCCTTTGGGACACGACGGTGGCTAAGACGTCTGCTGGCTATTCGATCGTCGCTGCTCCGCTGGTGGTGAAAGACAAGGTGATCATCGGAGTCGCCGGGGGTGAGTACGGCATCCGCGGTTTCCTGGCTGCTTTCGACGCTGAGACGGGGAAAGAGGCATGGCGCTTCCATACCATTGCCGGGCCTGGCGAAGCCGGTGGGGAAAGCTGGGGAGGGGACTCGTGGAAGCATGGCGGTGGTTCGATATGGACCAACGGTTCCTATGATCCAGAGACGAACCTGACCATCTGGGGAGTCGGCAATGCCGCCCCGGACTACTACGGAGATATCCGTCCTGGTGACAATCTCTATTCCTGCTCCCTGGTGGCGCTCGACGCGGATACGGGGAAATTGAAGTGGTACTACCAGGCCAATCCGCATAACGAGTTCGATTGGGACGCGGTGCAGGTTCCGCTGCTGGCGGATATCGACTGGCACGGTGAGCCGCGCAAGGTTTTGCTTTGGGCGGACAGAAACGGCTTTTTCTACGTGCTCGACCGGACCACGGGCCAGTTCCTGCTGGGCAAGCCGTTCGTCAAGCAAACGTGGAATGCGGGTTTCGATGCTAAGGGACGGCCGGTGATGGCTCCCAACACTGAGCCCAGCGCAGCCGGCACTCTCGTCTTTCCCGACAACCAGGGAGGGACTAACTGGTTCAACGCGTCGTTTAGTCCGCGTACGAAATTCTTTTATGTAAACGCCCGCGAGAATACTTCGGGGATGTTCCACAAAGGCCCAGAGGAGTACGTGGAAGGAGAAACGTATTTCGGCAAGGGCCTTTCGGGGCGAGTAAGAAGCGAAGCTCCGGTGGTGGGGGCAGATGAAGAGAAGTACACCGCCGTTCGAGCGCTCGATCCGCAGACCGGCGAGCGGAAGTGGCAGTTTAAGTTGAACTCGGGCAACAGCATCGACGCGCACAAAGGCGGGCTTCCTAGCCGGGGCGCGGCCGGAATTCTGACCACGGCAGCCGACGTCTTGTTTACGGGCGGTCCTGAAGGAGACTTTGTGGTGTTGGATGCGCGGAATGGCGCTTTGCTATGGCGCGCGGCGCTGGGGGGCGAACTGATCAATAGTCCCATCACCTATTCCGTCGACGGCAAGCAATACGTTGCGGTTGCCGCGGGCACGGCCCTGTTCGTTTTTGGTTTGCGGTAGGAGCGGGAGAGTATGGGGGCAATCACAACGGGTCTCAAGTTGGGTGTGGGCTTGGCAGTGGCGAGCGGTATTTTGCTTGCTCAGCAAGGCGTCGTTTCTCAGACCCCCGGCGATCCGGCCAAGGGCCAGGCGATTTTTGAAGGCAAAGGTGGGTGCCTCTCCTGCCATCGCGTTGCGGATGAGGGATCGCTGAGGGGACCAGATCTCAGCACCGTCGCCACCGAGCGCACAGTTGAGGAATTGCGAAAGTCGTTGCTCGACCCCGCCGGGGATGTGCAAGTCCGGAACCAGCTTTATCGCGTGGTGACCAGTGACGGCAAGACGATTACGGGAAGAATCCTAAACCAGGATGAGTTCAGTTTGCAGATGTTGGACTCGGATGGCCGGC
>Ga0182024_10018651_pt1 | contig 12889 bp, 10 predicted proteins | sample P32metaG_FD_120480 | JGI IMG/M metagenome (GOLD analysis project Ga0182024, IMG submission 120480) | Permafrost microbial communities from Stordalen Mire, Sweden - P3-2 metaG (Illumina Assembly) | ecosystem: Environmental > Terrestrial > Soil > Wetlands > Permafrost | place: Sweden: Stordalen...
ACCGAGGAGTCCGAAGTAGTAATCATGATCGCAGTTAGAGACCGAAGAGATGCATGGGTCGGACCGAGTTCCAGACCTGAAGATTGATTACGAGCGAGCTTGGGTTGGCTAGAGCAAAGGCAACAGCTTCAACGAGAGCGAAATGGCGCTCTTCCACGAGTGCGTGCCGAAGTGTGCTCGAAAACTACTTGACACCGCCGATATTGTCAGAGAGGCGATTTTTCGCCAACTGATCGGCCGGAACGAACCCAAACCTCTTCGCCTTCATTGACTTGCCCTACCTCTAGGCCTAAGATTTCAGCCCATGATCGGTCAGACCATCTCGCACTACCGCATCGTTGAGAAGCTCGGCGTGGGAGGCATGGGCGTGGTCTACAAAGCCGAAGACACCCAGCTAGGACGCTTTGTCGCCCTCAAGTTCTTGCCCGACAATGCCGCCGACGATCCCCAAGCCCTCGAGCGTTTCCGCCGCGAAGCCCGCGCCGCCTCGTCGTTGAACCATCCCAACATCTGCACCGTCCACGAGATCGGCCAGCACGACGGCCATCTCTTCATCGTGATGGAGTGCCTCAGTGGCGAAACCCTGAAGCACCTGATTCAAGGCAAGCCCATGGAACTCGATCGCCTGCTCACCCTGTCGATCGAAGTTGCCGACGCTCTCGAAGCCGCCCACAGCAAGGGAATCGTCCACCGCGACATCAAGCCCGCCAACATCTTCATCACCGACCGCGGCCACGCCAAGATTCTCGACTTCGGTCTCGCCAAAGTCGCGCGCGCCGCCAAGTCGACCAGCGGCGATTCGCAAACCGTCGCCGACACAGCTGTCCTCGATCTAACCAGCCCCGGCACCGCGGTCGGCACCATTGCCTACATGTCGCCCGAGCAACTCCGCGGCAAAGATCTCGACCCACGCACCGATCTTTTCTCTTTCGGCGTCGTGCTCTACGAAATGGCTACCGGCGTTCTTCCCTTCCGTGGAGAAACCTCTGCCGTGATTACCGACGCCATTCTCAACCGGCAGCCCACTGCCCCCAACCGCCTAGTTCCCGAAACTGCTCCCAAGCTCGATGAAATCATCAGCAAGCTTTTGGAAAAAGATCGCGAGCTGCGCTGCCAGACGGCCGCCGAACTGCGCGCTGATCTCAAGCGCCTCAAACGCTCCATCGATTCCTCCCGCACTTCAGTCGTCACTGAAACAGAAGCAGCGCAGCAGTCCTCCTCCTCCGCCGTAGCAGGCGCTTCCACTCCAGTTCCCGTACAACGCAAGAAATTTCCCGTCGCGCTGATTTTCGCTCTAGGCCTGCTCGTGGCCGCCGCTGCCGGCCTGTACGCCGGGAAGAAATTCTTCGCCACCGCTCCCGCGGAACCTCCACTCTACCGTCAGCTCACCTTCCGCCGCGGCAGCATCCGCTCCGCCCGCTTTGCTCCCGACGGACAAACCATCCTCTACAGCGCCGCCTGGCAGGGTGGGCCCTTGGACGTCTTTACCGCTCGTCCCGAAGCCCCTGAGGCTCGCTCCATGGGCTTGAGTCATACTCAGCTCATGTCTGTCTCGTCCGCATCGGAGATGGCTGTCCTGCTGAACAGCAAGGCCCTCGGTACCTGGGTCAGCATGGGCACACTGGCGCGCGCGCCGCTAGTCGGAGGCGCCCCTCGCGAAATATTGGAGCAGGTGCAATGGGCAGACTGGTCAGCCGACGGAAACAGTCTCGCCGTCGTGCGCGATTTCGGCGGCCGCAATCGGCTGGAGTTCCCCATCGGAAAGTCGCTCTACGAAACCGGCGGCTGGATCGGCCACCCTCGCGTCTCTCCCAAGGGAGACCTCATCGCTTTCATCGACCATCCCGTGCAAGGCGATGACCGCGGCACCATAGCCATCGTTGATCTCGCGGGACACAAAAAAGATCTCTCCGACGAGTGGTACACAATCCAAGGCGTGGCCTGGGCTCCCAACGGCAAAGAAGTGTGGTTTACCGCCAGCAAGTCCGGCGTCGATCGCACGCTGTACGCGGTCACACTCGATGGCAAGGAGCGCATGGTGTTGCGCCTGCCGGGTGCGCTGATGCTCTTCGACATCTGGAAGGACGGCCGCGTCCTGATGATGCGCGCCAGTTGGCGTCGCGAACTCGTCGGCATGGTCGGCGGAGAAACCAAACAGCGCGATCTTTCCTGGCTCGATTATTCCTATCCCGCCGGACTTTCGCCCGACGGCAAGACTCTCCTATTCGACGAAGAAGGCGGCGGCGGCTCGCTAGCATATTCCAAGTCAGGCGGACTCTCTTACGCGGTTTACATTCGCAAGACCGACGGCTCTCCGGCCGTCCTCCTGGGAGAAGGCGGAGCGCTCGCCTTGTCTCCCGACGGCAAATGGGTAATTTCCCAGACTAACGATTCCGCTTCTCAACTCAGGCTGCTGACCACCGGCGCCGGCGAAGCCCGCGACCTCACCAAGGACAACGTGAACCACACCTGGGCACGTTGGTTTCCCGATGGCAAGCGCATCCTCTTTTCCGGCAACGGCCCCGGCCAGGGAGTCAGACTTTACGTCTACGACATAGCATCGAACAAGAGCCAGCCCATCACACCAGAAGGTGTGGACGGCAACGCTTTCTTCGTTTCACCCGACTCTCAGTGGGTAGCCGGCATCGGTCCCGACCGCAAGGGATACCTCTACCCCGTAGCAGGCGGCGAGCCGCACGTGATTCCCGGACTTAACCCCGGAGAGCAGCCCATCACCTTCAGCACCGACGGCCGCGCTCTCTACATCTATCAACCAGGAGAACTCCCCGCCAGCGTCTATCGCCTCGATATCCAAACCGGACAACGCACTCTCTGGCGCCAGCTCCTCCCCAGCGATCCCGCCGGAGTAGAAACCATCGGCCCCATCCTGATGACCCCCGACGCCCAAACCTGCATCTTCGGCTACCACCGAATGCTAGCCGACCTGTATCTAGTAGAAGGCCTGAAGTAAAAAGCAGCCGCAGTATGGGTGGCGCAGCGCTTCCAGCGCTGCTAGGTCAACGAGTGAAATCGAGTTGTTACGCCAATCTGCCCCAGAGCCGCTGCGCTACACTGTCATCCCCTCGGAAAAAACCGTGAAACGAAGACGAGAAGAAACGTTATCCGCGTAGAGTGTGGGGTTTCTGTGCTCGTTCACGCAACTCCCGGCGTGACTGCCTCTCGTTTCGCTGGCAGAAGCGCTAACAGGACAACTCCGATCCCAAGGAATACGATCACATCAGCAAAATTCCGGTGGATGCCGTGAATCCACGCTTCCACGGTTTGGATAGCCATCACCCCGCCGTGGGAGATGTTCCACCAAGCTGCTAGAGCAATCATCGAGCGATGCCCAGACGGCCTTCTTGCGGCTATGAGTAGAAAGACCCCGACCGGAATAAAAAGCTCAGAAACATCGGATGGATCTCGTTCTTCCCCTCCAAAAGCCATCTGGAATGCCGCAGATCTGTATATAGAAAATAAATCATGGCCAGATTGAACAGCCCCACGATCGCCAGGACGATCTGTGTCAGGCGTTCTCTTTTCACATTGACCTCATTTGAGCGACCAGTTCCGGCGTACGGACAGTCTCAACACTTGACCAAGTCCACGCCTGCCAGATGATGACCGAGGTGCACACAGTTTCGATCGTTGCGAAGAACAAGTACTCTGGAAAAGCAGGCGGCCTGCCCCATCCGGCCAGAGGCGGAACGAAGGTCAGGAAACCGTTCACAAGGGTCATGATGCTACCCGCGATTATATTCGCCAGCCGGTTCGCTCTAAACGGAAGCAGTCGACATGCCAAAATCATGGCGATGGGTATTTCCATCAAGCCGCTGAACCCATCAGAGCCCATGGGGAGAGAGGCTCGAATGAATTTCGCGAGCCAGCAATAGCGAACAGGGCAACCACGTCCGCATACAGGTAGTTCAATAGCGCGAATATCCACAGCGCAGACAACCGCTCCTTTGTGTCGTGCATGTTAACCTCCTGCGGAATACTTACGGTCCGGCGGCGGAATAAGTTTCAGATGCAGCAAACAGATTGTGGCGTCAGTTGGCGCTATCAGGCAATGCGCTCAAAACGCGGTCAGGCGAAATCGCGACTTTGCGTTCGCCATCCCGCTCAAGTGCTGCCACTCCGCAGGTAGTGTCTTAACTCAGAGACACTACCCACTCCCCAGCTTTCATTGACTTGACCGCTTCCTCGACGTAGGATTTTGCCCAGTCGACCATTACCTTTTTCATAGCGCAATGTCAAAACGAATTGGCCATTTCGGAGGATCACTTGCCACTTTCATGTTTCCGTCGTCTAGGCGCAGCAGCGTTTTTCGCGGCTGCATGGATCGCCCTATCTACAACCGCGCATGCTCAGAGTTCGCCGGGCCCGCAGCCCGTTCCCATGCCGCCGCCCATCGCTGCGCCGGCTGACACGCCTTATCCTGGAACGATTTCGCTGCTTGTCGACATCACCAACCTCAAGGATCACGTGCTGAGCGTGCATGAGACGGTTCCGATAAAAGGCCGCGACATTACGTTGCTCTATCCCGAGTGGCTCCCCGGTACGCACTCGCAGTCGAACCCAGTGGCCGACCTTGCCGGGCTGGTCGTCACGGCGAATGGCAAACGCGTCCCATGGGTGCGCGACCGCGTAGACATGTATGCCTTTCATGTTGAGGCGCCGCAGGGTGCAACGACTTTGGATCTCAACTTCCAATATCTGGCCTCGCTGGATCCAAAACGAAGCCGCATTTCCTCGAAATTCGCAGACGTAACCTGGAACAACGTGCTGCTCTACCCCGCGGGATACTTCTCGCGGGATATCAAGTTCGAAACTACGCTGCGCTTGCCGGAGGGATGGCACTTCGCCTGCTCCCTGGACGTGAAATCGCAGAACGGCAACCTGGTTGAGTTCAAAGACACGACCCTGAATACGCTGATCGACTCGCCGCTTTACGCGGGCATCAACTTCAAGCGTTTAGATCTCTCAACCGGGCCGGACAACCCGGTGTATCTCGATGTCTTCGCCGACAAGCCTGCCGATCTCGAGATCACTCCGGAAGAATTGCAATTCCACAAGAACCTTGCGATTGAGGCGCAGAAGCTTTTCAATTCGCATCACTACGATCGCTATGATTTTCTCTTTTCTGTTAGCGACATAGTCAGCGGCAAAGGACTGGAGCACCATCAATCGAGCGAGGACGGTTCTGCAGCCAATTATTTTACGGACTGGAGTGCGGGAGTAGGCAGGCGGGCTCTTCTGCCCCACGAATACACTCATTCGTGGAACGGCAAGTTCCGGCGGCCGGCTGACTTGTGGACGCCCAATTTCAACGTGCCGATGCGCAACGACCTGCTATGGGTTTATGAGGGCTTGACGGACTATTACGGCAATGTCCTCACGGCACGTTCCGGCATGCGGACTCCCGAGCAGGCCCGCGACACATGGGCACAAATCGCTGCGTCCTTCGAAATCAGTCCGGGACGAACGTGGCGCTCTCTGCAGGACACTACCAACGGGCCGATCATTTCGTCTCACGGGGCTTTCCAGCAGACCTGGCCAAGCTGGGAGCGCTCGTTCGACTACTATCCCGAGTCCGACCTCATCTGGCTCGATGCCGACACGAAGATCCGCGAGCTGAGCGACGGGAAAAAGTCTCTTGACGATTTCGCGAAACTCTTCTACGGAATCAAAAACGGGAGCTACGTCACGGTTGGTTATACGTTGGAGGACCTGGTGAAAGCGATGAACACCGTGCAGCCCTACGATTGGGCAGGATTCTTTCGCACGCGGGTTTACGAAGTCAACCCGGACGTTCCGGAAAACGGGTTCGCGCAGGGCGGCTATCGGCTGGTGTACAACGATAACGAACCGGAGTGGATCAAAAAGGACGAAAGCGTTCGCGGCGCGAGCTTCGCGACCTCGCTGGGCTTCTCGATAAAGCCGGACAGCCCTGATTCACATGGCAGCCTGAGCAATGTTGGGTGGGATAGCCTGGCCTTCAAAGCTGGCATCACGCCTGATATGCAACTGCAAGCCGTCAACGATCAGAAGTACACTGCGGCGTACCTGCGCGAAACCATCCTCGCGGCGGAGAAAACCAGGGAACCGATCAAGCTCTTACTTAAACACGCCGACGAGTTTGTCACGATCTCGCTGGACTACCATGGCGGAATGCGCTACCCGCACCTGGAGAGAGTCGAGGCCACGCCCGATCGTCTGGATGCGATAGTCGCACCGGCGAAATAGAAGGAGCCAATAGACCAATTGTGGTTCGCTGGTGCGCGGTCAATGAGCGCCATTGCGATGCGATAACTCTTCAAATCCATCAAAAACTGCTGGGATGGGTTCCGGCTACCGCGTTGCGGCGAAGACGCGACGGCCCACGATGGCGTCGTAGACGCTTTGTTCCACAGCGGTCAGCTCCGCCTTGCTTTCCAGGACGAGATCGGCGTAGCACTTGCTGGGCAGCACATACTGCCGCGCCGCCGGCAACACGTGATTCTTGTACTGCCACAAGATAAAGTCCAGGGGACGTTGACGCTCGGTGATGTCCCTCACCTTTCGCCGATGGAAACAAATCTCGTCAGGAGCTTCCAGGTAGATGGATAGGTTGAAGAGCGGGCGCAGTTGCGCAAAATGCAAAGCCAGGATGCCTTCCACGATCAGCAGCGACTTGGCAGGAACGTGTACGCGCTGGTCGTTCACCCGCAAGTGCTTCGCAAAGTCATAGATGGGAGCGTCGATGGCCTTGCCTGCGGCGTAGTCGCGGATCTGGCTCTCCAGCAGATGCATGTCGATGGCATGCGGAGCGTCGTAATTCAGTTTCGCCCGGTCCTCCAGCGGAAGATGGTTCATCTCGATGGAGTAGCTTTCCATAGAGATAACGTGGCCGTTGAGGCGAGAAGATACCCGCCTGGCTATCGTCGATTTACCGCTGCCGGAGGGGCCAGCCAGTCCGACGATAAAGACATCTCCCGCAACCGGAACTGAGGCCCGTCTGTTCAATCCTTTGTCAGCCATGCCAAAGCTTCCTTGCGGGTCTCAAAAACAGGAAATTTGCGGCGCGAGAAGCTCTTCACGTTCTCAGAGAACGCCTGAGGAAAGCTCTCTGTTCCCGTCCATGCGGATTTCTTGACATAGAGCTTGTCGAAGACGGCGGTTTCCTTCATGACTCGAATGGCTTCCAAATCAAAGGACGCTCCCGTGAAATCGGAAAGGATCAGAACTGAACCCAGGGGGCGAGTAATCACAAATTCGGGAACTGCCCGGAAAATCGTTTCGACCTCTGTTGCCGGACAGTTTGACAGATCCAGCAGAAGAACCTGCTTCCCCTGATGATAAATGAAATGAATATGGTCGTTCAGGTGAAGTCGACTGTCAGCAGCGCGGCGCCTGGCGCGGGATGCCTCATAACCTGCAGACGGCCGCGCTCTTTCTTCGTTTTCGCTCTTCGGCAGGCTTGTGTGTGGTTTCACTACTTTCATGCTACGCCAACAAACGATGTTCGCGGTCGCACGGTAGGTCAATGACCCGGCATTTGTCGTCAGTCATGGGTGGCACAAAACAAAACGCCGCCGGCAGGTTGTGCCGGCGGCGTCCAACTAAATCCTACGTTACTTTCGCGAGTCCTTAGGTGGAGCGTTGGGAGACTCTCTCTCCTCGCCCTGGGACCTGGGGAATGGCCGGTCCGCATGGATGTCCGGGATCGGTCTCTCGCCACTCGAACTGAAACGAGGCTCGTCTGCCGAAGCTTCGAGCGCGTTCTTGGTAGTGTAGGCGGCTTCGTTAAAGAGCCCTCCCGAAGGCGCTTTCGCGACCATGAATACTCCAAATGCTTTACCGTTCACGTACGAGGACGAAAGATAGTCGGCAAGCATCGGTCCGTTCTGCGAAGCTGGCAACCAGCTGATTTTCATCGCACCAGCTCCCAGATCTTTTCCTTTTGTCCAGGTCTTGCCTCCATCCGCGGAGGTGGTGAAGCCTACGTGTATCTCGCAAGTGGAATCGTTGCAATCGGCTTGGGGATAATAGTAGTACGTGCTGGTAAGTTCGGCGGTCTTGCCGGAGGTGCGACGATTCACCCCCAGCCCAGGAATGAAGTGGTCAACGGTGCTGTTCAACGGATCAATCGGAATGCGAGCGGGCGCTGTCCACGTAGTTCCGTTGGTCGAAGTGCTCATCACCAGGTCATTGGTGCTGCAGCCTGTGCGGAAGCTGCAATCCGACCAAACGACGTAGAGTTTCCCGGATCCATCCATACCGGTGGAAGGAAAGGGCAAGCCGACGCTTCGCAAACTGCTGTTTCCCTGGAAGGTGTTAACCACCGCGATGGTGAAGCTCGAATTCCAGGTTTTTCCCCCGTCGGTTGAGGTAAATGCCTGCATGTTATCTCCGAGGAACGGCACCACCACCTGGCCATTGGGCTGAACCAGAGGCTCTGCTCCGGATCCAAAGGCTTCGTCTTTGGTCGTCTGCGCCGGTCCCCAGGTCAGACCACCATCGGTCGAGGTACTCATGAGAATGGTTCCGACGTCCCATTCGGAGTAGCAATTGCCGTAGAACGGGCTTTTGGCATGGTTGTCGCAGGTGATCCAGTTCTTGTCGTCTCCGCCACTACTGTCGACCAGGATCGGATTGTCCCAGTGAAGTCCGTCCTTGGAGCGGCTGACGGCGACGTTGTCCCCTGAGTTGCCAATCGGAAGACTCGAAATCATCCACACTCCGTGTTTCACGTCGTAAACAACCGACGCATCGCTTGCTGCCGAGTTACTGCCGCCCTTGTAGTTGACGGTGAGTCCAGGAAGAGAACCGTGGGTCCAGGTTTTGCCGCTGTCCTTGGAGGTCGCAAACCCGAGGTCCGCGCCTCCGCCATCATCGACGCGAGCCACCTGAAAAGCGGCAACCATAGTTGTGTCCCACGAATAGGTGTCGGGCTCAACTTCGGTCTTGTGCTGGCTGTAGCTGTTGAGGAAACTGTCGTTGCTGATCTTGACCAATTGCGCATTTGCCGGCGCCATCATGGCGAGGCAGACCGCACACGTGAACGCGAAGGTGTGAATCACAGAAAAGCAGTGGATCCGATAGCTACAGAAAGTTCGCTTCATCAAGTTGTCCTCAATCGCGAATCTAGTTCTTACCTTCAAGAAACAGGCGCAAGTATGACACCCATCTCCTACCCCTGCAAGACTGTGCAAATATTTTCATCTGGACGCAGCGAGCGATCGGTCGTGACATTGCAAAACCTGCCACATCCTGCGCGGATTCGGAAGCGAGGCAATAACGCTGGCGTGCCGGCGGCTGGCAGGAACTGGATAGCCCAATTCCAGCCCCTGCCCAAGCAAACCGCGGCACTTTGCAGACTCAACGTACGATCAGGAAATTAGCGTTACTGGAACGCAATCACTCCGAACAATCCGTCGACATTATTGCCCGGTCCAGCAGTAAAGTAGAGTTGGTTCGTCTTGCCGTTGGCGGTCGTGCCTCCGCCGAATTCGATTCCCCAAAGCTGGTTGATGGTAATCGGCTTCTTGGCAAGGTTCTTCAAGGTACCTACAAATGCCCCGGTGGTGAGATTGAATCCGTTAATGGTCCCGGTATTCGTGTTGTTGGAGATCAGCAGGGTATTGCTCAGCGGACCAAAGTTCTTCGGGGCAATGGCAAATCCCCAGGGCTGGTTCAGTGGCGCTCCGTGAGCGAACCGCTTCACGAACTTGCCAGCCTCCGTAAAGATATCAATGTACCCACCCCCGCCGCCTGACGCATTAGTATAGGAGACGTAAAGCTTACCCTTGATGTCCTGGACGTTGAACACCACGAAGCCCTTCGGAATCTTTGTATCGGTAAACGACTTTACGAAAGTGAAGGTGCCATCGTACATATCGATTTTGTTGTTGTTAACGTCGGCGGCATAGATAAAATTCCCCGAGCTCTTGCTGGTTATGGCCAGACCCGTGTAGGCGGCTTTCTTGCCTGAATTGTTCACCGCAATCAGGGAATTCGCGGGCTCGAAATCGGACCAGCCCTGAATGGTTCCGTCCAGCGTTGCAAACAAAAAGAGCGACGTCCAAGTATCGATTTTGAACTCAGTCGAACCATTGTAGACAATTCCCGTCGGCGATCCGGGCCCTGGCCCGCTGGCGGGAGGAATCGTCACCTGCAGACTCTGCGGGACACCGGCGCCGTTGTAAAGTGTGGACCACCCGTTCCATTCGTCACTCACCCAGAACGGTTCGCTAGGAGCGTAGGCCAGTCCCCAGGCATTCTGCAGCAGGGGATCCTGATGTTTAGCCTTGCCAGTCTGATTTGAAGTCAGGTCAGTTAATTTGTATTGTGCCAGGGCCGGGCTGGAACTGAATCCAAACAGGAGCGCGGCCCACAAAGCTAAGGCGGTGGTGCGAACAAATAGACGTTGCATTCTGATTTCTCCTTTTAACTAAGTAAGCTCGGCTGGATGAGCACCGTCACCGGACGACCTTCCCAAGCAAGGCCTTTGTGCAGGAGCGGCTTGATCGTTGACTTTATAGTCCAGGAGCGCGCCGCAGTTGTCACGAATATGTAAAAAAAACAGCTCGGCCATCCTCAGTAGTGCGGCTATGGACGCCTGTTGTGAACCTCTCCGTCTGAGCCTACTTCTGTGCGGCAGCAACAGCCGTCACGGTGAAGTTCGACGTAGAGTAAGGATCCTGGATTCGTGCCGTTGATCGACTTGGAGGCACCGGCATTGCTGTTGCTGCGGGTAATCGTGTTCTTGGGCAAAAGACCAAAGACGACGAGATTGTCGGATGTTCCCAGGTAGACCTTTCCGTTGGCGATTGTGGGCAAGTCGAAATGCGTAGTCGGATCTATCGCATCTCGCGTGGGATTCTGGGTTGAACTGTATAGCAACTTCAGGTTGGTGGCGTTAAATGCGTTCAGAGAATGCCTGCCGTCCTGGGTCTCTATGCCCCACAGAATGCCATTGTTGACGCCATTGGCCGAGATGGAAAAAAGGCTCTCAGTGTAATGTGCGGCCGCAGTCGTCGCCACGGGCCCGGAGGACAACACTCCGTTGATCAGCGAGAACGCCTTGACTGGCTGCCCTACGGCACCGAAGTAGACGAGGTTGTTCCAATAGGTAGCGCCGCCGTCGATTTCATCTTTCCTGTTGGGGTCGAAAGGTTCCTCTTGCACGACTTGATCAGCCATCGAGTTGTACTGCCCCAGATTGTCCCGATTTACGAGGTAAATCACCCCCTCTTTTCCAGCGGTGATTCCCAAATGAGGGTACGGACCTTTCTGGTCGGGCAAAACGACGAGCCCAGACGACCCCAAATCCAAGTCCTTGGCGTAAAGGTCAGCTTGGTTGTAGGGAGTAAAGTAGTCGACCAATTTAAAGGCACCGTCTCCAAGACTTAGCTTCAAGACCGTGTCGCCATAGTTCAGGCCGCCGACGTTGTGGTCGAAAACTCCCTCGCCGGTGGTCACATACACGTCGCCACTGCTGTCGACCGACGGACCGTCTCCAGCCATCCACATACCTGGGATGGCCTGCTGGGTCGGCCCCACGTCGAGCACGGCCAGTTGCTTCAGGTTGCTTGCGTTGTACGCCATCATCCATGCGGCGGAGGGCGGGTCCTGCGCGCAACCCGCGGTGCCGAAGGCGATGTAGATCACACCTTTCGAGAGCAGGAGCGCGGGGCGCTGCATGCGATGCCGGCTGTGGAAGGTGACCTCCTTGCCGTCGCTGTCATAGGAACCTTTAATCACCACCGGTCCGCCGAATTTTTCCTTTCCCGTGGTGACATCCAAAGCGTGCAACCGGTGCACGTATGTGCCACTTTCCAATGTCTTCGCCACCAGATAAATGGTGTTGGTGGTGGGATCGATTACAGGAGTTCCGACGATTCCGACTTCGGTGAAACCGGTGTTGGGGCAACCCTGTTCTGCGATTGAAACTGTGGTTACTTTCGGGGGGTCGATGAAGCTCGTGTACCACAATGGCGAAGCATTCTTGCCGGTCTTGTTGTCGGCGTCAAAGGCGTAAATCCCATCATGCAATGTGGCTACGAACACTACATTGTGCTTTGCCCCGTTGACTTGCAGATTGGGCACGTACAAGGGCTGTGCAACGACCATGCCATCAAGGGGGTGAGTAAAGAGCTTGCCAAACTGCCTGGTGTTGACCAGGGCTCGCGTCAAATGGGCTTCATTGAGATTTTGCCCGGTGCGCGCAACATCGTTGTGGTGCGTCAGGACCGAGATCTGGGCCCGGCCTGGTAGCGTCAGCACCGCGGAAACCATGGCCACACAGACTGCAATGGCCTTGCGAGAACGCTTGAACATGACGCCCCTCCTAGACTTCAAAGGCACGGGCCAAGTATTACACCATCTCCCCTTCGCATCGCTGTGCAAAATTCTTCATCTGTAGAGTCTGAGATCGGCGCCATGTACCCGCAATGAACGGTTCCTAATGTTTATCTATCGAGTACATGTACCAGGGTCGAACGAGGGTATGTCCTAATGATTCTTGCGCACTTTCCACGCTCATATATGCTTTCAGTAACGCGACATTAAACATCTAGCTGCTGCCTCTTTCGTTGTTCTTGGTGGGTTGCTCTCCGACTGAACCTTTGACTTCTTCCAGAGAAGAAACAGCGGTAGATCCCCATAGGAGCAGAGGTATCCCCAATGATGTTTGCGAGAGCTGGTTTGTTGTTTTCTTTGCTCGCTACTGAGTTGATCGTCTTTTTTCCTACCAATACTTTGGCTCAGGACCAAAGCGAACACGTCGGGAGACATGTCTTCGGAATGCACATGAGCATGGATACAGATCCGTGGCCAACCGGACAGGTGCCGGGATCAGATCGCATGTGGAATGCCTGGGGGGCACAAAGGTTGGAGGTGAATCCGT
>Ga0182024_10018652_pt1 | contig 12888 bp, 15 predicted proteins | sample P32metaG_FD_120480 | JGI IMG/M metagenome (GOLD analysis project Ga0182024, IMG submission 120480) | Permafrost microbial communities from Stordalen Mire, Sweden - P3-2 metaG (Illumina Assembly) | ecosystem: Environmental > Terrestrial > Soil > Wetlands > Permafrost | place: Sweden: Stordalen...
AAGAAATGCTCGATCTCATGGGGAAGAACAACATCGCCACGGTGATCTTGTCGGGGAATTTTCCCGACCTGGTTTACAGCGGAAAACCGGCTGCACGCGCGGCGGCCCGCAGGCTAAACGAGTACGCGGCCAAGCTCGTGAGCGATCATCCAAAAAGCTTCGGGTTTTTCGCCACGATTCCCTTGCCCGATCCGGATGGGAGCTTGAAGGAGATTGAGTACGCCTTTGACACATTGAAGGCCGACGGCGTCGGATTCCTAAGCACCATCGGCGACAAATATCCGGGTAATGCGGCGTTTCGGCCGCCGTGGGAAGAATTGAACCGCCGCAAGGCCGTGATGTTTCTTCATCCGTTAGTCCCGCAGTGCTGCGCTACTCTAATACCCGCGGGGGCAAACTCAGTCGAGCGCGACTTCGACACCACGCGGGCCGTCACGAATCTTCTTTATTCCGGGACACTCTCTGAGCTTCCGGATATCCGGTACATCATCAACCACTCCGGTGCCTGCGTGCCGGCGTTGGCGGGACGTATTAAGGATCGCGTTCCGGGCGGTAGGCCTCGTGGCTCCCGCGCGTCAACCGACGGTAAGACTCCGAAAACCCCGAACGGCGTGTTCTATGAGCTTCAGAAACTTTATTACGAAGTGGCGCACGCCGCATATCCGTTTCCCCTTGCGGCGATGATGAAGCTCGCTGCTCCGTCCCAATATCTGTTTGGAACGGACTACCCAGCGGAGGATCCGGCTTCCACTCTCGAAGAACTTAAGGAGGCTAAACTTCCAGCGGATATCCAGCGAGCCCTGTATCGCCAAAACGCCGAGAGGTTGTTCCCTCGGCTTAAGGCCTAAACCTCATTTTAATTTGCATACGACAAACCGTCGGTTACTCCGTGTGAAATCTCCTCATCGGCGTCGGTAGACCAGCTATTCTGACTGCAAGAGCGACAGCGTTGCCAAGGTGATTGCCCACCCTGACGAGCACGATACTATTGGTCATTCCAATTCACGCGAGGTGAGAAAATGCGAAAGACCATCGAGCATGTGCACTGGCCCGATGCCCCCGATCTCTGGATGCCTTATGCGCCGGCGATAAAGGTGAACGGCGGCACGACCGTTTATCTCGCGGGTGTGACGGCGGCGCCCGTCTATCATCATCATCCGCATCGCCCGGAGGAATTCGATAACATGCCGCGGGATATGGAAGGACAAGCGCGCGCAGCGCTTGATAATTTAAAGCGTGGTTTGAGCGCCGTCGGCGCGAACATTGCCGATATCGTTACGGCGGATCGCTTTGTGACGGATCTGTCGGATCAGGATGCGCTCAACCGCGTCTGGGCAGAATATTTCGGTAATGCCAAACCCGCCACCACGACGGTGCAGGTTGTGCGCCTTGCGACCGACCCGCGCTGCCTGGTTGAGATCAAGGCGATCGCCGTCATCGATTGAAATCAATAATTCAGTGAATGGTTGCAGCGTTCGGCCATGCCACGTCAGCGGCGCGAACGAATACTACCGCGGCCAAACCCTTGGACGTAGAGTCATCGACTCGTGGGAGTGGCCGCCCAGGGCGGCCGGAGAGCGCGGGACAGTCTTACGGTAATCGGTCTGCAAAAGGCAATCGAACCATGCGGTCGACAACCAGCGTATTCTGGAACTGCCGCGCCGACTGCGGAATTCCGCGTTTCCACCTGGCTCGCGTTTGCCCCGACACTCACCTGCTCGTTTACGGCGCCGACCTTGAGAGCGATTTCCACCAGCGGATCGCCGTTCACTTGTAGCACGATGCCGGTCTGGGCGACCTTGGAGAAGCCCTCCTTGCTCGCCTCGATCTGGTGGGGCCCGGTGGCCAGGTTGGTGACTATGAAGCCGCCGTCGGTTCCGCTCATCACGCTGCGGGATACACCAGTGTCGGTCTGGGTCACCTTGACTTCCGCCCCCGGCACGGCCGCGCCGCTGGCATCCCGAATTGTTCCGTGAATCTGCGCTGTGCCCTGCGCCGAAACGTCTGCGCAAGTAATAGTAATAAAGACAACCACCGCTCGTCCTGTTGGCTGTTTTCGAGCGCCGGGTAATTCCATTGAGCGCGAGAGTGCAGCCGCTTCTCGAAGGACATTTTGCGCATCCTCAGCTGCGGAGATTCATCGCCCGGCGAGGGCTTCCTTTTTCACCCGCTGGACCGTCCGAACACTCATTTTAAGATCGTCCTTCAGCTGCCCTGGCCGGATTTTCGGCCAAGCCGGCGCTTGCAATTACGTATCTATTTTCAAACCGCGCTTTCGCCGATAGCTTATCGTTATGTTCCGGTCAAACGGCCTGGCTGAAATGTTGGTCTTTGTCTTCATCGCCTACCTTCTGGTGAAGACGTTTGGCTCGCGGCACCTCGGCAGCATCATCCTGGGCGCGTTCTTGGGAGCCATGGTCGGATTTATGCATCGGCCATCCGTCCCTGCTATGGGTCAGTTGCCCTTCGACACTGTGGTCACTCGGGGCGAGGCGGTCCGGTTTGACGAAACTGTTCGGCCGAACGCCGAGCTATCGTTCAATTACCTGATCGGCGGAGGCGTGCTCGGCGCCTTCATCTTCGGTTTCGCGGGCATGGCTATGGTACGCTCCTCGGCGGCCGCGCACCTAAGCGGATTGGGACACACTGATCCCGTTCAAAAGATGAGCCCGCCATCTGAACCATCCAGCGCCAATCCGCAAACTACCGTCAGCCGATTTTGCACCAACTGCGGAGCGCCGTTAGGCCACGAATGGGCGTTCTGTGGTTCGTGCGGAACACGCCGCACGTAGCTACGTTGTGAAGCTATTTTCCCGATTCAGGTCCGCCGTCACCTGACGATCCGGTGAAGATCTTGCGGCCGTCGGCGAACACCACATTTCTGGCATTAGCCCGACTCCCTCCGTCCTTGGCGACAAAGCCGTCGATTTTGATTTCGTCGCCGGGCTTCACGGAATCGCGCTGCCAGCCCAGCCGCTTCAACTGCAACGGGCCGCCCATCTCGAAATTCCAATTCGTCACCACGCCCTTTTCATCTTTCACGTCCACATAGAGGCGGGCGTGGGGATTGGTCCACTCGACCTTGGTGACTGTTCCGGTCACGGTCACCGGCTTATTCGCGTCATATTCGGCGGCGAAGGAATGATGCGCCGCCAGCGGAACGGCCGTGCATGCCAAAGCTGCTGCGGCCACTAAAAATGCGCTTCTCACTGGATGTTCCTCGTCATTTGCTCAAAACATGCTCTATGTACTGATTGTTCTCGGCGCAAACGTATTCCCCGATCTCTTCGCCGATCAAGAAATTCGAAGCTCGCTTGAACGTCCAAGGCTGCACATACGTGCCGGGATCGTCGATGGTGGTTTCGATTTCCAGGTGACCGGCATCGGGCCGCCGGATGCGCTCAATGATGTGGAGTTTTTTGGTGTGCGGGTTAGGCGGGGGCGTCCAGCTCTTGTCGTTGAATCCCAGGGTGTCCACCACTAGGGTGTCCCCTTCCCATTTTCCGATGGAATGCCCCATCCAGGTCGGATCGCCATTATTGGGATGACCGCGCCCATCCAGAAAAATCTGCCGGTAACTGAACGCGTCTTCCGTCAGCACGATGATCTCAGAGGGAGACTGGATGAACTTGAACACGGTTGGCACGTCTAACGTGGGGCCCCACGGCAAGCAGCGCCCGGTGGGAATGTCCTTCATGTCGCTTGCCAGGCGCTCCTTGACCACAGCTTGCGCCCATGGCAGCATCTCGGGCTTTCCCGCTTCCACGCTTTTCGAAGGAGACCACATGCCTGAAAGATCGGGCTTGCCGTCGAAGGTCCGCGGCGTTGGACCCGTTGGCACCGGCCTGCGTTCGAGAGCTGCCGCCGCGAGTGCGTCGTCGCCCAACGCGCCCAGATTCGTATCCTTCAACCGGGCGTTGATCGTTAACGTCTTTCCCGGCTCGACCACGACATTCTGCTGCATGTAGAGACGAGAGCCGTGAACGATCACTTCGACCTCATACGTACCGGCCGGGAGTCCTTTGAGCGAATATTCCCCTTGGGGCCCGCTGATGGCCTGATAGACCATTCCGCTCGCCGTGTTCTTGCCGTGCACGGCCGCGCCGGCGTAGGGATCGCCTAATGGATTGAGAACGGTGCCGCCGATCGCTCCGCTCTGGGCGAACACGGCAGATTCAAACAGGAAAAAAACTAGGACCGGCAACGCACGCATCGATTTTGATTCAAGTATAGCTCCGAGAGATGCGTTTCCCTGACGAAAAACGCTAGATTATGAATATGCGAAGTGCGTGGATCGTGTCCGGTCTTCTTCTGGTATCAACGGCGATGCTGGCCCATCACGGGACTTTTGCGTCGTATGATCGCGACAAAACCATCAGCATGAAGGGAACCGTCACGCAGTTCCAATTTTCGTATCCGCATCCCCTGATTTTTTTCGACGTGAAGGATGACAGCGGCAACGTCGTACACTGGGCCGCCGAAATGCTGGAGAGTCCGGCCATGCTCAAGAGCAAGGATGCGAATTGGACCCGCGACCTGCTCAAGCCGAACGACCGCATCACGATCGTCTGCAATCCTCACAAGGTGCCCGACGCCAAGGTCTGCCGGACGCAAGAGCTAACCGTCAACGACAAGAAAGTCTACTGAGCAATGCGGCCCATCGTCCTGTTCCTCGTTCCGTTCGCATTAACCGCTCAGACCAAGAATGTCGCGGCCTCATTCGACGCGTACGACCTTTCCGGACGTTGGGACCGGGTCTCGCGCTTCGAAGCCTACGCCAATGTTCCCGGTTCCGGCGGGCGCGGCGCGGTAGTTGAAGAAGCTCCGCTGACCGCGGCTGGTAAGGCGGCGCTGGAAAAGAATATCCCCGGTGTCGGACCGCGCGCCTGGGATCCGCGGACGTCGCGAAGGAACAACGACCCCATGGACACTTGCGATCCCATGGGCGTGCCGCGCATCTTGAACGTCGAAATCGTCGCCCCGCACAACACCATGGAGATTGTTCAAGTGCCCGGCCGGATGCTGGAGTTTTTCAACTGGCATCACGAGTGGCGCGAGGTGTGGACCGACGGGCGGCAGCTGCCCAAGACCGGCGACCTGGAGCCCAAATGGAATGGCTATTCAGTAGGGCGCTGGGACGGCGATGCCTTCGTAGTGGACTCGATCGGTTTCGACGAACGAACCTGGCTGGACCGGTACGGCTACCCGCATACCGACGACATGAGGCTTCAGGAGCGCTACCGGCGCGTGGATGCCGAAACGCTGGAGTTCACCATGACGCTGACGGATCCGAACTACTACTCCAAGCCCTGGGTAAGCGACAAGAAAGTCTTCAAGCTGAATCGCGAAAAGGGAAAAGACTGGGACGAGCAGGCCTACTGCGTCCCCTCAGTCGAATTTCAGTTTAATCAGCTCATCCGCGATGGCGGGTTCGGCAATCAGAAATAGAGAGACTACTTGGCCTGGAGAGTCTCCAGGAACGACGACAACGTAACTACACGGTAGGTGACCGCTCCCTGATCGTCGGCAATGCGCCGAAAGACGTCGCCCCAAATCGGCATCTCTCGCGATCCGTGAGCTGCTACGGTCGCTTCGTCCTTGCCTTCGATGAAGTTGCGGACTCGCCCGGCCGGGAACTTCCCTCCATTTTTCTTGCTCAGCAGCGTAAGGTCGGTGGGAGCCTTCTTGAGGGCGGCAGCCGCCGGTCCGTCGCCCTTCGCATCCGCGCCGTGGCAGGAGGCGCACCAAGTCCGGTACATATCCGCGCCAGACAGTGAATAGGTAATCTCGATCTTCTTCGCTTGATCCTGGTTTTTCTCTTCAGCGAAACCGGTCACCAAGGGAATCAAAAGCCCGCAAATCAGCATGCGCATAAAGAAGCTCCTCGTCGATAGCAAGGTTGTGCAATCGCAAGGCCGCGTCTAAAAGCCCCATCCGCGCCGTTTAAGCGGCCTCTTGGGTGTAGCTGCGCAGATGCCTGCGGTTTTGCGCGCAACCCGTACTGCTGATACACTGCATCGGTGAGGGCGCCATGACCAATCGCAGGAGCTTTATAAAGGATGCGGCGGCTACCGCTGGAGTCGTTTTTACGGGCTGCAATCTTCTAAACAGCCGCCTAAGAGCGCAGGGCGGCGCAGCGCCCAAGCGGCGGCAGGTGATGGTGGGTGGCAAGCGCATACGGACCATCGACGTTCACGCGCACGTCGTCATCCCCGAAGCGGTCGCATTGACTGGCGCCAAACCGCCCGAAAGCTCCAACCTCATTAACGACGAGCGCTTCCACACCATGGATGAATGGGGCACCGATATGCAAGCCCTCAGCATCAACGCCGTCTATTACAACCTGGATCGCGACCTCGCCACCAAGGTGATCCAGATCCAGAACGAAAAGCTGGCCGAGATCTGCGCGAAATATCCGGACCGGTTCGTCGCCTACGCCTCTGCCGCCCTCCAGTTTCCCGATCTGGCGGCCCAGCAGGTCGAAGAGGGCGTGAAGAAATATAACCTGCGCGGCGTCGCGATCGGCGGACACGTCAACGGCGACGAGCTATCGAATCCCAAGTTTGATCCGTTCTGGCAAAAGGCCGAAGAGCTCGGTTGCCTGGTGTTCATGCACCCGCAAGGGATTCCGGAAATGGCGAAGAGGTTCGCAGGTAACGGCGGACTGACCAACGTGATCGGCAATCCGCTCGAGACCACCATCTTCCTCTCCCACCTGATTTTCGACGGCACGCTCGACAAATTCTCGAATCTCAAGATTTGCGCCGCGCACGGCGGTGGCTATTTGCCCTCCTACGCCGCCCGCTCCGACTACGGCTGCACCCGATTTCCCGAAGGCTGCAAGGTCATGAAGAAACATCCGACCGAATATTTGCGCCAGCTCTACTACGACGCGATGGTCTTCACGCCCGAAGGCCTGCGGCATTTGGTTGCCGAAGTGGGCGTCAGCCAGATCATGATCGGCACCGACTATCCGTTCCCTTGGAGCACCACCACGATCGATCACGTCCTCAAAACGCCCGGCCTGAGCGATGCCGACAAACGGGCGATTCTGGGCGAGACGGCCGCCAAGTTGCTAAAGATCCCGGCGTAGGATTGCGCTCGATCATGCAATTCGGCTATTTCACGCTCAGCGACAATCACTACCTCAACAACCAGCGCGGGGCGAATGAGTTCATTGCGGACATCGTCGACCAGGCGGTTTATGCCGAGCAGGTGGGCCTGAATTCGGCCTGGATTGGCGAGCATCATTTCAGCACTCTGGGGGTGTTGTCTTGCCCCGATTTGGTGCTGGCCAACGTCGCGGCTCGCACCCAGCACATCCGTCTCGCTCCCGCTATTTGCGTTCTGCCGCTGCATCACCCGATCCGCGTTGCCGAGCAATGGGCTACGCTCGATCTGTTGAGCAACGGCCGGGTCGATTTCGCCGCCGGGCGCGGGTACGACCGCCGCGAGTACCTCCCGTTCAATGTCTCGTTCGAGAACAATCAGGCGATTTTTGAGGAAGGCATGGAGCTGGTTCGTGGTCTGTGGTCCGATGACGGTCCCATTTCGCATCAGGGCGCGCATTACCAGTTCGAGAACGTCAGCATCACGCCCAAGCCGATCCAGCGCCCGATCCCGGCGTACGTGGCTTCGTTTTCGAAACCATCCATTGAGCTAGCGGGCAAGCTCGGCTGCGGCTTGATTGTCGCGCCGTTCGCCGCCGCAATGACTTTGGGCGGGTTGCACGACGTGGCGCGAATGTACCGCGAAGCCTGCACCCGGAACGATCACCCACCTGCGCGCCTGATGTGCAGCTACTTCATTCATTTCGCCGATAATAAGCGCGAGCAAGATGCCGCCCGCGCGCGCCAGATCCGCTATTACCAGGAGTGCGTTCTGGCCGCTTTCCCCTCTGACCCAGCCAAGGTGCCGCCCAGTTACCGCTACTTCATCGAGATAGTTGAGCGGCTGAAGAATGTGCGGCCCGAGGATCTGACCGAGAATTCCGTGCTGATCGGTTCGCCCGCCCAGATCATCGAGACGCTTAAGAAGGTGGAGAGCGCCGGCTTCGACGAGGTGATTCTCTACTTCAACGTCGGCCTCAAGCCACACGCGCAGGTGAAGGATGAAATGGTGCGCTTCATGGCCGAGGTCGCACCGGCATTCGCCGCCAAAGGCGCACGTGCACCAAGCGATCAAGCAGGTCGGTTAAGGGTGGCACCTAGTCAAATCCAAATATAACGAACGACCAGGACCGTCGATCAGACATCCTCAGCACCGCCCGATTCGCTCGGACCGCACCCGTAGAATAGTTAGCCAACCGTATGCACCTCGAAAAAACAGCAGCGGGGAATTTGAAACGGAGAATGGTGTAAAGAGTGACTTCAAGAGTTCCAGGGGTGGCTGAGAACGCCGTCTAGGAAGGCTCTCCTGCCACGGCGTCCGACAAGGGAACCGATGCCGGATCGTCGTCGGCGCCCCTGCCGCCTTGCTCACGCTCACCGCTAACAACACGCTCGTGAATCCCCGAGTCCGACTCACTTGCAATTGCATCGACCACTTCAGCAGCGCGCTTCGAAGTCGCAGCAGCATCTTCTTCGAGCTTCTCGGCGTACGGGTGCTCATACACCTTTTCGTAAGCAGTGCTGAATTGCTCTGTCTCTCGGAATTCGTTAAACAGAGGCCATACGTAATAACTGAATTTGTTGACAAACTCGCCTTTGCGACCAATTTGTTGCATGAGACGAGCTGCTTCGTCGTAATTCTCCATCAATACGGCATAGGCAAGCCGAAAATCACTGGAAGAAGCGGTCCAATCCACAGCGTTCAGAATTTCACGCGCACGGATCAACTGAACCGGACCTTTTCAGGCCCTGAACGTAGTTGATAGTAATTATCTTGCGGTCTGCATCAGATGAGAGTCGGCGCATGTTAAAAGCAAACTCACCGATGATAACAGCACGATTCCAGATTCGCCCCTCAAGGGCCTTGTACAACACTGCCATTAGATGCTTGTCCGCTTCGGCGAGCTCGTCCGGCAATGCCTTGCGCCAGAGGGTTTGGCCGAGCTTGACACCAACTTCGATCACAGTTTCACATGCACCCACGAGATAATCCACGCTCAGCGCCAGCTTGGTACCTAATGCTGGAAGGCCCTTCAAGCCAGCATCTTGACAAATCTTCAAGTATTGTTCGCTGACGACACCATCACAATGAGTGAAAAGGTTTCTTCTCTGGGCACACTCCATGAAGACCAGCCAATTAGCGAACTCGGTGAGTCTCACCTCGAAACGGCTACTAAACACCGAGAACTGTTCAACATAACTCTTTCTACGTATGTTCTCAATTTCGTCTTCAAGGACTTGGCGCTTGAGAACATCGAGTGATGGATATTTAAGCACTTCGCTGAATTTCAGAGTTGGATCCAAGAAACCAAACAATTCCGGCCGACGCTGATAAAGTGCCCTCAACAGATCTCCCGTAAATGCATCAAAGGCAGCGAATACTGAAAGAAACAAGCCCGTTCCAAGTACTGCCTCGACGTCTGAATCCAGCTCACGCTCTAGTAAGAAAATGCCTTCAAATAGTTGCTTCTCGCGCGACGCCTTTGTGGCCTTGTCTCGGTTTTTCAGGTCGTTCGTTATCTTTTCAAGCGAATCCACGCCTGATTTGATGTTTTCGCCCTTTTGTTTTTTCGCGGCAGGAAGAAATTCTCGAACAGCAAACTGCACGTCTTGTACTTGTTGGATGAGCGCATTTATTGCGTCGGCTAACGGATGCTGTATGTCTGGCGTTGTCTCCGGTTCGGTGGCGTCAGCTTCTTTATGGTCCTCTTGCTCATGTTCCGGCATCTACGCCAGTTTGCGCAATGCAAACACCCCAGTTGCGATGAATCAACAGCTTGAGACTCCCATGTTACCGCATTTCTCTCGCGCCGCCTAGCAAGACTTCGCCCGGTAATGCGCTAAAAGTTGGTTGATCGATCTTGATGGGGGTCGGGGCCATAGAGGAAAGCGTCCGAGGCGGATCAAGCCGCCTCCAGGAGTTCACGAACGCTCCAGACGTGGTTAGCGATACCAGCAGCCATCGCGGGAGTCGTGCGTAGCGATTTGTGGACGCGCCCGAAGTTATACCAGCAATACCAGAGCATAACGGCTGCACAGTGGTTCTCCCATTTCTTGCTGAAGCCGTTCGTGAGACGCGTAAAGCGCCGAAGACCCATGCGGAGCGAGAGATTCGACCGCTCGACTATCGAGGTACAAATGCGTTCTGGATCAGGTTGCCCCATTACCGTAAGAACCGTGGTTGAGGCCACCTCCGCTGGCGAATACCGGGCTTCACCTTCCTGGGATGCGCGGTAGACCTTCACCAATTGTGCGAACCCTGTAAGCCTATCGCCCAGTGTCGTGATGATCGCGGAGCGATAAGGCGTAAATCCATCGGTGGTGATTTGGAAGCGCGATCCAGTGGTGACTTGGCGGATGCCTTCTATAAAAACGTCCGTGGTGGTTTGATCGCGCTTACCCATCGCGATGTTGAGCACCAGCTTGCTATGACGCTCGATTCCCACGAATACGTAGCAGTCGCCTAGCAGTTGGCTATCATCAGGCCGTAAACGTTTTTGCTTCTTGCCAATGAAGCTCCATACTTCGTCACATTCCACGTCGCGGACTTCGACGTTGCGGATCTTTTCGGCCATGATGCGCTCACACTTCTCACCCGCTAGAACTAGAAGCTTCAGGATGGTCGTATGGTGAACTTCAGTGGCACGTTCCACGCTCGAAACGCTATTGCCTTCGAGCAGGAGGCGGAGAACCATTTCGGCCTTTTCTATTGGCAGGTACATGCCGTCCAAATGATCTTCACGTGGTTCCGTGAAAACCTTGCGGCACTGGGTACATTGAAAACGCTGGCGATTGGCTCGCTTTCCGAACTTACGGCAGTCGATCCTACAGGAGTGGCACGTCATTTTGACTCTTGCTTTCTTCAGGCAAAAAGACCAAAATGACAGTGGGTCCTAACAAACCCTGCCTTTGGCTCTGCCTGAGGCTAGCCCCGCAAGTAGTTCGCGCTACGAACGGGGTGAGTTAATTGGGGGTGGAGGTGGGGAGAGTCGAACTCCCGCCAGAGTGACTTTGCAGGCCCTCGGCGCACCAGCCACCCCCACAAATCATTCCTTCCTAAAAATCCTTCCTTCAACTTCTTCTATCTTTGTACCTTTAAACCTGTCCACAAAGTTGTACGTGAAATTCTTAGAAACAGTGACTCCCAAAGCTTCCAAGTGTTCTCGCATGTCCTTATGTGTCACGCCCCGAGCTTGATTTTCCTTAACAAACTTCAACAGGGACGTGGTTTTATTGATCTCGGAGGGATCTGGTTTGGAAGGTGTTCCGAGTCGTCTCTTCTCTTGATCTAGCGCCCGTTGATAATCGGCAATCTCAGCATCGATCTCGTCTCGACGTTTTTGGGCATCCCTTATCCGCCCCTCAAGTAGTTGCTTTAAATCCGCCACTGTCTCCATACTATCATTGATGAGGGATTCGGTCAATAAAAAACCTCCATCCTGGGGGATAATAGATGAATGGCAAACACTGTTGAGCGTGGCCGTGATATTCTCTTCAACCATGAAACAAAACCTCCTTGCCCTGCTTCTTCTGATAGCCCTTGGCGTCATCGCCTATGGACATCTATTCCAATTAACTCCCCGAGCATTCGCTCAGACTGATACTTCGGGTCGCTACCAAATCATTTCAGCAACCCGAATGGTAGTGCTACGAAGCGGTAAGTTCACCGAGGCAACAGTTTATAAATTAGACACCCAGACCGGTAAAGCCTGGATCTATATAGCAGGCCAAGACGATAAAGGCATCAACTACAGCGCGTGGCTTCCAATAACGGAATGAATGGATCAATTGATGAAAATCCATGTCTATCTCTTTGTTTGTCCGGGCCGAAAAGGCGGTGGGCTTCCATGCCGTCTGCCATTGGTATATCTCGCTACTTGCTTAGATCCTCCATCAGCAGAGTTGCTTGAGGACGTATATCTGAAGTGTCTAGAATGCCAGTGGAATGGGCCTGCACTGGAATTACAGCCAGTCGATATTCATTCGTGCTCTTGGCCTTACTAACTCGGGTTTCGTATCCACAGGCGCAGCGGAACCAGCCCTTTTCAACCCAGCCATCGCCGCTAGTCATCAGAACAACCTTGTCGCAACGAGCGCATGTGATAACTTGTGCCATAGGATCAACCTCGATTTAGCGGACTACCCTTCGCCCACCAGATTTACCAAGCAAACCCAACAACGCGATCAACCCCGCACGGGCGTACTCTCAACAGATCCCCGCGGGCGCATACTGGTTGGCGAACCAAGTGGGCTCACGCATCTTGCTCTTGTTGGACAACGCTTCAACGCGCCGCAGAGCCTTTTCGACCAAGTTAACCCAAAAGCATTGACGCTAGTCGCCTGCGAGAGCCTCCGGCAAAACGTAATCCTTGAACTGCTCGCGCAAAGCGCGCTTGTTGAATTTCCCTACGCTGGTCTTCGGCACGGCCTCGATGAATACGATGTCGTCCGGCAGCCACCATTTCGCCACCCGTCCGCGCAAAAAATCCAAAATCTCTTTTTTCGTGATGTCGCCGCGATACTGCTCGAAGGGAGCGATGCAGGCTAGCGGCCGCTCCTCCCACTTGGGATGGAACACTGCAATTACGGCCGCCTCCATCACCTTGGGATGCGCCATGATCGCGTTCTCCAGATCCACGCTCGAGATCCACTCGCCGCCGCTCTTCACCAGGTCCTTGGTGCGATCCATGATCTGGATGTAGCCTTCCGAGTCAATGGTCGCGACATCGCCCGTACGGAACCAGCCGTCCATGAAGGATTCCTGTTGGCCGCGCTCCTC
>Ga0182024_10018653_pt1 | contig 12888 bp, 18 predicted proteins | sample P32metaG_FD_120480 | JGI IMG/M metagenome (GOLD analysis project Ga0182024, IMG submission 120480) | Permafrost microbial communities from Stordalen Mire, Sweden - P3-2 metaG (Illumina Assembly) | ecosystem: Environmental > Terrestrial > Soil > Wetlands > Permafrost | place: Sweden: Stordalen...
AGGCACTCAACTTCCAGGGTGACGTGTCCGTCTAACAGCTCAGGAATATTCGCCATGTACGGGATTCTACAAAATCCCGCTACTCTTCGCTTGTCGGTTTGAGGTCGAAGACCTCCCTAGAAGCTTCACTTCTCAATCTGCGATGCACGAAGTCGAACTGGATCGAATCCAGAAGATGCGTATTTACGTTTCACCAAATCCCGGATCATCACGCCAGGCCAATACTACTGCGTTTCCGGAAAGGTCAACAGCGCCGACAAACTCTATCTCGTGACAGTACGTTATCCACTGAGTATTGCCCACTGTATATATTGCGGTCTTCCGATTCATCCGATACGATCACTAAGAACCGCGCCCGGCCCGGTGAATGGTACCCTATGCAGTTAAATCCCGGCTTTCGCAGTCTTGCGCTGCTAGCTCCGCCACAGGCCCGTGTTCCCGGCTCTTTCACGAGCGTGCATCACGATCCGTCCCGGCACGACTTCCTCTTGCGCCAGGCGCAAACACTGCGAGGCGCGGTGTATCTGGAAGATGGGGCCATTGACCAGTCGCATATGGTTAACGGCCGCCATGTTGTCAGCAGCGATCAGAAGAGCTGGCACTTACTAGTATTGGACGCGGCGCAGCAAGTCTGCGCCTGCACGCGTTTTCACCACCACCCTGCTGGTGTGGAGTTTTCCCGCCTCACCGCCGCGGAGTCCTCTCTCGCATCGTCCTCGGAGTGGGGCTCAAGAGTGAAAAGCGCTGTGGAAGAGGAACTGGCCTTGTCGCGAAGAATGGATCTTGCGTTTGTTGAGATCGGAGGCTGGGCCCTCGCTCAGGAGATTCGCGGCAGCGTGGAAGCGCTGCGGATGGTGCTGGCGATTTATGCGTTTTTCAGAACGCTCGGTGGTGCCGTGGGTCTGGCTACTGCTACTATTCGGCACTCATCCGCGTCCATCCTGAGAAGAATTGGCGGCAGACCCCTGCACCACAATGGCCTGCAGGTTCCCTCATATCGCGATTCCCAATATAGCTGCGATATGGAGATGTTGCGATTTTACTCGTGGGCTCCGAATCCCCGCTTTGATTGCTGGATTCGGGAGATTGGTTCAGAAATTCGCTCGATACCCGTTTTTACCGCTGGCATGCCCGATCCTGCGTGGTACCCGACAGACTATCCGATCAATCAGCATACAAAGTCGCCGGCTCTGACCGTGCTTTCGGCAGCCGGGCTGTGCCAGGCTGGCACGTAAGCCTGCGGAAACCACTTCGCCGGTGCGTTACGTCGATATCGATCGGATACCGGAAATCGTGGTCTGCTCACATTTTGTAACTTCCTCCCCTACCTCCGCCTTTGAAATTGCCCGTATTTCCGCCAAATTCTGACGAGACCGGAATTCAGGTTGTGATAGGACCGACTGGGTTCCGGCTTGGGCTGTGGTGAACGCATGTAAAGTCAGTTTCCCGTCGGCTTGTCAGCGCCGGTGAGAAACGTCCGCAATTCGGCCGATTTTGACGCTGAGCCATTGGCGGGGACGCGGTAGCCACTCTACATCAGTTTCTAAACTCTTCCGGGGTGCAGTGGCGCCAGTCGGGATGAGAAAACGCCATTCATATGCGTGAACGGCGTTGCCTTTACTGCCAGCAGATTTTCCAGCCATCGAAGTTCCAGCGCCGCCAGGCCGTTTGCGGCGAAGCCGACTGCCAGCTTCGTCGTCGCGCCGATTATCACCGCGCCAAACTCGCCGCCGATCCCGAGTACCGCGAGGTTTGCCGGGACAGTCCCCGGAAGTGGCGATCCCACAATCCCGATTACTGGAAGCAGTACCGGCGGAAAAATCCTGCCTCCGCCGACCGAAACCGGCAACAACAGCGACTCCGCGACCGCAAGCGCCGGCTCTGCGATCTTGCAAACAACACCTCAGCTCTGGACCTAAAGCATTCTGCTGCACAGATCTGGCTCGTCGGTCCCGGAGCCGACCATCTTGCAAACAACAACTCAGCTCAGGCGCAAGTCTGGGTTATCGAAGCACTTCCCGCTCGCATCGCCCCGCCGGCGCCATCTTGCAAACAACATCCTGCTGGCTTTGCTGCCGATTCTGCCGCATAACGGAAGAGAACACGCCATGCTGAGCACCGAACAGATCAACGACCTGCATCGGCTGTACTGGTCCGAGCACTGGCCTATCCGCAAGATCGAGAGGCAACTCAACATCGGCTGGAAAACCATCCGGAACTATCTCGATGCGCCCGCGCAGAACTGCGCCCATCGGGACCGCCCCAGCAAACTCGATCCCTTCAAGGCTGCCATCTCGGAATGGATCGGGAAGGACCCGACCGTCTCCGCCGCAGTCATCGAGCAGAAGCTCCGCGCCGTAGGATACGACGGCGGTCACAGCATCCTCAGAGAGTACGTGCGGAATATCCGCCCGAAGGCTGCTCCCCGCCGGGCCTTCGTCCGTATGGAACCCGTCGCCGGAGAACGCTTCGAGGTCGACTGGGGCCACTTCGGCGCGCTCGATTACTCAGGCGATTCGCGTAAGCTGTATGCCTTCGCCCTGGTCGATGCGCACAGCCGCATGCTCTACGTCGAGTTCACTCACAGTCAAAGTTTCCAGACCTTCGCCCGCTGCCACATCCACGCATTCACTGCTCTCGACGGCGTTGCGCGCGAAATCGCTTACGATAATCTCGCCACCGCCGTTGCTGAACACGACGGCCGGCTTGTCCGTTTTCTGCCGCGTTTTCTCGGCTTCGCCCGTGAATACGGCTTCGTGCCGCACGCCTGCAATCCCGCCAGCGGCTGGGAAAAAGGAAAGGTCGAACGAGCCATCGGTTATCTTCGCCAGAACTTCTGGCCGCTGCGCGAGTTCACCAGCCTGCACGATGTGAATCATCAGGTGCGGCAATGGCTGGCTGAAGTCGCCAATCAGAGACCGCACCGCGAAACACGCGAACGCCCACTGGACCGGTTCAAGCCCGAAGCGCTGCGTCCGCTGCCTGTCATTCCTTACGACTATCGCGATTCCTCCGAAGCCCTGGTGCAGAAGGATCTCCGGCTTCGGTTCGATGGCAATCGGTACTGCGTTCCCCACCGGTATGTCGGACGCCGGCTCGCGATCAAAGCCGATGCGGGCAACGTCACCATCTACGACCGCTTCGAGGAAGTCGTCAGCTATGCGCGCTCGTGGCGGCGCGGTCAGACCTTCGGAGCGGAACGCTTCGAGAAACTGCTCGCCGAAGAGAGACCCGCGGCCAGACGTTCGCAGGCTCAGCAGCGATTACTCGATTCGCTCGATGGCATGTGTCTGCGCGCCACCGTGGAAGCTTATCTCCGCGATATGGCCGACACCGACCGCTCGCTCGGACGTCAGATCTCGGAACTGCTGGAACTCATCCGGCAGTATGGCCCCGAGGACGTTGCTGACGCAATCGGAAAAGCCGCCGAAGCGCAGGCCTACGGAGCCGATTATGTAGCCAACATCCTCCGCCAGCGACGAGCACCCCGGAGGCCGCAACCGCCGCTTCGACTGCGTGATCCGCTGCTCAACGAGCTCGCCACCGACCCGATCTCACTGCTGGAATACGACGCTTTCATCCTCGATGCCGGAAAGGAATCCGATGACCCCACTCGAACAGAAACTGCAGCAACTGAACCTGAAGGCGATGAGCCGCCAGATCGAGACGACGATCGCTGACGCCGCCGCGCGCAATCTCAGCGTCTCGGCAACCATCGAACTGCTCGCCGATGTGGAACTGGATGCCCGCAACGGTCGCGCCATCGAACGGCGCTTCAAGTCTTCACGCCTTCAAACACAGGCCGGCATCGACGTTTTCCACTTCCACCATCACAAGAGCCGTGTCCAGGCGAAAAACCGCATCCTGCGGCTGCTCGACCTTGCGTTTCTAAAGCAGGGTACGAACCTTGTGCTGATCGGCAACCCCGGCGTCGGGAAAACATTCCTCGCCCGCGTCATCGGATCGAAGGCATGTCAGGCGAACCAGCGCGTCCTGTTCACAACCGCGATGGACATGCTGAATCATCTGCTCGCATCGCAGGTCGATCACTCGCTGGTGCGCAAGCTGAAGACATACACTGAGCCCACACTGTTGATCGTTGACGAGCTGGGCTACCTGTCGCTGGACCAGCAGACTTCGAACCTGTTTTATCAGGTCATCTCCACGCGCCACAGTCAGAAGCGGTCCACAATCATCACCACCAATACGCCGTTCTCCGACTGGGGCAACATCCTCTTCAACACGACCATCGCGACCGCCATTGCCGACCGGCTGGTCGAGAACTCCGAAATCTTCCTGCTGGGCGGCGAAAGCCTCCGCAAGGCAAGCAGGAACTCCGCTCCGCCGGAAGAGTAGTCGTTCCGGCTCCGATCATGCGCCGCTCTGTGCGATAGCCCGGCGGAGGAGTCCAACGGGCGAACCCCTCAACGGCGCTGCCAATGGGCGGAGAGCCATTCCGGTTCTCCGCTTCTTGTTCCATCCATGTTCAACTTCAGCGCCAATCATCTGCTCCTGCTCTCGCGGACGGAGTGCCCGTCGTGCGCGGTGTTTCTGTTGCGGGACCTCGACACGCAGCGCGTTTACCGGCTCCATGACTTCAGCAAAGCTCTGCTCATACGGCCCGATGTGGCCTACTGCGTAGCGGGCAAAGTCAACAGCGCCGACAAACTCTACCTCGTGATCGAATCGGTCCGGCCGGACGCCAGACACTCGCGGTCCTCCAATGTTCCTGCTCCTGCTGACGGCGCGGGAGGGTCGCCTATCGGCTGACGGCATCCCGGTCTACCCGCTCCTCGGCCATCGTCGCCGCTGACGTCGTCTCCGGCGCTGTGCATTCGTGCGCGCCGGCGTCGAAACCGGCGCTCCTACCAACGTCAAAATCGGCGCTTCTGCGGTCGTTTTATATCGGCGCTAACATCGGCTTCTCGACACGTTCCACTGCGACGTATTCCTCGGGGCCCTTTTGCTGTTCCAGTTTCATACTCCGCGCCATGACATGGCGAACCAGAATGGTAGCTTGCATTCCGGGCTGAGAAGGTTTACCCGCAGCAGCGACTGCGTGCGACGTACAAGAATCGATGAGAGCGATACCGCTTCGGTTGGCCTGCCGAAGATTGAACCACAGGAACAGAAGCGGCACCGCGAACCCGATTACAAGCGCAAGACCAATACGACTTATTGAGTGTGTCCTTCCCATGAATCTAAGACTGAGGCGTGTAATCAGTAGCGCAATGTAATCGGGAATGACATTCGTAAAAAATGTGAAGCAGAGTGTGACGCAGATACTCAAAACGACATCTTCAAGGGCAGGTCGGGCTTGCAACAAGGGCTGGTAATGCAGCAGACACGACATGCTGGCACACAAAAGGATCGCCGAATAAGTAGCAATACACGACCGCCAGAAGCACTTCCATGATAGGTGCTTCGTTCCGAAAACCCGATCAAACACTTTTGCAAACGTTTCTGGCCACGGCACGTGGTCTGCCGTCTTCACGCCTCGCAACCAGTTTGCAATCTCCAGCTTCGTCTGTTCCGTCAGGATCGCCTCGATCCGTTCAAAGAACTTCCAGACGATCCCGGCCAGCACGCTGCCAGCGACCATATGCCCCGGAGGCGACTGGATCAGCTTCGTGATATTGTCCAAAACACCGATAAGCACAGTTCTGGTGATTATATCGGCACCGCCCATAGTTATCGGGATCTGTGAGACGACCCGCTGCACGTTGACGCCATCAGGCCGGTCCGTGGCTGATATACTGCTGCAAATGCCAGCCGTCGCCAGCAAAACCATAATTTACGTAAGCACGAACGAGGGGCAACGTTGTCCTGTTTCCTCGTGCAGAGCAATCCTTCAGGCCAACTCGGTTTGATCAGTTAGAAAGACGCCGGTCAGAATCCTGGCGCTTTCGCTGGGGGCTGGTTGGCCTGATACGTCGGGATCTCTTTGGCGTCGGCACCCGTCTTTGAGGAATACGAGCCGATAACGGGCTTTAGGAAACCGACAAAAGCGCTCTATATCTTCACGTGGATTCGCTATATTGACCACCACGTTCATCGTGTGCCTAAGCGACTGGTCTATCGACACTGGGCCACCACTTCCAAGCTATCCCAACACAATCGGAACCGTGCTGAGGACACCGAGGCCGAAGAGTGCAAACCCCGAACCCCGCCGCTGATCTTTGTTGAGCTTCTCTGAAAGCAACAGTCCAATACCAACGCCGAGAGCCACACGAGTACCGGCGATCAGGGCGATTTCGGGAATCGTTAGATTATTCTCTATCAGACGTGGCCCGAGTTGCAGGCGGGTTTCCAACGGAAACGAAGAATTGTGAATTTCGCGACAATTAGCCAGGACATTTGGTCTTTTGTACGTTCTAACCCTAGTAATTTAACCGGTTGACGAGTAGTATATCTTCAAGACGCCCAGCAGCATTATCGGGAAAATGGTGGTTTTGCCGCTAAATTCTGACGAGACCGGAATTCAGGTTGTGATAGCACCGACTGGATTCCGGCTTGGGCTGTGGCGAACGCATGTAACAAAGGTGGTAAACGATGGAATACCAGATCGAACAAGAATTAGGCTTCGAGCAAGGTAAAGGCGAGGAAACAACCGATCATGACGAGAACGCCGACATTCAACCCATCAATCAATGGGAACGCCCGGAGTATTTTCTGGGCTAATTCCTGATCCAGCACGACAGGAACTACGCTACTTAATCGAACCAAATTGAAAGCGCTGAACTACATCGGCTTCTTGAGGCGTAGCGGGCGATCCAGGAATTAGGATAGCGGATCGTGGAAAATTCTTGAAGACTAAGGCGCACCTGTTCATCGAGTTGATCCAACGTTGTGCCCCACGGGAACTCTCCGATGTCGAAGTTCAGAGAGTAACAAGCACGTAGGCTTGTGCCCGTAAACATAGCGACCGTCAGCAAGAGGAGACCCATTCGTGGCTGCTATGCAGTTCATCGACGGCGGCGAAGGTGAGGAAACTCGTGAAGGAAGCAAAAACAACCGCTACCCCGCTGATGCGCCTAATCCAATTTCCCGGCAGTGATGCCCTCCTGGCGCATAGCCGGAAGCCGCACAGTATGCCTAGCGCCCGTATGATTCCAATCCTCAATCTGAAACCTGACGAGGAGATATCAGCCGACCAGATAGTCCTGGTGGCCAACGGGAAACTGAAAATTGAGACCGAAGATGGCGAGAGGGTCGGCATTCTTCTACAACGCAAGGATCGCCCATTGCTTAATGACGCAGTCGCCACGGGGTATCTGAAGTATTCAGGAAAGCAAACCCACCTTGGTGAAGTCTTCTGCGGCTGGTGCGATGCCAAACGAATTCCCTGCGTGTGTTTCGAGATTGAGCATGACCTGCCTGGACATCCGGGCACGAACGAGCAGTTGGAGAAAGGTGACCCCTTCGTGACGTTGCGTTTCGACGTCGCCACTGCCGGAAGACCTTTCAGCAAGGCTGGTCTCGTAGCGGTCACTGAGCATCTCCTGGGGAAGCTATGGATTCTTGCGCTTTCTCCGTGGATGATTTGTGCGGGCGTACTGCCGTTGAGTCAGGCTCGTCAGATTTTGGCTGACGTATACAAGATCTGGGACACGACCAGCGAACCGAAATCTGATAGCAGATTTTCAACTGATGAGCGGCTGGAATCTTCTGCTTCACACACGGTTCAGTAATTCCGGAGAGAAGTCTGAACTGTGGAATCATGCCCCACCAAATAACGCCGTAGGATCAAGGGTATTTTTCGCCCTGTTATTTCCTCTTATGGCAATCTTTTGGTCTCTTAGCGGTTTCCTGTGGCGATGAATTGCTGTTCCGTTCCGTTCATGTGGGCTTCAAGGCGGGCTGCCCGTCCAACTTTCACCGCCCGGAAGATTGTGTTTTTGTCAGAGTTTGGGGCGAAGCGGCCGAGTCAGGAACAGTGGTGTAGTCGTCGCCATGTTGCCGATAACGCCCGCCCCGTACTCAACGGTCGGCCGGAGCGTTCAGTGCCTGAACGCCACCCGTGAACGGGGCACCCTCTGGGCGAACGGACCGAACTGTCAAAAGAACATACCCGGACTGCCACGCATGAAAATTGATGTAAATTGATGTAATAGGGTGATACGTTATAGATCACTATCTGAACTTCAAAGTGGGTGAGGGATGCCTGAAAAGTTTTCGTGTCGTTTTGCCGATAGTGCGTCTGTAAGGGAGGAATAGTGAATGCGTATAAAAGGAATCGATGTGGCGCGCGCGGCCGCGCGTTGGATTCAGCGAATTCTGGGAGTGAGTCTGCCCATGGCCGCGGCATCCGGTCTTCGTATCCGGCGAGGACGAGCGCGCAACGGAGTGATGGCCATGACTCATAGTCTCAATCAGCGTGAAGAAGCTGCCGTGAATTTATCGATCACCGAGGATGGTTCTGGTGTTGAACCGGACGCCAAACGCGCGGCGGCCTGAGGATTGATCTAAAGGGAGGAGTGAACATGGTTGCGAGCGGAAAACTATCAATTGCGGCCAGACTGGGCCACGGCACCAGAATTTTGATGGCAGTTCTGTTGGAGGCACGTGTTGCGTGAGGCGGATACGGGTGTTGATGGTGGACCATCATTCAATGACGCTCGCAGGGATTCGTACCTTTCTGGGGCCACATTGCATAAGCGTGGGTACCGTGACAGACGGGCGCGTGCTGCTGCAGGAGGCGCTACGCCTCAAACCGGATCTGATTGTCCTGGATATTACAATGCCGCTGTTGAACGGCATCGATTCGGTTATCCAGATAAAAAAGATCCTGCCGGGGGTGACGCTTGTGTTCACCACAATGCATTCGGATCCACCTTATCTGGAGGCGGCTCTGAACGCGGTGCCGACCGGATATGTGTTGAAATCGGCGGTTTGTCAGCAACTGCTCGATGCGGTGAAAAGCGTCATAGAGGGGCGGCTGAGTACGCGTGAGCGGGAGACACTGCAGTTGATTGCCGAGGGCAAAGCGCCGAAGGAAATCGCCTCTGTTCTGGAAATCTCGGTGAAAACAGTCGCCTTCCATAGGGAGAATATTAAGCGCAAACTGGGATTGAAAACCACTGCGGCGATAACGCGGTATGCGCTGGAGCAGGGTTTGGGTTAGCTGGCGGTTACTGGAAAATCGGGCTACCGCTCCCTTTCCGGCCGCGGTTTTGTGGTGTTTGGGGGCTGTTATCGCCAACTCGGACACGCGGCTTCATTTGGAATCATGATCTATCGAAGAGGTGTCCGGAGCCGCGTCTGGCTTCAGCTCGACTACGGATTCGTGTGACCATCCCCGCCTACCGTTTTATGACACTAGCAATATTCGCACATCTGGGTATGCACTTCACTCAGGTAGCCCCAATATCTTGTAGTTGCTGGCGGCGCGAGTGCGCGACGGCTGTCTGGGTGACCCGCCGGGTGCATTTCTCGAGGCTGTTTCGGCAGTCAGTCGGGCTGGCGAACTGTTAAGCCGTCCAGCGGCTCCTAATTGATGCAGCGGATGATGAAACCCGGCGTTCCAGTTTTTGGACACTATGGGAAACTATGATTTCCCCCGACAACAAGCAGGAGGCGGCGAACGAGGTTCTTTACCTCGTCAGAAGAACTCAGGAGTTCCGTGGCAAAAGACGCATCCCGTTTCCACTCCCGCGAAACGAGAGGCATCCCCCGGAAGGAGACTTCACGAAGCGAAATCTCTCATGACCCTTGGGATCAGTCCCTGTTCGACTGCGTGCCGGGTCAATTCGGCAGTGCTATGCAAGCCAAGTTTTCGCCTGATGTTTTCACGATGGAAGGCGACCGTCTTGGTGGAGATATTTAGAAGGTAGGCGATTTCCTTGGAAGCTTTGCCTTGCGCAATCAACCCCAGACTCTCCCGCTCCCGCAAAGTGAGACGAAGAATGGCAGCGACAAGCCGGGGATCGTTGAGACGCTCCATTCGTTCGTTAGAAAGACTCGGAGACACATAGATACAGCCTTCGAGCACTCTCCCGATGGCCACAAGAAGCTCCTCGCCATGGGCGGATTTCAACACGTAGCCAGTCGCGCCCGCGCTGAGCGCAGCTTCGAGATAAGCGGGGTTCGCGTGAATGGTAAAAAACAACAGCTTCGCTGCGGGAAGATTTTCCTTTATCTGGATGGCGGCGTTAACGCCGTTCCGCAGCGGCATCATGTCGTTCAGGATAATAAGGTCCGGGTTCAGCAGAAGAGCCTGCTCAACCAGCGTACGGCCGTTGGTAACGGTCGCGACGATCTCGAAGCGCGGTTCGAGAAAGGCGAGCATTCCCTCGAGCATAAACGGATGGGTCTCGGCCACCATGATCCGTACCCGTTTCAACGGCGGGCTTAGAGGAATGTTTGTAATGTTCCAATGATAGAAATTTACTCGCAATATGTCACTGGTACGTTCGGCCTATTAACCGTGTATTTTACGGCGGGGCACGGTGGCGGCGATGCCGTCCTTCGGGAAATCTCAGCGCGCATGAAGAATGTCCTGCGCAGCGGCGATACGATAGCGAGAATCGGCGGTGACGAGTTCAACGTTCTGCTGGAGGACTTAGCGGATTCAGGAGCGCCAGACGCGATGGCGACTTCCAAGAGCGCCATGCAATGGAGGAGTTTCACATAGAGCGGTCTGGATCGGCTGTTAACCAAAGACGCACGGCCACGCTGAGACACTGAGAGTCTGGCGTCAAGCGGAGCAGGGGCAGGTCGGCTCCGGCACGCTTGCCGAGCGATGATCGCCGTAACATTGGGGAAACAGGCTTCTCTGAGACTCGGGGACGCCGTCGTCGATCCGGTTGCTTTGTGTTAGATTGCCATCAAAGGAGAGCCGCCATGAACCTGATGCGATTCGGAATCGTGCTGATCACGGTTGGATTTGTGTGTTAACCGAAAGTGCCCCCGGAACTGAGAGACTGAGACATTCCCGCCCATCCAGGCTGACAAAGGATCCGTCTTGGCAGGTTCAGCGAGCCGACGATGCGCCCGATGCTGGGCAGTTAGGCGGATTTTCGCCAGTAAATGCCTCTGATCAGTTAACCAAAAGACCATAGAGAATTTCGAAGTTGCTGGAAAGCGGCTCCGCAGTCAGGGGGCAGTTCGAGGCGCCTCTCCTGAGAGCCCATTCTGTCTAGAGAAGGCCGTTCTGGCGGCACGCCAAGGCACACGTATCGGCCCTTGCAGAAAACCCTTTTCGGTCACTTTCGCAGCCGGAATGTAAGAAATAATGCCTTTCCACAGCGTAAAGTGACTTTGGTGGGTGCGTCATAAGCGCCCCCAGAATTCCGCTATGTCCATGTAAATAAAACCTGTATTGGATCGGCCATGTGTGAACCCCAACTTGAAATCGCTCATGGCTACCTCGTCGTCCAACCGAGATGAAATATGCAAATTGCCGCGGTTGAAGGCCCAAAACGCCCGCGAAGTGTTGAACTCGGCAAAAAATGGCATAGAAATGGCTGAGAATTGGTAAAATTCGGCGACACTCGGCGTTTAATTGGCCTGAAAACGTCGTGTCCTGAAAGGGGTCCATTTCTGTACAGTCTTCAGCCCTATGGGATACGGGCGCCGCTGGAAATGCCGGTTCTGTCGGAATGAATCGGATTCTCGGGTCTTGGTCTTGTCTCTGCAGTATTCGCCGGGAAGACGTCGGGCGTATCGTAGGAGAAGGTGATTTCAGAGTGTTTCGTTCTCCTCGGGATGCCGCAGCGAGCCTCCAACACAAATGAAAATTGCAGCTATTTATGTTCCCGTGAGCATACCCGACGAGGATCAGGATATAAGGCTGTCTGAAATGCGCCGCTATGCCGTTCGTAAAAACTGGAGGGTGCTGGAGTATTGCGAACGGCATGCCCGGTCCAGGATGCGGCCGGTCTACAACCAAATGCTGCGTCATGCCGGTCGCCGCAGATTCGACGTAGTTCTCGTCCAGTCGCTGGATTGCTTTGCGCGATCACTTGCCGAGTTGTCCCGAAGTATAACCTCGTTGCATAGGTTCGGCATTCGGTTCGTCGCGGCGAATGACGACATCGACATGGATCCGGAGACGAACGAAGGCCGGATGGTTCTCTCCATCCTGACCGTTTTGGTAAAAGCCGGGAAAAATATGATTGGCCGCAACGTGCGCGAGGGAGTTACCGAGGCACAGAGCAAAGGAGTACATTGCGGACGTCCGCGGCACAGTTTTCCGATCGCGCAAGCGTTGAAACTGCGGAAACAAGGACTGACTATCCGAGCTGTCGCCGTGCGAATCGGGTTTCCAGCCTCGACCGTCGGGGCAGCCCTCAAAGCCAGCAAATCCGACGGGGATATGATTGGCCGGAGCATGCCCACGCGCACTGCCAGGCCCCGGAGCAAAGGTATACGTGGCACGCGCCGCAGCTTTCCGCTCGAAGAGGCGGTCCAACTGAGGGAATGTGGCTTGAGTATCCGGTCCGTCGCCGCGAGAATCCGTTTTCCGGTTTCGACCGTGGCGGCCGCACTCAAAGTTCATAGCCTGGCGGAAGCCCGAAAGCTTGCCACAAGGCTCGAACGTGAAACCCGCGCGACTCTCAAGCGCGAACAGAATTGAATAGCCACGCATCGCTTTCAAACTGAATCAGGTTTCTCGCTGTCTACCGGCTCCCTTGGCAGGGTCTTCAGCGGCGTCGAAAGCGCCTTGAGGCGCGCCAGTGTTCGCGGCAGTTCGACCTTCGTCGTCGCGAGGACTTGTTCGGCAGTAGCCTTATTCAAACCCATTCCAGCCTCGCCGCAGGGTGTTGATGGATGCACGTTACCGGACTTTGCGGCTGCTTCCGGGAGCGTCGCTTTTCCGCACAGCGTAGCCAGGGAAACCGGGCGTCCAGTTCGGCGATGGCTTCAACAGTGGTTTGTCCGGGTTCG
>Ga0182024_10018654_pt1 | contig 12887 bp, 11 predicted proteins | sample P32metaG_FD_120480 | JGI IMG/M metagenome (GOLD analysis project Ga0182024, IMG submission 120480) | Permafrost microbial communities from Stordalen Mire, Sweden - P3-2 metaG (Illumina Assembly) | ecosystem: Environmental > Terrestrial > Soil > Wetlands > Permafrost | place: Sweden: Stordalen...
GATGACTTCCTTGGCGGCGGCGATCTCGGCGGTCTGGGCGGCGGTCAGGGCGCCCTTCCAGCCGAACATCTTCTCCTGGAACGTGCCGCGGTGGTCGAACGGCAGGATGTACAGCGGCTTGTCGAATCCCACGGTCATGATGCGTCTCCTTTTAGCTTCCGGTAACGGCGAATCAGCGCGTTGGTCGAACTGTCGTGCTTCAGGAGAGGTTCTTCCTTGTTTTCCAATTCGGGGACGATGCGCTGGGCCAGCACCTTGCCCAGTTCGACGCCCCATTGGTCGAACGAGTCGACGTCCCAGACGACGCCCTGCGTGAAGACGCTGTGCTCGTACAGCGCCACCAGCTTGCCCAGCGCCGCCGGCGTCAGCTTTTCCAGCATGAAGGTGTTGGACGGCCGGTTGCCCTCGAAGGTGCGGTGCGGCACGAGCCAGTCCGGCGTGCCCTCGGCCTTCACTTCCTCGGCCGTCTTGCCGAACGCCAGCGCCTCCGCCTGCGCGAAGACGTTGGCCAGGAGGATGTCCTGGTGGCGGCCGAGCGGGTTGAGCGTCTTGCCGAAGGCGATGAAGTCGCAGGGGATCAGCTGCGTGCCCTGGTGAATGAGCTGGTAGAAGGAGTGTTGGCCGTTGGTGCCCGGCTCGCCCCAGTAGACGGCGGCGGTCTGGTAATCGACCGTCGCCCCGTCGAGCGTGACGTGCTTGCCGTTGCTCTCCATCGTCAGCTGTTGCAGGTAGGCCGGGAAGCGCTTCAGGTACTGTTCGTAAGGCAGGACCGCGACCGTTTGCGCCCCGAAGAAATCGCCGTACCAGATCCCCAAAAGGCCGAGCAACGCCGGCAGGTTCTTGTCGAACGGGGCGGTGCGGAAGTGCTCATCCATCTCGTGGAAGCCGGCCAGCATCTCGCGGAAGCCCGCGGGGCCGACGGCGATCATGGTCGAGAGGCCGATGGCCGCGTCCATCGAATAGCGGCCGCCGACCCAGTCCCAGAAGCCGAACATGTTGGCCGTGTCGATGCCGAACTTTTCCACCTCCTTGGCGTTGGTGGAGACGGCGACGAAATGCTTGGCCACGGCCTTGTCGTCGCCGAGCGCCTTGAGCGCCCAGGCGCGGGCGGTGTGGGCGTTGGTCATCGTCTCCAGCGTGGTAAACGTCTTGGAGGAGATGATAAAGAGGGTTTCGGCGGGGGCGAGGTCTTGCACCGCCTCGGCGAAGTCCGTGCCGTCCACGTTGGAGACGAAGCGGAACGTCATCCGGCGGTCGCTATAGTGTTTCAGCGCCTCGTAGGCCATGACGGGGCCGAGGTCGGAGCCGCCGATGCCGATGTTGACCACATTGCGGATCGGTTTCCCCGTGTGGCCCTTCCAGGCGCCGCCTCTTACGCGGTCGCAAAAGTCGGCCATCTTGTCGAGGACGGCGTGGACTTCGTGTACGACGTTCACGCCGTCCACCAGGATCGACGCGCCCTTGGGGGCGCGGAGGGCCGTGTGCAGGACTGCGCGTTTCTCGGTGACGTTGATCTTGTCGCCGCGGAACATGGCGTCGGTGCGCTGACGCAGGCCACACTCCTCGGCCAGGCGCACCAGCAGCCGGAGCGTCTCGTCGGTGACGCGGTTCTTGGAATAGTCCATGTAAACGCCGGCGGCCTCCGCCGTCAGGCGTTCGCCGCGCTTGGGGTCGTCGGCGAACAGCTTCCGCAGCGAAAGACCTTTGATCTCTCCATAATGGGTTTCCAGCGCCTTCCAGGCAGGGCGCTGGCGCAACGGCGTCGTGTTCATCGTGTCGTCTCCCTACCAGTTCGGAGCAACCCCCTCGCTCGCGCTCGGGGCTGGTCCGTCAGGACTTCCCCAGTGCATCGCCCACGATCTCCCGCGCCTCCCGGACGATCGCGTCCAGGTGCGCCTGGTCCTTGAAACTCTCCGCGTAAATCTTATAGATGTTTTCCGTCCCGGAAGGACGGGCCGCGAACCAGCCGCTCGCCGTCACGACTTTCAGGCCGCCGATCGGGGCGTCGTTGCCGGGCGCCCGCGTCAGCTTGGCCGTGATCGGCTCGCCGGCCATCCGATCCGCCTTCACCGCCTCCGGCGACAGCTTCCCCAAGAGCGCCTTCTGCTCCGGCGTGGCCGGGGCGTCGATGCGCGTGTAATACGACGTGCCGAACTTGGCCGTCAGTTCCTGGTAGTGTTCGCCGGGGTCTTTGCCCGTGCGCGCGGTGATTTCCGCCGCCAACAGATCCATAATGGGGCCGTCCTTGTCGGTCGTCCACACCGTCCCGTCGCGGCGCAGGAAACTGGCGCCGGCGCTCTCCTCGCCGCCGAAACAGATGGAGCCGTCGAACAACCCCGGCGCGAACCACTTGAATCCCACCGGCGTCTCCGTCACGCGGCGGCCGAGGTCCAGCACCGCCCGGTCGATCATGCCGCTGCTGACCAATGTTTTGCCGACCGCGGCCCGTTTCGGCCAGTCGGGCCGGTTGCCGAGCAGGTAGCGGATCGCCACGGCAAGATAGTGGTTGGGGTTCATCAGCCCGGCCGACGGCGTGACAATGCCGTGACGGTCAGAGTCGGGGTCGTTGCCAAAGGCGACGCGGAACTGGTCTTTGAGTTTGACCAGGCCCGCCATCGCGTAGGGGCTGGAGCAGTCCATGCGGATCTTGCCGTCGTGGTCCACCGGCATGAAGGCGAATGTCGGGTCGAGTTCCTTGTTGACAACAGTGATATTCAGGCCGTAAATGTCCGCGATCGGTTCCCAGTAGTGGATCGTGGCGCCGCCCAGCGGGTCCACGCCCAGCTTGAGGCCGGCGTCGCGGATGGCATCCATGTCGATGACGTTGCGCAGGTCGTTGACGTAGGGCAGGATGAAATCTTGTTGCTCCGTGGATTTTGTCTTGAGGGCGGTGACGAACGGCACGCGCTTCACGCCAGCGTTGTTCTCGCGCAGCAGGGCATTGGCCCGGTCCTGTATCCATTTCGTGACATCGGTGTCGGCGGGGCCGCCATTGGGCGGGTTGTACTTGAAGCCGCCGTCCTCCGGCGGGTTGTGCGACGGCGTGATGACGACGCCGTCCGATAAATGATCCTTGCGACCGCGATTGTAGGTGAGGATGGCGTGCGAAATCACCGGCGTCGGCGTCACGCCGTCGTCGCGCTGGATTACCGTGCGAACGCCGTTGGCGGCCAGCACTTCCAGGGCGGTGCGCTGGGCCGGGTCGGACAATGCGTGGGTGTCCTTGCCGAGGAAGAGGGGGCCGTCGGTCCCCTGGCCGGCGCGGTACTCGCAGATGGCCTGCGCGATCGCCAGGATGTGCGCCTCGGTGAACGTGCCGTCGAGCGACGTGCCGCGGTGGCCGCTGGTGCCGAACTGTACCCGCTGATTCGGGTCGCTCATGTCTGGATTGCGGTCGTGATATTCGCGTTCGAGCTTGGCCACGTCCACCAGCAGGTCCTTCGGCGCGGGCTTGCCGGCCAGGGGGGAAATCGCCATCGTTCGCCTCCTTTAATCGCCCACGTGGCGGGCGTCGTTCCAAAGGCGGAGGACCGGCTCGTCCTTGCCGTGGTCGTAGCCCAGGGTGCTCAGGGTCGCGGTGCCGAGGTAAAACAACCGCCCGTACGACGCTTCCAATCCCAGCCAGCGGGCGGCCAGGACGCGGAGGAAGTGGCTGCTCGAAAAGAGCAGCACGTCGCCGTCGAGCGCCCGCAGCCGGCCGACGACGCGATCCGCGCGGGCGGCGACCTCCGCCACGCTTTCGCCGTTGGGGCAGCCGTCGCGGAATATCTGCCAGCCGGGCCGTTTCTGGCGAATCTGCGCCGTCGTCAGCCCCTCGTAGTCGCCGTAATTCCACTCGACCAAATCGGGATCGACGGCCGCGCGCGGGCCGAAGCCGGCCAACTCGCAGGTGTGGCTGGCGCGCTGAAGGGGACTGGTGAACACATGAGAAAAGGTCATGCCGTGGAGTCGTTCGCCGAGGCTGCGGGCGTTGCGTTCACCGCGTTCGGTCAGCGGCAGGTCGGTGCGGCCGGTGTGCCGGTGGGAAATGGTCCATTCGGTCTCGCCGTGGCGAGCCAGGTAGACGGCGGGCAGCGGTTGACTCATGGCGTTCCTCATTGCGGCGGCGTTCGGCCGTTCGTTGAAGTGCCATTATAGGAGGCGACACGGGGTAGGGGCGAACGGGACGCGGCGGCGGCGTCCCCGTACAACGGTTGCGGAGGGATCAACTATGACGTTACGCGGCGTCATCCTGGCGGGCGGCAAGGGCACGCGGCTGGGCGAACTGACCAAGGTGACGAATAAGCACCTGCTGCCGGTCGGCCCGTACCCGATGGTCTACCACCCGCTCAAGAAGCTGGTCGGGGCCGGAATCCACGACATCCTTTTAGTGTCCGGCACGGAGCACATGGGCGACTTCGTGGAGCTGCTCGGCTCCGGCCGCGAGCACGGCTGTCGGCTGACCTACCGCGTCCAGGACGAGGCCGGCGGCATCGCCCAGGCGCTCGGCCTGGCCGAGTTGTTCTGCCAGAACGCCCGCTGTCTGGTGGTGCTGGGCGACAACATTTTCTTCGACCCGCTGACGGACCTCATCGCCGCGGCCGAACGGCAGCCGGAATACGCATGGGTCGTGCTCAAGCGCGTGTCCGAACCGCGGCGTTTCGGCGTCGCCGAGTTGCGCGGCGGCGAGATCGTCTCCATCGAGGAGAAGCCCGAAAGGCCGAAGGACGATCATGCGGTGGCCGGCGTCTACCTGTATCCGCCGGACGTGTTCGAGGTGATCCGGACGCTGCGGCCCAGCAGTCGCGGTGAGCTGGAAATCACGGATGTGAACAATCGCTATCTCAAAGAGGGGCGTCTGCGGCATCGGACGCTGGACGGCTACTGGACCGATGCGGGTACGCTGGAGTCGCTGGCCCACGCCGGCCAGCTGGTCCAGGACCGGCCGCCGCGGTATTGAGAGGTCGGAATCCGCCCATAGTGAGGGAATTCCTATGCCCAACCCGTTCCCAGGCATGGACCCGTATCTCGAGGGCGACCTGTGGACCACGGTCCACACCGACCTATGCGCCGAGATTGCCCGCCAACTCGCGCCCAAACTGCGGCCCAAGTACGTGGCCCTCAGCACGCGGCGCGTGGTCCTCGCCCCTCCCGACGAGACCGAAGGGTTGGCCGGTCAGCGCTTTCCGGACATCGGCATCCTCTCATCCCAGGTGTCTCCGTCTTCTCCAGGGACGGCCGTCGCTTCCGCGCCGCTGGTCCTCCCGGCGAGCTTTCCGGAGCCGATACCTCACGTCAGCGTCGAAATCCGCGACGTGGCTGAACGCCGGCTGGTGGCCTGCATCGAAGTTCTATCGCCGACGAACAAGCGCGGGCCGGGCCGGGAGGAATACGCCGCCAAGCGCTTGCAAATCCTCTCCGGCGCCGCCCATCTCGTGGAGATCGATCTCTTGCGCGTCGGCACGCGCTTCCCGACGGCACAACCGCTGCCCGCCGCTCCGTACTTTGTCTTCGTCAGCCGGGACGGCCGGCGCCAAGAGGTGGGGGTGTGGCCGATCGCGCTGGAGCAGCAGTTGCCGGTCGTTCCGATCCCGCTGCTGCCGGGCGATCCGGCTGTGCCCCTCGACCTGCAACAGGCCCTCGCCGTGGTCTACGACATCATCGGTTACGACGAACTGGTCGATTACACCCGGCCGCCGCCGGGACCACTTACGGCCGCCGAAAGTGCCTGGGTTGAGGAGCGGCTGCGCGGCGCGGGCCGGCGGACGCCGTAACCGATCACCCCGGCAACAGCGACGCCACCGCCTCCTTCTCCTCCAGCAATTCCTGCAACGTGGCCTGGAACTTCTGCTTACCGAAGGCGTCCAGCGGCACGCCCTCCACCACCGTCAGGTTGCCCTTGCCGTCGCTGCGGCACGGGTAGCTGAACACCAGCCCCGGCGGTACGCCGTATTCGCCTTTCGACACCACCGCCGCGCTCACCCAGTCGCCGGCCGCCGTCGGCGTCAACAGACTTTTCACATGGTCAATCGCGCCGTTCGCCGCCGACATCGCCGAACTCTGGCCGCGCGCCTTGATGACCGCCGCCCCGCGCGTCTGCACCTGCGGCACGAACGTCGTCTCCAGCCACGCCCGATCCGCGATGACTTCCGGCGCCGGCTTGCCCTTGATCTTGGCGTTGGTGAAATCCGGGTATTGCGTGTTGCTGTGGTTGCCCCAGATGGTCACGCAGGTCACGTCGGCGTTGGCGGACCCGGCCTTCTTCGCCAGGGCCGTGCGGGCGCGGTTGTGGTCCAGCCGCGTCATCGCCGACCACTGCCCCGCCGGGATCGCCTTGCCGTTGCGGTAGGCCACCAGGCAGTTGGTGTTGCACGGGTTGCCGACCACCAGCACGCGCACGTCCTTGGCCGCGTTGGCCGCCAGCGCCTGCCCCTGGCCGACGAAAATCTTGCCGTTGATGCCGAGCAGTTCCTTGCGCTCCATGCCCTGCTTGCGCGGGAACGAACCGACCAATAGCGCCCAATGGCAATCCTTGAACGCCTTGTTCGGGTCGTCCGTGGCGATCACGTCTTGCAGCGCCGAGAACGAGCAGTCGTCCAGCTCCATGACGACGCCCTCCAGGGCCGGCATCGCCTGCGGAATCTCCAGCAGTTGCAGGATCACCTTGCGGTCGGGGCCGAACACCTCGCCCGACGCCAGCCGCGCCAACATGGCGTAGGCCACCTGACCCGCCGCCCCCGTCACCGCCACCCGGATTGCGTCCGCCATGAGTCGCTCTCAGTTGTTGAAACTTCATCAGGGGGCTGACGCCCCCCGCTCGCCGGGAAGCCGATTCAGCCATACGTTATAGCGTAGAGAGTGTGAGCGAAACGGCTATTCGTGGCGCGGCCGACTTTCTGGCCGATAGCCGATAGCTGACGGCTGAGAGCTAAGAAGGAGTCCAAACGATGGCAGTGAAAGTGGGCATCAACGGCTTCGGGCGCATCGGCCGCCTCGTGTTTCGCGCCCTCGTCGAGCAGGGTCTGCTCGGCAAATCCCTGGACGTGGTCGCCGTCAACGACCTCGTGCCGGCCGACAACCTCGCCTACCTCCTCAAATACGATTCCACGCAGGGCCGTTTCGGCGGCACGGTTTCCAGCGAAAAATCGTCCGGCGCCGCCGAGGACGACACGCTCGTCGTCAACGGCCACAAGATCAAGTGCCTGGCCGTCAAGGAGGGGCCGACCGCCCTGCCGTGGAAGCAACTCGGCGTCGAGTACGTGATCGAATCGACCGGCCTGTTCACCGAGGCCGAGAAGGCGAAGGGACATCTGACGGCCGGCGCCAAGAAGGTCATCATCTCCGCCCCGGCCAAGGGCGAAGACATCACCATCGTCATGGGCGTCAACCACGAGAAGTACGACCACAACAAACACAACATCATCTCCAACGCCAGCTGCACCACCAACTGTCTGGTCCCCGTCATCCACGTCCTTCTCAAGGAAGGCTTCGGCATCGAGGAGGGCCTGATGACGACGGTGCATAGCTACACCGCCACACAGAAGACGGTGGACGGCCCGTCGCGCAAGGACTGGAAGGGCGGCAGGGCGGCGGCGACGAACATCATCCCGTCGGCCACCGGGGCGGCCAAGGCGGCGGCCCTGGTCATCCCCGAGGTCAAGGGCAAGCTGACGGGCATGTCCATGCGCGTGCCGACGCCGACCGTTTCCGTCGTGGACCTGACGGTGCGGACGGTGAAGGAGACGAGCTACAAGGAGATCTGCGCCGCCATGAAGCGGGCTAGCGAGACGTATCTGAAGAACGTCCTGGCTTACACCGACGACGAGGTGGTGTCGTCCGACTTCATCCACGACGCCCACTCCAGCATCTTCGACGCCGGCTCGGGCATCGAGCTGAACAGCAAGTTCTTCAAGCTCATCAGCTGGTACGACAACGAATGGGGCTACTCCAACCGCTGCGTGGACCTGTTGCGTTACATGGTCGGCAAGGGCTAAAAGGAACCTCACGCAAAGACGCAAAGGCGCTAAGAGTAGGGGCGGGGTTACCCCGCCCCTACCGCGCCTTTGCGTCTTTGCGTGAGACGCATTGGAGACAGTGCCATGAAGAAGACGCTGAACGATCTGCCGAAGGACTTGCACGGCAAGCGCATACTCGTCCGAGTGGACTTCAACGTGCCGCTCGACAAGTCCGGCAACATCACCAACGACCGCCGCATCCGCGCCGCCCTGCCGACGCTCCGGACGCTGCTCGACCGCGGTGCCGCCCTGGTCGTGATGAGCCACCTCGGCCGGCCGACCGGCGACGCCAAGGCCGACGCCCCTTTCAAGATGGATAAAGTCGCCGGCCGGCTCGGCGAGCTGCTCGGCAAGCCGGTTCGGAAAGTCGATGAAGTGGTCGGCTCGGCCGCGACCGCCGCGGTGCAGGCGCTCAAACCGGGCGAGGTGCTGGTGCTGGAAAACGTCCGCTTCCACCCCGGCGAACAGCAAAAGGACAAGGCGCTCGGCGCCGAATTGGCCAAGCTGGGCGACGCCTACGTCAACGACGCCTTCGGCACCTGCCATCGCAAGGACGTGTCGATGGTCGCCCTGCCGGCAGCCATGAAAGACAAGCCGCGCGTCGTCGGCCAACTCGTCGCCAAAGAACTGGAGATCCTGGATCGCCTGTTGAGCAACCCGCCGCGTCCGCTGCTCGGCATCCTCGGCGGCGGCAAGGTGTCGGACAAAATCCTGTTCATCAAGAGCTTCCTTTCGCGCGTCGATAAGGTGCTGATCGGCGGCGCCATGACCTACACCTTCCTCAAGGCCCAGGGCAAGAACGTCGGCGCCTCGCGCCTGGAGGCCGACAAGCTCGACGTGGCCCGCGAACTGCTGGAGTTGGGCAAGGGCAAGATCGTCCTGCCGGTCGATCACCTCATCGTCGAAAAGATCGACGCCCCGCGGACGGCCCGTGTCGTCGAGGGCGAAATCCCCGACGGCTGGATCGGCGTGGACATCGGGCCGAAGACGATCTCACAATACACCGACGAGGTGCGCAAAGCGGCGACGGTGGTGTGGAACGGCCCGCTAGGGAAATTCGAGGACGAGCCGTACAGCAAGGGTACGCGGGCCGTGGCCGACGCGCTGGCGGCGTCGAAGGGCGTGACGATCATCGGCGGCGGCGAGACGGCCGAGGCCGTCGAGAATTTCGGGTTGGCCGATAAAATGACCCACGTCTCGACCGGCGGCGGGGCGTTCCTGGAATACGTTCAGGGGACGCCGTTCCCGGCCTTGGCGGAGATTGAAGATCGGTAATGAAAATGACCAACGCCCCACCGCTTCAAGGATGGATCATGAGCCGCCTTCTCCCCTGCCTTGCGGTTCTGATCCTCACGGCGCCCGCGGCCCGCTGTGCCGGGGACGCCCGCTACGAACTCGGCCAGCGCCTGCGTGCCTTTGAGCGGGCCTACGAAACTCAGACCGACCCGGCCGCGCGCAAGCGCGTCGTGCCGTTCCTGAAGAAGGCCACGCCTCTGTTCTTTTTCGGCCGGCTGAGCGAGGCCGCGCGACAACTCGATCTGGCGCGGCTGGCGTTGGAGTCCGACAAGGAACCGGACGCGGCCCGCCGTTGGGCCGGATCGCTGGTGTTTCGGCCGGAAGCACGGCTGTTCGACGCTTCGGCCGAGGTCGCGCCGTTCACGCTGGATACCTTCTATGAAGTCGCAGCGGAAATTCCGGAAAACGCGCGCGTCCGCCTGACATGGTGTACGGCGGACGGCAAGCCCTTGGACGGCGAACCGTCAACCGTGCTGGACGTGAAGGCGTTGCCGTTGAAGGACAAGGCGCCTCGCAAAAATCCGGTGGCCGGCGATTACCTCTGGCGCTGCGAAGTCCTAGCCGGCGACCGCGTCCTGGCACGGTGGGAGCAAACGCTGTCGTTCGCGTCCCGCCTCGAAGGCCGGCTGGAGAGGTTGCGGAAGGCGGTCGGCGACCCGGCCGACAAAACAGTCGATACGGATCGTGAAACGGCCCGAATGCTGGCGGACTTGCTGACCCGGCTGCGAAACAAGGAGACCCTGGAAACCAACTACCCCGCCGCGCGTCTGCTGGACGAGGCGGAGGCCGCGGCCGACGGGAAGCCCGCCTACGGCCGGGCGCGGCCGGGACAGTTTTGGCTGAAGCTGGGTTTGGAGAAAGGGCCGCCGTTCGTGCGACTGCTGGCCCCGGAGGCGGCGGCGAAGGGCCGGCCGCTGCCGCTGGTGATCGCCCTGCACGGCGCGGGCGGCAGCGAGAATATGTTTTTCGACGGCTACGGCGACGGGGCGATCGTGAAACTCTGCGCGCGGCGCGGCTGGCTGCTGGTCGCGCCGCGCGGCGGCCTCGCCCCCGGTCTCATCGACGAAATTGACCGCCTCTATCCGGTGGACCGAAAGCGCGTCTTTTTGATCGGCCATTCGATGGGCGCGTCCCAGGGCGCCGCGGCGGCGTCCCGGTCGCCGGAGACGTTCGCGGCGGTGGCGGCGTTAAGCGGCGGCGGCCTGGTGCGCCCGTCGGACGCCCTGAAGGTCGTGCCCTTTTTCGTGGCGGCGGGGGCGGAAGACTTCGGCCTGATCGGCTCGCGCGGCCTGCGCGACGACCTGCAAAAGGCCGGGGTCAAGAAGCTGGTTTACCACGAATTGCCCGACGTGGAACATCTGCTATCGGTGCAGGCGACGCTTAAAGACGTGTTCGCGTTCTTCGACCAGGCCGCGATGGAATAAGGGAGGCAGATGCCCACGGTCCCTTGGCAAATCGTTGGCGATTCGTAGGAAGATGGCGGGTCCGAGCGGGCAGCGACGCCCGCCCTCCGGGTGGGGCGAGGGGCGAAACGCCGATAATCATGGACATCGACAGCACCGATCCACATACCCTTCCCACGAAGCCGACGGCCGCCCCGTTCGCGGTTCGGCAGGCCATCACGGGACTGACGCCGCCGCAGACGCGCGAGGCCGTCATCCGCGAGGTGCGGCCGTCCGTCCACGCCCACGCGGCCGTCAGCGGTCTGGCCCAGACGTTGATGCAATCCTACGTCCTGGCGCCGCTGGGCTGGCTTCTGCTGGCGCCGCTGTTCCACCTGAAGTTCGCGCCGTTCCTCTGCACGCGCTATACGCTCACCAACCGCCGCCTGATGATCCGGCGCGGCCTGGCGCACCCACGGCCCGTCCACGAAATCGCCCTCGACGCCATCGACGACGTCCGCCTGGACCCCGCCAGCTACAACAACTTTTACCGATCCGGTACACTCGAAATCCTCTCCAAGGGTCAGGTCGCCCTTCGGCTGCCCGGCGTCCCCGAGCCGGAAATCTTCCGCCATGCCGTGCTCAACGCCTACCGCTCCTGGGGACCGGGTAAGAGCAGCCTCCCCTTCGTTCCGGCGAACGCGAAATCGGGTGGAGGGTGAAGGGTGGAGGGTGGAGGGAAAAGACGAGACCCGAATTCCTCCACCCTCCACCCTCCACCCTCCACCCTCCACCCTGCACGAGTGAGGCCATGAGCCTTAAAGTGACGCTGGTACAGGGCGGCGGCATGGGCCTGGATCAGGTCCCGGCCGTGCGGCGCGTGCTCGCCGCCGCCGGCGTGGCCATCGACTGGGACGAGTACACGGCCGGCTGGGCGTCGCTGGAAAAGGGCGGCGCGGCCCTGCCGGAAGACCTGTTGCAGTCGGTGCGGGCCAACGGGCTGGCGCTGAAAACGAAACTGCTGCCGCCGCCGGGCGCGGAGCCGGGGCCGGGCCGTAAGGAAACCGGCAACTTCAACGTGCAGTTTCGCCGCGAACTGGGTCTGTTCGCGTCGGTGCGGCCGCTCAAGAACCTGCCGGGGCTGCCGGCCCGCTTCTCGGGCGTGGACATGCTCGTCGTCCGCGAGCTGACCGAAGACCTGTACGCCTCCATCGAACATGAGATCGTGCCCGGCGTGGTGCAGAGCATCAAGGTGGTGACGGAGGCGGCCAGCCGGCGATTCTTCCGCTTCGCCTTCGGCTGGGCGCGCGAGGCCGGCCGCAAGTCGGTGGCCTGCGTCCACAAGGCCAACATCCTCAAACTGTCCGACGGCCTGTTCCTGGAGGCGTTCCGCACCATCGCCAAGGAGTTTCCCGAGCTGCAAACGCGCGAAATCATCGTGGACAATTGTTGTATGCAAATGGTGTCGCGGCCGCAGCAGTTCGACGTGATGGCGATGGGCAACCTGTACGGCGATCTGGTGAGCGACCTCGGCGCCGGCGTGGTGGGCGGCGTCAGCGCCACGCACGGCATCAACGTCGGCGACGGCGTGCGCGTCTACGAGTCGTTCCACGGCGGCCGTCAGGAGGCGGTCGGCGCCGGCCGCGCCAACCCGCTGCCGCTGCTGCTGCCGGCCATCGACCTGCTCGACGGCGTGGGCGAAAAGGCGGCGGCCCGGCGCGTCGAAACCGCCGTCGGCCGCGTGCTGACGGAACGCCGGACGCTGACGCCCGACCTCGGCGGCGCGGCCACGACGGCGGAAATGGCCGAGGCCGTCGTGGCGGCGCTAACTTCCTGATGGCCGCTTAACGAAAGACGCCGGGAGCGACGGTTCGCGGAGGAGTTTTCCTCGAAAGCGCCTCCGCGAACCGCCGAAACCACGGCCGCCATACGAGACACGCCTGATCGCTTTCACCTCAAGAAATCGTCTCATCGAGCACGGAGGAGGTGCTGCCGAGGTCGGCGCCGTCGCCGGAGTAGGTCGCGGTAATGCTATGGGAGCCCAGGCCCAGCGCCGACGTGGTGAGGCTGACCTGCCAGCCGTAATAGTAGTACGGCGAGGCCGGCAGCGTCACCGTGCCCAGCGCCGTGGCGCCGTCATAGAAGGTCACCGAGCCGGTCGGCGTGCCGCTCCCGGTCGGCTGGACGTATACCGTGAAGGTCACCGCCTGGCCGA
>Ga0182024_10018655_pt1 | contig 12887 bp, 12 predicted proteins | sample P32metaG_FD_120480 | JGI IMG/M metagenome (GOLD analysis project Ga0182024, IMG submission 120480) | Permafrost microbial communities from Stordalen Mire, Sweden - P3-2 metaG (Illumina Assembly) | ecosystem: Environmental > Terrestrial > Soil > Wetlands > Permafrost | place: Sweden: Stordalen...
AGGAGCGTAGTCTCAAAAGTAAGCTTTGCAACTATTGATATAGACTGATTATGTTGATATCAACGTATATCGTCGAGCGGCCGCGCGCGACAACGCATGCAGGGGCATCCGGTTCGTATCAGAAGGAAGACTTACGTATCCCAGGAGAAATCAATGAAGCGAAAGGTTCCGAGGACGATCGCGTTATCAAGCTTCGCGCTGGTTGTCATGCTGCCTGCTGCGGCGTGGCAGGCGCCCGCACAGGAGGCCAAAACACCGTATCCGGGCATGGCCCCGCTTGATCAGTATCTGATGGAGCGTAGCGCCGAAATAACGCTAGCGCGGAGCGCTGCACCGGTATCCATCTCGCAGGATGCTGAAGTCATGGTGCTCGGCCGGCATGGTTACGAAACCGTCGTAAAAGGCAAGAACGGTTTCGTGTGCATCGTGGAACGATCGTGGACCGCTGGGATCGACGATCCGGTTTTTTGGAATCCCAAGCAGCGGGGCCCGATCTGCTTGAACCCGCCCGCTGTGCGATCCTACCTCCCACAAACGATCTTGAAAACCGAGTCGATATTGGCCGGACGATCCAAAGCTCAGATGTTCGAGGACCTCAAAGCTGCTCTCGACAAGAAGAAACTGCCGCCGCCGGAATCTGGCGCGATGTGCTACATGATGTCTAAGCAAGGGTACTTGAACGACCGTGACGGGCACTGGCACCCTCACCTGATGTTTTTCCTTCCACCGACAGACCCGGCGACTTGGGGCGCAGACCTGCCGGGCTCCCCGATCATAGGAGCTAAGGACGATCAAGGCCGGATGATGGTGTTCATGGTTCCGGTTGGACGGTGGTCGGACGGAACTGCTGCTCCCTAAGAATTGGCGTCGGCGCACGATCCCGGTTAAGTCGTGCCCATGTGAAATAGAGTGACTGAGCACCGTGGCCGTCTCCCACGATAGACGCCGTGAAGTCGCCTCCCGGTACTCCGATCTCGACCACGCGCCGGAAGCGGACGGACCTGATCGGGTAGAGCGCTCCCTCGCCCCGGCGCGGATCGTGTCATCCATGGCCGACCCTAAGCAAGTGGAATTGCTCCTGAAAAGGGGTAGAGGGCTGGAATCGTTAGCGGAAGTAGAATTGGGATGCTTCTGTGCACCTCATCGAGGCGTACCTCACCGGAGCGCATCTTAGCTATCTTCATCAACCGTTCATCATCGTACGTCCTTTTCGCCTGCCGGGGCTAGCCGATCGAGTCTGAAACCCTCCTGCTGGAGAACTTGCTCAACGATGCGATGACCGAGCATTTTCTCCGGTAACTTTAGACGGCTTGGTCCGTATTTCATGAAGTAGGACTGAAGGACATTAGCGACAAGATTGAGGGCACATCATGCTGGCTGAGTTGCGAGAGGCGTTGCGGCAACTGCGAAAAGCGCCGGGGATCACCACGACGGCGGTGATCACATTGGCTCTGGGAATCGGCGCGACCACGGCGATCTTTACGCTTGTGCACCAGGTGATGCTGAAGTCGCTGCCGGTGACGAAGCCGGAGGAGCTGTGGGGGATCGGAGACAAAGTCCGCTGCTGCAACTGGGGCGGGTACACCCAAGGGGACGATGGAGATTTCTCGTTGTTCTCCTGGGAGGCATACAAACACTTTCGCGCCAACACAAGCGAGTTCGCCGACCTCGCTGCACTGCAGGCGGGAAATGCTCCGCTCGGCGTCCGCAGAGCAGGGTCACAGGCCCAGGCGGAAACGCGCAATGGTGAGTACGTCTCCGGCAACTTCTTCAGGACCTTCGGCGTGCAGCCGTGGATGGGCCGGCTGATGATCGACGCGGACGACCAGGAGGGTGCGCCACCGGTCGCGGTCATGAGCTACCACGTGTGGCAGGATAAATACGCTTCAGATCCCTCCGTGGTCGGCGCAGCCTACCAAATAAACGGCCATCCATTCACAGTGATCGGTGTGTCGGCGCCGGGATTTTATGGCGCAAAGCTGGCGGGCTGGGGCATGCCGGATTTCTGGCTCCCGCTGACGGCGGAACTATTGATCGATGGAACGACGGCGCGATTGAAACGGCCGGACGGCAACTTCCTGGACCTTCTTGGGCGAGTGCGCCCGGGCGTCAATCCGAAGTCGCTGGAAGCAAGGCTGAAGGTCGAACTGCACGACTGGCTGGCCAGCCATGTGCCCGATATGCAGCCGGGGGAAAGACAACTCTGGCAGCAGCAGACGCTGCATTTGGTACCCGGCGGCTCCGGAGTGGCGTCGATGAGGGACCAATATCAGGATGGGCTGAAGCTGTTGCTGATCGCAGCCGGATGTTTGCTGCTGGTGGTCTGCGCGAATCTGGCGAACCTGATGCTCGCGCGAGGCTTAAAGGATCGCCAGCAAATGTCGATACGCGTCGCCCTCGGTGCATCGCGGGGACGCCTTGTGCGCAAGGTGCTGGTCGAGTCCACGCTGCTGGCGGTCATTGGAGGAGTCTGGGGCATCGGCGTCGCGTTGCTCGGGACGAAGCTGATTTTGCGGCTCGCGTTCCAGAACGGCGGCCCCAACAATTACGTCCCAATCGATGCGACACCGTCCTGGCCCGTGCTGTTGTTCGCGCTCGCCGTTTCGGTGATGACGGGAATCCTGTTCGGAATCACGCCTGCGTGGATCACTTCGCATATCGATCCCGCGGACGCGTTGCGGGGAGCGAAACGCTCTGTTGGCGCCGGGCGATCCTGGGTGCAGAAGTCGCTGGTGATCGGGCAGGTGGCGGTTTCTTTGATTTTGTTGTCCGCGGCAGCCCTGCTCGGCCGGAGCCTGCGGAACCTGGAACACCAGAACTTCGGATTCGAAACGGAGGGGCGTTATATCGCCTGGATCAATCCCATGCTGGGTAACTATAAGCCGGAGCAGATGGAACCGATGTTCCGGCAAATTGACGACGGCCTGCTCCGGGTTCCCGGCGTCCGCATGGCCGCGCCGGCGCTCTATGCGCCGATGACGGGCGATAGCTGGAACGACGGCATTCGCGTGGAGGGCAAACCCGAGCCCGACCCAAAGGACGACACCAGCGCCTCCTGGGCGCGCGTGATGCCAGGCTTCTTCGAGAGCATAGGCGCGAAGATCATGCTGGGCCGGCCCATTACAGACCAGGATACAGGGGCTACGCGCAAAGTCGCGGTGGTGAACCAGGCTTTTGTGAAGAAGTTTTTCAAGGATCAGAACCCGATCGGGCAGCACTTCGGAATGGACAAGATTAAGTATTCCGCGACGTTTGAAATCGTCGGTGTGACCAACGACATGCGGTATCTGACCTATGGCTATAAGAGGGCCGTGCGCCCCATGTTTTGGCTGCCCGAAGGGCAGACGGTGCAGTACGACGATCCCGCCTTCAAAAGCGGCGAAATCTGGTCGCACTACCTGTACAACATCGTGATTTGGGCACCCGGGCCTCAGCCTGCCATGGAAGAGAATGTACGCAAGGTATTGGCGAGCGTCGATCCGAATCTGGTGCTATATGGGGTCGACCCTTACGCCAAAGTGGTCAGCTCGGATTTCCAGCAAGAGAAGACGATCGCCACCCTGACAACGCTTTTCGGAGCGCTTGGGTTGGTGCTGGCAGCCATCGGATTGTACGGAGTCCTGGCGTACATTGTGGAGCGGCGGACGGGCGAGATCGGCGTGCGCATGGCCTTGGGCGCGGATCGCCGGCGCGTCATTGGAATGGTGCTCGGCGGCGCATTCTGGCAGGTGGGCATCGGACTCGCGCTTGGCATTCCAGCCGCGATCGGAGCCGGGAAGCTCATGGCCGCGCAACTGTTCGGTGTGGATCCGTGGGACCCAGTCATGCTGACGCTGGCCACACTGCTGCTCGGCTTGGCGGCATTTCTGGCATCCGCGATTCCGGCCTGGCGAGCAGCAGCCGTGGACCCGATGGTGGCGCTGCGGACCGAATAAACGAATGGTCCGCGCCGCTTGAATTTAACATCGACTCTTATCCGAGCTTCCGATCGCAAGAAATCGCCACGTGTTTGCTGGAACGACTATTTCGCGAGGCGCGGCTATTTTTCCGCTTGCCTTTTCCCTCAACCAGAGCGATGAATCGTCATCCGCGAAACAAGCGCAGAAAAGGATACCCACACACATGACGACCGCTGAAACCAACACGACCGACAAAGCCGCCGCAGTTGCGGCACTGGGCGCGCACGTCGCGCCGGAGAAGGCTCCCGCAAGAAGGCCGCAAATCTGAGCGCAATACCTCTGCCCCACCGCGCTGAAAGCAAGGGTGCAAAGATCCTGGAGATCATCGCCCGCGCGAAGGGTGCCACTCTCGCCGAGATCATGAAGGCGACCGATTGGCAGGCTCACAACGTGCGCGGATTCATCTCGACCGCCGCCAAGAAGCAGGGCGTGAAGATCGAGTCGGCGAAGAACGACGCCGGTGAACGCACGTACCGAATTGGGAAGTAGTTCCCGAGAACCACGCCGCCGGACTTGGAACCGGGCGGCTTTTTCTCGTTTCAGTAGGTATTTGGGGGCGTTTCCGAGGTACGGTCGCCATATCCCTTCCTGCCAGCTCACCACGCGCAAGGCCAATCATTCAGTCGTGCTTTCAGTCACAACTCCAGCCGTGAGCACTGCAGCATCTATTAAATGATTCCAGGTTTCCTTCCCCAGCGCCTGCTCCAGACCTTTCTGTGCCCTTTGCCAATAGGGAAGCGCTCGCTTGTATTCTCGCTTTCCCGCTGCCGTCAGCGAAAGCCGCAGTTCGCGCCGGTCGGCTCCGGCTTCGGCGTGTAGCCATCCTTTGCGCCGCAAGGGAGCCAGCGTTCGGGTCAGGGTTGTACTGTCTATCTCAAGCAATTCGGCGAGCTGCTTCTGAGAGATCTCCGGCGCTTCATTCAGGGCTTGCAAGAGCGTGAACTGACTGACGTGCAGGCCGCTCGGGCGCAACATGGCGTCGTAATACTTGGTGAACACCCTGCCGGCCCTCCGGAGATTGGCACACGCACATGGCAGCCGAACCACTGCCTTCGCCCTAGTCGTAGAATTCTCTGGCATCGCGTTCCCCGAATGCTTGTATCTACATTTATATCAAGGCAATGCCACGCTTGCAATTTCCTGCGACCATTTACATGTATCTACATCCATATCGGCAGGAAATCCAAGCTACAAAGGAGATCGAAACATGAACCACCTAGGGCCCAGCTATTTGCTCCCTGAGATACTCATCGGAACTGTGGCAGTTGTCGCCACTATGCTGTTTGGCGTGTACCGCGCTCTCAGCCGGGCTGGATTGCCCGTTCGGGATCGCAGCCGCACGTTTTGGAGCATTTCGGCGCTGCTCGTAACATGGTTCTTCGCTGCGCTGTTGCTCTCCTGGTCCGGCTTTTACCAGGGGTCGCCTTTCCGCATTCCTACCATCCCCGTTGGACTGCTGATCCCCATCGCCGCCGGCGTCGTACTATTTTGGCGCTGGCCCTTGCTCAGGCGCATAGTCGAGGCGGTCCCGCAGAGTTGGATCGTGAGTGTCCAGGCCTATCGAGTGGAGGGTTTGATCTTTCTCACACTCTACGCTGGGGGATGGTTGCCAAGCGCGTTTGCATGGCCGGCTGGAGTCGGGGACGTGATCGTCGGGCTGCTTGCCCCGGTCGTAGGCGTCGCTTATTTGCGCGGGGTGCGCGGGTCAACTGGCTCGCTCTGGGCTTGGAATCTGTTAGGGATCGCCGATCTGGTTGTGGCCGTAACGACCGGCTTCCTGACGTCGCCTTCGCCGCTGCAGCTACTGGCGCTCGATCGGCCAAATGAACTCGTCACCTCGTTTCCGCTGGCCATGATTCCGGTATTTCTAGTTCCGCTTTCCGTGTTGTTGCATTTGGCCTCCTGGCAAAAACTGCGCCAGATTAGGCGCGAGACGCGCGATCTGAAGCCGCTTCTCACAGACAGGGAGCACTGTGTCAAGATCGAGTCGGCGAAGAATGAAGCCAGCGAGCGCGTCTACAAGATTGCCAAATAGGATCTACCGCCAATCTCTCAGCCATGCCGCCGGTTCGCAGCCGGCGGCTTTCTTCGTTTCCAGCCAAGTCCGCGCCGCTACCAGTTGATTGCAGCAACCCTCCTTGCTGACGCGTTCGCTGCCCTAATTGGGCATTACTTCGTTTGCGGGTACTCGTGGAGTTGAGGTCCTACAACATTGGAGAAGTTGTAGTTTCCACGACGGTCCGCATCAATGGTCCAGAACATTGCTCCGATCATAGCCGGGTATTTACCAATCAGGACGACGCGGCCAACAAGTTTGCGATCGTCAATGAAAGAACTGCCGCCCATTACTGGCCCTCTGAGAACGCGATTGGCAAGCACGTCAAGATCGGCATCGGCGGTGTGGATGGCGACTGCGAAATCGTAGGCGTGGTGTAGGACGAAAAAACTGAATCCCTCCGTGAAACCCCACAGCCAATCGTGTATCTTCCATTTCGGTCGAGTTTCCTCCCATTCATGGCCCTGCACGTGCGCGCCGCGGGCTCCACGGCACCTGCTATCTCCGCGTTAATGAGGGAGGTACGTTCGCTTGATCGGAATGTACTCGTCCGCGATGTGACAACGATGGCGGCGCAAATTGATCGGTCAATCGCACTTGACCGTTTGATGGCTTCGCTGACGGCGCTATTCGGGCTTTTGGCGGTGGTGCTCGCCGCAGTCGGCCTGTACGGCGTAATGGCGTTCACGGTTGCTGCGCGGACACGCGAAATTGGGATTCGGAATGGCCCTCGGAGCCGATCGTGCGCGGATGCTGGGGCAGGCGCTCCGCGAAAGTGCTGTGCTAACGATGATGGGAATTGCGCTGGGCGTGCCAGGAGCGCTGTGGGCGTCGCGCGCGGTTGGATCGTTTCTCTACGGATTGAGCGCAACCGATCCTTGGACGTATGCTGTGCTCGCAATGGTGCTCGCCGGAATTGCGCTGAGTGCTGCATGGATTCCCGCGCGACGAGCTGCCGGCGTGGATCCGATGGTCGCCTTGAGGTATGGTGATCCGACTCTAATTAAGGCCACACTCAACTATCAGCTCGTCGCTAACTCCTTCCTCTTATAGAAGACGATGAGTATCTAATCGTCTAACAAATCGTGGGCAGCTCGACGAGTCGGCTGCGGTACAACCTATCGCCGCATCTCCTCTACTGCCGCACTATCTGATTCTCTTCGCACCAGTCGAGTGCGATCTGCCTAAGGGCATCGGTGCGGAATGCAAACCACGCGGATTCGATCCCGAGCCGCCGAACGGTGCCCTTGAAATTCCGGAATGCGCCGGTGCCGTGGATCGCGCGCGATAGATCGTCGCGAATATCGTCGGACCCCACCGAGCGTGAAAAATCCTGCATGATGCCCCACTCGTGTACATCAAACTTCGTCGGAAGCTTTATGAAAGCGGTCTGTTGAAACAATCCGTTTGGCGATCTCCCATTCGTCTTTCTGCCAGTCAGGAACATCGGGCTGCCGTCGCCTTGCTCCGCCGCCTCACGTGGAAGATCTTCAGAGACGGTTACGACCTGACCAGCATCGAGATCCAAATAGGAAAGGGCCTCGTCGAACTGCATCTCCAGAGCGTCGATGATGTCGTTCAGATGGACAGTGGCGGGCACTTCGAGATCATCATACTGCTCCTCGATTCCGTTAGGAGGTGGGCAACTTCCAAGCCGGTTGGATGGCAGATTCGCGGGGATTCTGCTTGATCACACCCCCACGCAGAGGTAATGTTCAGGTGGCCGATAATGCCCATTAAAATGACTAAAATGAACGACTTAGTGGCAGTTGAGAAGATTCGCTCAGTGGGAGGAATTGAAGATGCTCGTGCTCGATAGTAGTCTCGTCGCCGATTACGAAACGCGTGAACAACGTGGCGCTGAACGAGCTCATGGACGGTTCCAAAAGGCGCCGCGGCTCGGCTTCACCAAGGCCACCGTTAGCGCGTGGCGGGTATCACTTGAAGAACTGCACCTTGGGTCATCCTCCATCATTATTATTAGAATGTCGGCGATTCGAAAGCTGCCGGCCGAGGCTGCCGACAACGGCTTGCTGGCGCCGGAATTGGCCCCCGGGATCAGCCGAGTGAAGAGCGTGAAATCGACCGGCATCCGCGTCGAGAACTGGCTATCGCAACGGCACGCGCAAGCGCTGCTGAGCGCGCCCGACATCGCAAAGATCAGTGGTCTGCGCGACCGAGCAATCCTCTCCGTCCTGCTAGGCTGCGGGCTGCGGCGATCTGAAGTGGCAGCAGTGACTTTCGCACACGTCCAGCAACGCGACGGCCACCACTAGTGCATCGTCGACCTGGTCGGAAAACACGATCGCGTGCGCACCGCTCCGATGCTGGCCTGGGTGAAAGCGGAGACCGACGCGTGGACCTCGGCCTCTGGCGTCGCTGCCGATCATGTTTTTCGGCCAGTGAAACGGAACGGCTGCGTCACTGGCGAAGCGCCTCGGCGAAAAAGGTCGTCTGGCAGATGCTCTGCGTTATCCGGGCGGGGTTTGCGTTCCCCGGAATCGCGCCCCACGATCTCCGACGCCGTGCGCACTGTGCCGGTGCCTGGTGGCGAACTGGAGCAGATCCAACTGCTCCTGGGCCACGCGTGCGTCCAGACCACAGAGCGGTATTTGGGAACCAGACAGGACCTCGTTCACGCCCCCAACGATGCCATCAGCCTCAGGCTTGCGGAAAAACAGAGCTAACCCTTGAAGCCAACTCGTTCGACACGACTTTTTTATCTTGACACACCTGCGATCTGTATTTATACGGGCCTCCTCCCCCAAATTTCCGCCGGAATAGTTCTGTAGGACTCTTCGGCGCGGAATTGTCGTACTCCCTCCCCCGGCGAGTGCAAAATGATTCCTTGCGCGGAAACGTTCATCGCCGATCAGATTTACCAGTTGCTTCTTCTTGACGATCTCCGAGCGAAGGGTTGTAGACAGAGCGCGTTGCCTCGGCTGAAGCGCTTTACCGAAGTACGCGAACAACAAGCGGTCATTCCTCGGTTGGAAAAGCAGTCTTCCAGCTCGCCCTTCGTCCAGATGAGGAATTCTCCGATGCCACGCGCAACCATCTCCTCGCGAAAAACGTCCCGCGCCTCCTTCGAAACATCGCACGCGATCGCGAGGATAAACCCGTGCGGGGGTACGGCCAGAGACGCAAGGCTCTCTTCCACAACCTTACGAAGTCTTTTAGGCGGAAGCGGACCACCTTAATCGGTGTCGTCGATTCAGGGGCTCGACACGCCGCGCGAAACCTGGACCTATCAGATCCCCTTTGGCAAGCAGCTTACCGTGCGGCTCGACAGTGGAGTCGTGATGTCCCCTCCGCGATAGTCTTAACGATACGTCAACGATACGTCTTGTCTTCAATGCGGCTCAGATTGACGCCCGCATCAAGCACGCCCAGTGCAACCGCCGCGAATGTGAAGACGCTGGTCCCTGGTTCCAGGTGGCCTCCGAAGGCCTTCTCGGGATTTGCCAGAGTCACATGCGCGTGGATGTGTCCGTCGATCACAAACCCGTTCATACCGATCAGGTCGGCGGGCGCCGTGGGATCCTTCACGAACATATTCTTCGACGGAAAGTCGCGGTTGGACACCTGATGCACCTGGTACCCGCGCACCGATCCCATGGCTGAAAGGATCACCGCATTGCGGATCTTTTCCTGCTTCACCATTTTCTCGAACCCGGCGAGCAGGTCGGCGCCAAATTTCAACCGCAAAATGACAACCCGATCAAAATGTCCGTTCATGGCGTAGGCGTCCGGCACCTTGTCGTCATTGGGCTTGAGGTCGCCCGCGGGCTTGGGCGACGGGTTCACCTCTTCGCGGCGGGTCTGCTGCGCGAGAAGAAGGCCGGCGGTGCAGGCGATGAGAATTAATTTTTTCATAAGTCGTCTCAATCTGATAATAATTCTTCTTCGTGATCTGCTGATGCGCCTCGTCAGAGAGAATCTCGCGATCCGAGGCAAGATCAAGACCTTCCGCAACCAACGCACCAGGGCCTGTTCGGCTCGCCGGACGTTTGGATTGGTCACGGCGTCGCTCTCGTAGCAGAGTTCGACTGCGTAGCGAGGCCAATCTATATCTTTAATTTTTGAGCTTTAATATTTGAGCGAAAAGTTCCTAAAGGATGGCGCGATCTTTCAGTGTGAATTCAAGAGCTCACGGCGGGGCCATAAATCATAATTCATTTGAGTTATTCCAGGCTTATTTCAATACAACAAGCTCGTAGTCGGCGAGTTCCGGAATTGTGAAGACCGTATACCCATCGTGCATGCGGGTGGGGATCTGATGGGGATCGCGGATTGTTGTCGCGGTCTTGAACTGGCCCGCGACCTCGATTCGGATTCCGCTCATCTTCAACGGAGCAAAATATCCCGTTTGGGAGTGACCCGACAGATTGATCAGATGGAGCAGGTTGCGGCTGCCTTGCTTCATCCAGGTGATTTCGACCAGAGGGTGCGCGTTCGTCGTGAGCTGCCGCTTGGGGTACAACCGGTCGATAACATCGTGAAACAAAGCTGCGTAGGCGGGTAGGCTGACCCGGTAATAAAGCGCGCCGAGATCCCACGGGAGCCACGCCACCTGCCCTCGGCCAAGCTCTTTATAGACAATGCCCGGCTTGTCGGTATCCTGCATGTTGATGTGTATGAATTCCGGCGGTCCGATCATCGAGGTCGGAATCAGGGAAAGCGATTTCGATTCATCCCCCTCAACTTTAGTGAACGGCCCGTCGAGTAGCAGAAGATCGGTATCCTTTAAAGAGGGGAACATCCCGTGATTGCGGACCCGGAAGTAGCCTTTCACGTCCTTTGACCGGGAAATCACACGGGCAACTTGCAGCTCCGGCTCGCGGGGACTGGCAATCAGGACGCGACCGCCGTTCTCCACGTATCCCTTCAGTTCAGCAGGCGCCCAGTCGCTCGCGATCACCAGATCGAAGTCGCGCTTTCCGATCCAGTCCAGGTTGTCGGAAACGGCGAATGGGATGAAGCCGCACAAATCTACAACGCCGTGAAACAGTTCATGAACCGCCTTGCTGATGCAGGATTTCACGAGTAAACTGTAGCCATGAAGACGCACACGCCAGAGATGATCGAAGGGCCGGAAGCCTTCGAACGTTTCGAGAACGCAATGCGGGCCGTTGTCAAAGTACCACGCGAAGCGATTCAGAAGAAAATCGAAGAACATCGCAAGGCGGTAGACGCGAACCCCAACCGGCGCGGACCGAAGCGGAAGGCAAAGTGAATCCCTAAGGATATTCAACAAGTTCCTCACCGTGAACAATGAAGAACCTCAATCTGTCGGCCACTTCTGGAAATCGATGCTTCCAGTGTGTAGCGAAACGGCGGTCTTGTTTACTCGGTGTGGATGAGCCGTGGATTCCAGGGTACGGCTCCAACGGGTGATTGTGAACGTGAATGACCCAATCGCAATCGCGCATCGCCGCGAGTAGTTCAGATACCTCTTTGTCGCTGGGATCGTAGTAAACAGCGCTAGGAATACGGATTGAAGACGATAGGCCATACTGCTGACCTGCTGCCGATATCCACTTTGCTTCTGAGCCATCGGGATAAATTAAAATCCAGAAAGCGTGCTCCACTGATGAGAAACCAATCTTTTCCGAAGCCAGTGCGATCTGCTCAAAAACTTGAAGATCGTCCTTCATGGCCGATGCATTCAACCCTCGCTGTTGATCTGGAGAGAAATCTTAGAATGATCTCGCAATGCTGATAGTGCTTCTCTAAAACTCTCGATGCTTGGGCGAAGCGTGCTGTCGAAACGAGTCGTGCAAACCGGACAATTCTCAAGCGGTGGAGAAACCCGTGGCGGCGCTGGCTTAAATGCAGCGTCCATCTTCATCCTGATTTCGCTGTGACAGTTCGGGCATTCAATCGAGATCGCGAGCAGGTCCGACAGTGAGACAAGCAATTCTTTATGCATCAATATCATCGTATCGGATCATGCTTTCTTGCGCTTCCCACGCCCCTGCCGCTTAATTGATCGTTTCCGTCCCCGACACCTTGCCAGTTAATTCCGCATAGGTTAGCCGCTTGTCGACAATCTGCTTCATAGCAACATCGAACCGATCCGAATCGTTCATGTCGATCCGATTGTTAAACCGAAAAGCCTGCTCATCGACGTACCGGAACAGATGGAAGGGCTCCACGCTGATGTAGGTGCCGTGCAAACCCCGTTTGAGCAGGCTCCAGAAGTTCTCCATCCCGTTGGTATGCACATTGCCGTTCACGTACTCAACAGCGTGGTTGATAACGGAGTGCTGATAGTCCGACTCCAAACCATCGTAGGACAGAAGTTCATCGCTGAAGATCGCCGACCCTGCTTCGACATGCTCACGGATCGCGCTCTGAAGTTCTTTCTTGGTCCGCTTCTCTACATGCATCACGCGCACCTTTCCGCCGCGTTCCTTCATGCCGAAGACGATTTCCTTACCATTGGGGCCGCGACCCTGAATCTTCTCCGCACGCTTCGCCTTATGCATGTTGCGGGACTTCGCACCAATGAAGGTTTCATCGACCTCCACTTCACCGGATAGCTTTCCGCCAGTGCTGGGATCTTGCAGGGCTAGCCGTCCGCGCTGGAGCATAAACCATGCAGTCTTCTGAGTGACGCCCAAGGCGCGGTGAATCTCCCACGAAGAGATGCCGTTTTTGCTGTTCACTAGGAGCCACATTACCGGAAGCCATTTATCCAGACCTAGCGGAGAGTCTTCGAAGATAGTCCCGGTCTTCAGGGAGAAGCGCGGGCGGTCATGCTTGCTATAGCACTTCCAGATACGGGCCTTCTCCAGATAGGTGACTTTCTCGGAGCCACAGTGCGGGCACGCGATCTTACCATCGGGCCAGCGGTACTTAATCATCGC
>Ga0182024_10018656_pt1 | contig 12885 bp, 15 predicted proteins | sample P32metaG_FD_120480 | JGI IMG/M metagenome (GOLD analysis project Ga0182024, IMG submission 120480) | Permafrost microbial communities from Stordalen Mire, Sweden - P3-2 metaG (Illumina Assembly) | ecosystem: Environmental > Terrestrial > Soil > Wetlands > Permafrost | place: Sweden: Stordalen...
ACGCCTTCCTGCAACTGGTCGAAGCGCTCGATCCGCTACCCGTGGCCGGCGCGGCGCCGAAAACGGAATTGGCCGGGGCCCAGGCCGACGCTCAAGCCAGCGTGCAAGCCAGCGCCGCCTGAGCGCACTAATCCTTCCAGTCGATAAGGCCTGAAAATGAAAAGGGGCGGCCTCGCGGCCGCCCAGTCGAAACGCCACGCGGGAGGAACCTCGTAACGGGTCGGCAATCCAACACCGCCGGCCCACGTGACTAAAATTGCGCCATGATTTCGTCATTGGCAGGCTGATTCGTCAATCTGAAATTTATCGGTTTTGTGCCTGCTGCGGCCATTCACGCGCTATTCGCCGGCCAATTCCTGCTCGATCGCCGCGATTAGGCGCGGATCGTCGGGTTCGACGGCGGAGGTGAAGGCCGCCTTCAGGCGGCCGTCGCGGCCGATCAGGTATTTGTGAAAATTCCAGCGCGGCGCTTCCAGCGGGAGCTCTTGCGCCGCCCATTTGTAGAACGGGTGGGCGCCGGCGCCCTTGACCGCGGCCTTTTCGGTGAGCGGGAAGGTGACATGGTAGTCGCCCTGAGCGGTCTTCTCGATTTCGGTTTTGCCGCCCGGCTCCTGGCCGCCGAAGTCGTTCGACGGCACGCCGAGCACCAAGAGACCCTGGTCGCGATAGCGCGTCCACAGCGCCTGCAGGCCGCTGTATTGCGGGGTGTAGCCGCAGAGCGAGGCGGTGTTGACCACCAAAATCGGGTGGCCGGCATAGGACGCGAGCGAGATATCGCTGCCGTCCAGGCTTTTGAAGGTGAAGGCATAGGCCGTGAAGCGGGTGCTCATCGCGGTCGCCTGCGCAAAGCGGGGTGCCAGCGCCGCTAGCGCGGCTCCCAGCAGCCAATGTCGGCGGTCGATCATCCCGGCACTATAGCGGCCGCGGCCAGCCAAGTGCGTGCAAAATTGCGTGAGCGGCCGCTTCCGCCGATCTCAGGCGGCTTCCGCGAAGCGCACGGTGGTCTCGAAGGCGTAACCGCAGGCCTCGCACTGCCACAAATGGCGTACGCGGCGCTCGTCGACCAATTCGGACCACTCCGGCATGAAAAGCGAATCGCCGCATTGCGCGCATGCGATCTGCGGACGTGAGCGCGAGAATCTCGTGGTACCGCGGCTATGACGATCCATGGGGTATTCTCCGAGTTTTGTCTCCACCCCGTTGTGTTCATTTTGAGATCAGCGGAGCACGAGAGTGAAGCAGCAGGGCTGACGTAACCATCCCTGAGTCCGGTGAACCATTTGCGACGGAACCGGCACAGATTGAGTCAAAGTTGCGGCCGCCTGTGCAAACGAACGCATGGCTGATGCGTGCCAAATTCGTTGGTTTTTACGCAATTGTGATGTGTGCGCGGGAAGGGCTTTCGCTAAACCGCAGCCGGGGGCCAACCAAAGCCGGGACCAACTTTGCTTCACGTCGAACGAACCAGCGCGTCGCAGACCGCGACGCTGCCGCCTGCCGCCGCGCGTTACGCGCCTTACGTATTGTCCATCGTCCGCATCATCGTGGCGCTGCTGTTCTTCGAGCACGGCAGCTCGCGCATGATCGGGTTCCCGACGCAGGCCCTCGAGCCGCTGTTCACCTTGCATTGGTTCGCCGGCGTGATCGAGTTCACGGGCGGCGCCTTGGTCGTGCTCGGCCTGTTCACGCGCGCCGCGGCTTTCATCATGTCGGGCGAGATGGCCTTTGCCTATTTCCTCAGCCACGCGCCGCACAGTTTCTTCCCGATCGCCAACCGCGGCGACGGCGCCATCCTCTATTGCCTGTTCTTCTTCTATATCGCCGTCGCCGGCGCCGGGCCGTGGAGCCTGGACGCGCTGTGGCACCGCCGCCGCACTTAAGAAGCGAGGCGGCGAGGGGCTTGCCGGAATACCCGGGGCTGTCGGATCATCAGGGCCGATCCACGCAGGACGCCCGCGATGAGCCCGACCCTCGTCAAACCGCGCGCCAAGACCGCAACCAAGACGCAGCGCCCGCCGCTGTGGAAGGTCATTCTGCTCAACGACGACTTCACGCCGCGCGAATTCGTTGTCGAGGTTCTCAAGGCCGTGTTCCGCATGAACGAGAGCCAGGCCTACCGCGTGATGATGACGGCGCATCAGAAGGGCGCTTGCGTGATCGCGGTCTATACCAAGGACGTCGCCGACACCAAGGCCAAGGAGGCGACCGAGATGGGCAAGAGCCAAGGCTATCCGCTCTATTTCACGACCGAAAAGGAAGAGTAGGTTCGCGGGCCGCGCGCCCGATCGTTCGGATTTTCCGAAAAATCTCCCGGCCAAAAAAGGTATTTTTATACAGCCGGTGGTTTTGAATGCCGCCCTGGTCTTGCAAGGGGGGTACCCATGCGAGAGTGGTATTGGCCGTTGGCGCCGGTGGCGGCAATCGTTTACTTCGTCGCTTTTCCGGGCCAGTTCGAAGCGATGATCGTCTGGGCGGAGCGTTTCGTGCGCTAGCGCGCCTACTGCCCGCAATTCCACATGTAGCCGATCGGCGTCAGCGTGTAGCAGGCGCCGAAGCCGCCGCCGTTCCAGCGGCCGCGGTAGAAGCGCGGCCAGGCCGGCCCGTAAAAGCGCGGCGCGGTGCGCCAGTAATGCTCGGCACGCTCGCGCTCGACCACTTCGGGCGGGCGGTAGCCCGGCAGGAAGCCGTAACCGCGCCAGTGGCGGATGACACGGTGCTTGGCCACGGGCTTCTTGGGCACCGGCGCGGCGAGGGCGGCCGGCGCGAGCGACAGCGCCAGGGCGACGGCGAGGGCGGCTGGGAAAATTCGCGGCATGAGGCTGCTTACACCAACGGGCGGCGCCTGGATATCGCCGCGCTTCGTGGTGAAACTGAGACCGGCCCCGAAGGCTGCCTTTGATCCACATCATGGCGCCGGCGCGCGAATGGGTCTTGAAAAGACCCAAACTGCCGCTTTCCCGGTACCGACGGGGGTTTCCATGTTCAGCCATCCGCATCAACATCTGACCGAGCCGGTGTCGCGCGGCTATGGCCGCATCGGCGGCTATACGCTCATCGTCGTCATTGCGGCCCTGCTGCTGCTGGCGCTGCTGACCAATCCGGTGTTGCCGTTCTAGGCGGACGGCGGCGACCGCGCGTTTCACGGCTAGAGGCCCCGCACGCGGGGGCCAGTGCGGCGCGCGGGGGACCGGGGGGCTAATCTGCCCTATGGGCTTAGCCTAAGCTTCTGCGTCCCACGGTTCGCGCGCTGTGTGGTGGATGTGCAATTTCTCCACCGCTTCGCCACTGACGCGATAGAAAATTTTATACGGATAACGCCCGAGCGGGACGGCGCGGACGCCGGGGCGGCCAGCCGACGCGCGCATGCTCTCCGGCCAGCGCGCGATATGGACCACGACGAGCCGCAAGCGCCGTTCGACGGCCTTGCCGACGCCGGGGTAGTGGGCCTTCAGCCAAACGGTAATTTCGTCGAGATCGTGCAGCGCGGCGTCGGTATAGACGACCTTCACGCGCCGCGCAGCTTGGCGAGCGCCGCGTCGACTTGGGGCTGCGGCGCGAAGCGGCCCTCGGCGGCGTCGCGCAGGCCGCGGTCGATGCCGATGAGCTCGGCCGGCGTCGGCTCATAGTCGCCCTTGCCGAGGCTCTCGTCGATGTTGCGCGCGATCTCCGCCAGTTCGTCCTGCGCATGCGCGGGCCAGGATTCGACGCGTTCGAGGGCTTGGGTCAGGCGCTTGGTTTTCATGTTTCAATTATAGTCTGTTTGGGCTGATGGGCAAAGTCTGTAGGGAGCAATAGCGGAGCGTATTGCGCCGCGCGTCCAATGCAGGAGGCGGATTACGCGCAGCTTACCCTCAAGCCACGCAAAGCGCGGACCCGAGGGCTAAGCTGCCCTATGGGCTTCAACCCAGCTTGTCGCCGTCCGGAAACTGATCCCCGGTATACTTACAGTTTTCGCAGCGGACCTTGTTGCCGAACGAGACGAGCTTCCGTTGACGGCATATTGTGCAAACCTGTTCGAGGTACTTCGTTTTCCGAGTGAGAGCGGCGATGGCTTCGTCCGCAATCTTTCGCACTCGCTGAGCCGTACGTGCATGTTCTGCTTTGACCCTGAGCCGCTCGAAGCAAATTTCTGCAGCTTGCAAACTGACACCGAATTCCACCGAGATTTCGGGCGCATCCTTCATTTGGGCGGCGTCTTCGTCGTGGATCAGAAACGCCGCAGCAAATACCTTTGCTTGATGCTCGGCGGATTCATAAGCGGTTACTTTGGCAAGTTCGGTCGCGCCCGAAGCGCCGACTAGCCGGAAAAGCGGAATGCTATGGTGTAAAACGGCATGTGCGAGTTCGTGTGCAAGCGTCATACGAGCACGGCCGACTCCAAGCTCCGCGTCGCGCCGGATGCTCCTCTTGGCCGTAATGACTACGGCGTCCTTCCGGAATTCAGTTTTTGCATCGGCACCGGGAAGCTCTTCGCCATCCACGACTAAAAAGAGCAGCTTCTTACGACCGTAACAGGTCGCAACAGAGCTCGACTCGAGACATCGCAAAATATTAACTGGCAGCCGACGTGAGACGGCGAACTCGGTCTTGGTCCTCTCAGCAATCCGGCGGACTTCCTCGTCGGAACGTCCGGGTACGCGCTTATCAACTGACAAATTATTCTCCCATTATCTATAGGCGCCCCCAATTCGCCCGTCCTGTTGAATTGTTCTCACGAACACCCGGTCGTGCTCCCACACGTATCGCACTTCATGCAGGTCCCATTCCTGACCAGCGTGAAATTCCCGCACTCCCCGCAGGCCTCGCCTTCGTAGCCCTTGGCGCGCGCCTCGGCGCGCTTCTCGGTGGCCGCGTGCTTGGCGTGCTCGCGCACGTCCTGCTCGTCGATGCGGTGGGCGTGTTCCAGCTGCTGCGCCGGCGAGAGCTTGGCCTCCGGCTCGGCTTTGACCGCCGTCGCGGCCCCGCTTGAGCCGGCAAAAGCCGTTACATTCGACGCCCCAACACTGCCCGACGAGGAGGGAGACGAACTCACCACCGATAGCCGGTCGGTGCGCGAGCGCGTCAGCCCGCGCGACACGAAGTTGTTGGCGGGCGCGGGCTTGCCTTCCGCTTCGCCCTTGCCGAGCGCGTCGAAGCCCGACTCGCTCGGATCGACATGGGCGAGATCGAAGCGCTCAAGATAGCTCACCGCCAGCTCGCGGAACACGTAGTCGAGGATCGAGGTGGCGTATTTGATCGAGTCGTTGCCCTGCACGGGGCCTTGCGGCTCGAAGCGGGTGAAGGTGAAGGCGTCGACATATTCCTCCAGCGGCACGCCGTATTGCAGGCCGAGCGAAATGGCGATCGCGAAGTTGTTCAAGAGCGAGCGCAAAGCCGCGCCCTCCTTGTGCATGTCGACGAAGATCTCGCCGAGACGGCCGTCGTCGTATTCGCCGGTCCGCAGATACACCTTGTGGCCGCCGACCACGGCCTTCTGGGTGTAGCCCTTGCGGCGCGACGGCAGCTTCTCGCGTTCGCGCAACACCGTGATGCGCTCGACGATCTTCTCGACGACCTTTTCGGCCAGCCCCGCGGCGCGCGCCGCCGCCGGACGCTCGAGGAAGGCCTCGACCGCGTCGTCGTCGTCATCCTCGTCGGCGATCAGCTGCGAGTTGAGCGGCTGCGACAGCTTGGAGCCGTCGCGGTAGAGCGCGTTGGCTTTCAGCGCCAGCTTCCAGGACAACAGGTAGGCCGCCTTGCAGTCTTCCACCGTGGCGTCGTTCGGCATGTTGATGGTCTTGGAGATGGCGCCGGAGATGAAGGGCTGCGCCGCCGCCATCATGCGGATATGGCTTTCGACCGACAGATAGCGCTTGCCGATCTTCCCGCACGGGTTGGCGCAGTCGAACACCGGATAGTGCTCGGCTTTGAGATGCGGCGCGCCTTCCACCGTCATGGCGCCGCAGGCGTGGATGTTGGCGGCCTCGATCTCGCGCTTGGAAAAGCCGAGCGCGGCCAAAAGGTCGAACGTGGACGAGGCTAAGTCCTCGGCCGAGATGCCGAGCTTGTCGCGGCAGAATTCCTCGCCAAGAGTCCACTTGTTGAAGACGAACTTGATGTCGAAGGCGGTCGGCAGCGCCTTGTCGATCTTGGCGATCGCCTCGTCGGTGAAGCCCTTGGCCTTCAAGGTCGTGTGGTTGATGCCGGGCGCCTGCGCCAGGCTGCCATGGCCGACGGCATAGACCTCGATCTCGGCGATGTCGGATTCGCTATACCCCAGTGTGCGCAGGGCTTCGGGCACCGCGCGGTTGATGATCTTCCAGTAGCCGCCGCCGGCGAGCTTCTTGAACTTCACCATGGCGAAGTCGGGTTCGATGCCGGTGGTGTCGCAATCCATGACCAGGCCGATGGTGCCGGTCGGCGCGATCACGGTGGCCTGCGCGTTGCGGTAGCCGTGCTTTTCGCCGAGCGCCAGCGCCTTGTCCCAGGCGGCCTTGGCGTGCGCGATCAAATCCTTGTCGGGGCACGAGCCGTGGTCGAGCGGCACCGGCGGCTGCGAGACCTTCTCGTAGCCGGTGCGCTCGTTGTAGGCGGCGCGGCGGTGGTTGCGGACCACCTTGAGCATGCCGTCGCGGTTCTTCTTGAAGCCGGGGAAGGGCCCGAGCTTTTCCGCCATTTCGGCGGAAGTAGCGTAGGACACGCCGGTCATGATGGCGGTGAGCGCGCCGCAGATGGCGCGGCCCTCGTCGGAATCGTAAGGGATGCCGGAGGTCATCAGCAGGCCGCCGATATTGGCGTAGCCGAGGCCAAGCGTGCGGAATTCGTAGGACAGCTGCGCGATCTGCTTGGACGGGAACTGCGCCATCAGCACCGAGATTTCCAAGACCACGGTCCACAGCCGCACGGCGTGCTCGTAGTCCTCGACCTTGAATTTGCCGGTCTTCTCGTCGCGGAACGTCAGCAGGTTCATCGACGCCAGATTGCAGGCGGTGTCGTCGAGGAACATGTATTCCGAGCACGGATTGCTGGCGCGGATTTCGCCCGAGGCCGGGCAGGTGTGCCAGTCGTTGACCGTGGTGTGGTATTGCAGGCCCGGATCGGCCGAGGCCCAGGCGGCGTAGCCGATCTTTTCCCACAGCGCGCGGGCGTCGAGGGTCTTGGCGATCTTGCCGTTCTTGCGAAACGTCAGGTCCCACTTGGCGTCGGATTCGACCGCCTTGAGGAAGCCGTCGGTGACGCGCACCGAATTGTTCGAGTTCTGCCCGGAGACGGTGAGATAGGCCTCCGAATCCCAATCAGTGTCGTAGATCGGGAAATCGATATCGGTGTAGCCCTGCCGGGCGAACTGGATCACGCGCTTGATGAAGTTGTCGGGCACGTAAGACCGGCGCGCCAGCTTGATCTCGCGCTTCAAGGCCGGGTTCTTTTCCGGCATGAAGCAGTCGTCGCCGGAGCCCTCGCAGTTGACGCAGGCTTTCAGCACGGCCTTGAGGTGCTTCTGGTTGATCCTGGAGCCGGTGACCAGCGCCGCGACCTTCTGCTCCTCCTTCACCTTCCAGTCGATATAGGTCTCGATGTCGGGGTGATCGACGTCGACGATCACCATCTTGGCGGCGCGCCGCGTGGTGCCGCCCGACTTGATGGCACCGGCGGCGCGGTCGCCGATCTTGAGGAAGCTCATCAGGCCGGACGACTTGCCGCCGCCCGACAGCTTCTCGCCTTCGCCGCGCAGCGCGGAGAAGTTGGAGCCGGTGCCGGAGCCGTATTTGAACAGGCGGGCCTCGCGCACCCACAGGTCCATGATGCCGCCTTCGTTGACCAGGTCGTCATTGATGCCCTGGATGAAGCAGGCGTGCGGCTGCGGATGCTCGTAGGACGATTTCGATTTGGTCAGCTTGCCGGTCTGGAAATCGACGTAGTAGTGGCCCTGGCTCGGGCCGTCGATGCCATAGGCCCAGTGCAGGCCGGTGTTGAACCATTGCGGGCTATTCGGCGCGCAAATCTGCGCCGCCAGCATGTAGCGCAGCTCGTCGAAGAAGGCGCGCGCGTCCTCTTCCGAGTCGAAATAGCCGCCCTTCCAGCCCCAATAGGTCCAGGTGCCGGCGAGACGGTCGAACACCTGCTTGGAGCTGTGCTCGCCGATCGTGCGCTCTTTCTCCGGCAGCGCGGCGATGGCCTCCTCGTCCGCGACCGAGCGCCACAGGAAGGAGGGGACCGTGTTCTCCTCGACCCGCTTCAGGCGGGCGGGCACGCCGGCCTTGCGGAAATATTTTTGCGCCAGCACGTCGGAGGCGACCTGCGACCAGAATTCCGGCACCTCGACATTGTCGAGCTTGAACACCACCGAGCCGTCCGGGTTGCGGATCTCGCTGGTGGTAAGCCGGAACGCGATGCCGGCATAAGCGGCGTCCTGCGTGCTGCCGGTGCCCTGGGTGTCGTTGGCGTAGCGCCGTTCGATCCGCATTTTTGTCTCTAGCCCCTTAAATTGCCGGGCGGCTGGCGACCGCCCGATTATCCCTGACGGACCTGTCCTTGTCCGCCTGTTTTGCTCGGCAGGCCGTTCGACGCCCCATCACTCACTCAGTTAGGCCCGGACCCTGGTTCCGGCACCGGCTACTCCCGGCTTTTTGACCCTCGGCGCACAGCAATCCCCTGTCCCAAATCACCGTTTCCGGCGTGGGCGTGGCTTACGACCAGGCGTCGTTGGAAGCTCGGAGGGAACCGAAAACGCGACTGCACCGAACACACCAAAACTAGGGGGACTCTACGCACGCGTCAACAATAGATAGACGTTAAATCTGAATCAAACACTAAATCTTGTGTCCGGACGGTGAACTGCGGGGACAACTTGCCGCGAAACGCCCGTGAGTATTGAGCGATCCGGAGGTCGCGGAAAGCGTTTTTATCGGCGCGCGCCAATAGGGCTGAATTCCTGCCAGCATGACGGAAAAATGACGCAAAATCGCGGTTTCGCGGTTATCCGCCGCAAAATCCCTCTGCCGCCCCGGCCGGGGATAAAGCCGGGAAAAGCCGCTCAATCGGCGGCCGGGAGTCGCTGATTCTCAAAACCAAGTCAGTGCCTTAGCCACGACGCGCCGGCGCTGGCGGAGGGTGGCGGGCAAACCCACGCCTGTGGATTTGCGCCAACGACGAAGACGGCTTTCCGCCAAGCGATCCGCGGTTGTTGTTGTTTTGGCGCGAGCCGGTTGGCCTTAGGCAGCCATTATGGCGGCGGCCCCCTGTGCGGTTGAGCCCGAAACGCGAAAAAGGCGGACCCCATTTGTGGGGCCCGCCTTTCGCACCGGCACTGTCATCTCAACTATCAGCGTCGTTGAGGCGGAACTAGGCGACTCGAACCCGCGCTGATGAATTCCTAGGCAGGATAAGCGCGCCCGTCCGGAAAACGCAATATGCACCGCAACATAGGCTGCACTAGCCTTGCGCGGCGGCTTTGCGCACGGCCTCGCGCGTGGCCTTTGGGGATTTCGAATCCGGGAGACCCGAAACGGCGACATCGGAACGCTGGCGCGGCAGCGCCTCCGGATGATGCTTTTGCAGGAACTCGACGAGGTGCTCGCGCACCTCGCAGCGCAGATCGAAGGCCCTGCCGGCATTGCGCGCGCTCATCAGGCAGCGCAGCTCGATGGTCCGCTCCTTGGCGTCGGTCACCTGCAGGTTGATGACGCGGCCGTCCCAGTTCTTCGAAGCCTTGACGATCTCGCTGAGCTTGTCGCGGATGATGCCGACCGGCGCGCTGTAATCGACATAGAGGAAGGCGCTGCCGATCAGCGCCGAATCCTCGCGCGTCCAGTTCTGGAACGGCTTCTCGATGAAATAGCTGAGCGGCACGATCATGCGCCGCCAGTCCCACAGCCGCACCACCACATAGGTCGAGGTGATTTCTTCGATGTTGCCCCATTCGTTCTCGACGACCACCGCATCGTCGATGCGAATCGGCTGCGTCATTGCCAGTTGCACGCCGGCAAACAGGTTGCTGAGCAACGGGCGTGCCGCCAGGCCCGCGACGATGCCGGCGACGCCGGCCGAGGCGAACAGGCTGACGCCGTATTGCCGCACCGGCTCGAAGGTGATCAGCGCGGCGCCGAGCGTAACCACCACCACCAAGACGTCGGCGGCGCGCAAGAGCACGCGCACCTGCGTGACGTGCTTGCGCGCCAACAGATTATCGTCGACGTCGATCCGGAAGCGCAGCAGGTAGAGATCGGCGGCGATCTTGAGCGCCGTCATCGCCCCCCAGCCGATCAACCCGATCACGCCGATCAGCACCAGCCGCGTCATCCATGCGGCGGTATCCGAGCCGACAGGCGCCACCGGAATGGCGATGATGATGGCCAGAATCACCAGCCCAAGCTGGGTCACGCCGTGCATCTGGGTGAAGATCGAGAAGACGAATGGGGCACGGTGCGCCAGCAGCCGGCGGATGAGCTTGCGCACGATCCTGTGCAGCAAGAAAGCGATTGTCACCGCCAGCGCCAGGAGGATGGCGGCGACCGCCGGATTGGGCAGCCAGGCGAGCACCGCTTTGATGGAAGTCAGTGCGTTTCGGATCGAATCGATTTGGCCTTAAGGCTTTTCATGGCGTCGCGGTGAGCATGGCAGTCTGGCGAAAGTGCGCCCTGGACAGCAGCGTGACGAGGTGGCAGAACGCCCCGGTATTCAATGTCTTTCAACGCGTGGCGGCGATGAAAAGTTTCCTGCTCAAGCTGTTTACCTGGTGGAATTCGCAGACTTTCGGGACCCAGTTCTGGACCTGGCGGTATGGCGAAGCGGTCGGCGAAGACGAATTCGGCAACCGCTACTACCGCACCAAGGGCGGTAAAATCGACCGCGGCCTCGGATTTGAGCGGCGCTGGGTGATCTTCAACGGCTACATGGATCCCTCGACCATACCGCCGTCCTGGCACGGTTGGATGCACCACACGGTCGATACCCCGCCGACGCAAGAGACCTACAAGCCGCATGCCTGGCAAAAGCCGCACCGGCCCAATATGACCGGCTCCGCGGGCGCCTACCGGCCGTCCGGATCGACGCTCGCCGCCAACCGGCGTCCGAAAGCGACCGGCGACTACAAGGCGTGGAGCCCCGACCGCCGGGGCTGATTACCGGCCAAATCGCGCCCTTTCGCCGCCGTATTCGCCGTGTTAACCGAGCGCTACCGGGGGCCGGCGAATCCGCACTGTCACCCTCGCGTAAAACATCCGGCTTTATGGCGCGAACTTCGCTCACCGCTTGCTGGCTTGTCTTGGCGGCGTTGCTGGCGGCAACGCCAGCTTTCGCGCAATCGATTTTCAACGATTTTCCGCCGCGGCCGCCGGCCGACGTGCCGAGCGCGCCGCCGTCGCAGCAGCCACAGCCGCCGCAGCCGCGTAGTTTTCCGAACCAGCAGCCGAATTTCCAGCGCGGTGAAGCGCCGCGTCCGCCGGCCGCGATCCGCTCCGATCAGCCGCCGGCGCAGCCGCTACCGGCGCCGATGAGCTTGCCGCCATCGAGTCGACCCGGCGGCGGCACCATCCAGTCGCAGCCGCTGGCGCCGCCGCCCGGCGTTGCCGCGCCAGCGCAAGCGGTCGCGCCGCCTCCGGGTCAGCCGCCACAAGGCGCCGCCGCTCCGCCGCAGGCGCCGCCGGCCTTGCGGCCCGGTCTGCGGCCGCAAGGCCCGCCGGCGCAGCCGGCCGATACCGCGCCGCAGCCCGGCGACGAGATCGTGGTCGAGCCGCCGCCGCAGCGCATCAGCAATCCGACCGCGGTGTTCGCCGGTCTCGACAAGATCACCGGCCGCATCATCTCGTTCGACGTCGCCATCAACGAGACCGTGCAGTTCGGCGCGCTGCAGGTGACGCCGCGTGTGTGCTATTCGCGGCCGCCGACCGAAACGCCGAACACCGACGCCTTCGTGGAAGTCGACGAGGTGACGCTGCAAGGCGAGATCAAACGCATCTTCACCGGCTGGATGTTCGCCGCCAGCCCCGGCTTGCACGCGGTCGAGCACCCGATCTACGACGTCTGGCTCACCGACTGCAAAGGCGGGAAAAATCCCAACGTGGCGGAAGCCCCGGCGGAACCGCAACCGGCGGCAAAGCAGCCAGCGCGCCAGCCGCCGGCAAGGCGTGCGCCGCCGCCACGCCCGCAGCAGCCGGGATTTGCGCCGTTGCGCTAGCGCATTCGCCCCAACGCTTCTTCCCCGCTGACCGGACGATCGTGGACCAGCGCGCCGAAATCCGCCTCGCCGACGAGCGCGTCCTCCAGCAGGCGGTGATAGCGCCGCTTGCCCACCTCGACGGCGCCGAAGGTCTTGAGATGATCGGTGACGTATTGCGTGTCGAGCAGCCGGTAGCCGCCGGCGCGCAGGCGCGCGATCAAATGCACCAGCGCGATCTTGGAGGCGTCGCGCGCGCGATGAAACATGCTCTCACCGAAGAAGGCGCGGCCAAGCGAGACGCCGTAAAGGCCGCCCACCAGCAAGTCGCCGTCGTACACCTCGATGGTATGGCAATGACCGCGCTCGAATAGGCCACGATAGATCTTGCGGATGCGTTCGTTGATCCAAGTGCGGTCGCGGTCGGGCTTGGCCTCGGCGCAGCCGTCGATTAGCGCGTCGAAATCGCGGTCGACCCAGACCGTGAACGGCGTGCTGCGCACGGTACGCGCGAGCCGTGCCGGCAGATGGAAGCCCTCGAGCGGGATGATGCCGCGCATGTCCGGCTCGATCCAATAGAGCGCCGGATCGTCCGCGCTTTCCGCCATCGGGAAGATGCCGCAGGCATAGGCCTTGAGCAGCACTTCCGGCGTGATTTCGATGAAAGCGTTTTCGCGATTGGCCATGCGGGACCGCTATCGGGCGGTTGGAACTCTGAAAGTCTAGGCGGCGCAAGGCCTCCTGTAGAGCTC
>Ga0182024_10018657_pt1 | contig 12884 bp, 8 predicted proteins | sample P32metaG_FD_120480 | JGI IMG/M metagenome (GOLD analysis project Ga0182024, IMG submission 120480) | Permafrost microbial communities from Stordalen Mire, Sweden - P3-2 metaG (Illumina Assembly) | ecosystem: Environmental > Terrestrial > Soil > Wetlands > Permafrost | place: Sweden: Stordalen...
AGTCTGTCGCATGGCGTATCCTCCGTTGCCCTCGTTGGGCCGCTAGTGAAATTAAAACCAAATCACCAGCAGGATACGCCGCCTTTTTCTCCTCAAACAGAACACAACAATCGGTTATATCTCCACGTCTGTGACCCCGAACCGGCCTCACAGAGGCCGGCTACAGCCGAAATCGGCTCACCTATCCACCGAGCAGCGGAACACGAAGGATTAACCAGCGACCGCGAATGGTCGCCGGTTTGCACGTTAATTACGTTACGCACAGATGTACACTATACGGAAAGCGGATTAAAATACAACGCGATTTTTGGGCCACTGGACCATTTTAAGTTTCGCTCTTCTCAATCTGCGTCTTGCAGAGTGAATTTGAAATCCGCTTACCGCCTACTGCCTACCGCGTGCCGCTCCTACAATACGAGAATGAGCGACGCTTCTACCACGCCCCGCCCAGCCCTCTCAAGCAGCCCGCCCGCAAAGTCGCCAGCCGAAGCGTTGGCCACGCCGGTGCAGTTTCTCAAAGGTGTCGGGCCCGATCGGGCAATACTGCTGGAGCGGATCGGTCTGCGCACCGCCGCCGACGTGCTGTTCAACTTTCCACGAGATTATCAAGACCTGACCGATCTTCGCTCCATCGAATCGCTGGAAGAAGACAAGCTGCAAACCGTCCGCGGCACGGTCGAGGAAATCGACATCCGCAATACCGGCATGGGCCGTTCGATTGTGGGCCTGCTCTTGCGTCAAGACTCGCGCTACCTTCGGGCGCTTTGGTTCAACATGCCGTTCATGGCCGACAAGTTTCGCCAAGGGCAGGAAGTGTTGCTGTCCGGGAAGCCGCGGCTGAAAGGCGGCCGCTGGGAAATGGCGCACCCCCGAGTGCAATGGATCGATGCGGACGACGCCGATCAATCCGCCACGCAACTATTGCCCGTTTATTCGCTGACCGAAGGTCTCAAACAAAGCAGCATGCGGCACATCGTCCGCCAGACAATCGATAAATACGTCGATTTGTTGGACGACGCATTTACGGAGTCCTATTTGTCGGAGCACAAGCTGCTGCCCATTCATGCTGCGCTGCGGGAAATTCATTTCCCCACGAACAAAGAAATTCTTCAGCCGGCACGGCGACGGTTCATCTACCAGGAAATGTTTATCCTGCAGTTGGCCATGGCCCTGCGGCGCAATTTGCAGGAAACACGCCGCCAAGCGCCGCCGCTGGAAGCGACTGCCAAAATCGACGCCCGGATTACGCGGCTGTTCCCTTTTGAATTAACGGCGGCTCAACGCCAGGCGATTAACGAAATTGCCGCCGACATGGCCCGCCCCGTTCCGATGAATCGCCTGCTGCAAGGCGACGTGGGCTGCGGCAAAACGCTGGTGGCCGTTTATGCCATGCTGGTGGCCGTTGCGCACGGATCGCAGGCAGCGCTGATGGCCCCCACGGAAGTTTTGGCGCGGCAGCATCTGCGCACCTTGCAACAAATGCTGGCGAAAAGCAAAGTGCGGATCGGCCTGCTTAGCGGCAGCTTATCATCCAAGGAGCGCAGCGAAATATTAAAAAAATTGGCTGCCGGCGAAATCGATCTCGTCGTTGGCACTCAGGCTATTGTATATGGCGAGGCGCAGTTCAAACGCCTGGGCTTGGTGGTGATCGACGAACAGCATCGCTTCGGTGTACGGCAGCGCGCCACGCTAAAACAGGCCTCCGTCGATCCGCATTATCTTGTCATGACTGCCACGCCCATTCCACGGACCGTGGCCATGACGCTGTACGGCGATTTGGACATTTCGATTATCGCCGCCAGTCCGCCCGGGCGTCAGCCAGTCCATACATATCTGGCGGAAGGCGAAAACCGCGACAAATGGTGGGAGTTTTTCCGCCGCCATCTGCGCGAAGGCCGCCAAGGTTACGTGATCGTGCCGCTGGTCGAAGAATCGGCCCACGTTGATACCGCCAATCTGCAAGCCACGTTCGAAGAGCTCGCGCACGGCGAATTGGAAGCATTCCGCTTGGCCCTGATCCACGGCCGCATGACCGCCGAGGAAAAAGACGCCGCACTGGGCGAATTCGCCGCCGGCCGCACGCAGGTTTTGGTGGCCACGTCGGTCGTCGAGGTCGGCATTGATGTGCCGAATGCCACGCTGATGACGATTTTGGGCGCCGATCGGTTTGGCCTGGCTCAACTCCATCAGATGCGCGGACGCATTTGCCGCGGCATTTTTTCCGGCAACTGCTGCGTGTTTGCCGACGAGCCTACCGACGACGCCCAACAGCGCTTGCAAGCGTTTGTCAACACAACCGATGGTTTTCAACTGGCGGAAATCGATTTTCAACTTCGCGGCGCCGGCGATTTGATCGGCACCCGGCAGCACGGCTTGCCGCCGTTCCGTGTCGCCGATTTGCTGCGCGATTCGGCTGTCGTCGCCGAAGCTCGCCAGGACGCCCGAAGTTTAATCACCGTCGATCCCGCTTTATCGCAGCCGCAGCATGCCAGACTGAAGCAGTTAGTAATTTCCCGCTACGGCCACGCCCTAGATTTGGGCGATGTGGGATAGCTGCATATTATCGCGCGGCCAGAATTGCCTCGCCGGCACTCCAGGCGTTGCCGTCGCGCACGACCCGATGATACAGCGTATCGCGCTCAACCGGCTCGCGGCCGGCTTCCACAATCATCCGCCGGATTTGCTCCACGGAAAGTACTTCCGGCGTTACTGCACCGGCATCGTGATAAATCAGCTCGTGCCGCACCGTCCCATCGAGATCGTCCGCCCCGTAAGCCAATGCCGTTTGCGCCGTCCCCAAACCGAGCATGATCCAATAGGCCTTGATGTGATCGAAATTGTCCAGCATGAGGCGGCTGACTGCCATGGTGCGCAAATCCATCAATGCCGACGGCTTTTTGATATACGAGAGTTTCGTGTTCTCCGGATGAAACGCCAGCGGAATAAACGTTTGAAACCCGCCGGTCTGATCCTGCAATTCGCGCAACCGCAGCAAGTGATCGACGCGGTGGTAAGCGTTTTCCAAATGTCCGTACAACATGGTCGCGTTGCTTCGAAGACCGAGCTGGTGAGCCGTGCGATGAATTTCCAACCAGTTATGCGCGTCGGCCTTATGTTCGCAAATTCGGTCGCGCACCTCGGGATGAAAAATCTCCGCGCCGCCGCCGGGAAGACTGCCCAAGCCGGCGTCTTTCAATTCCGCGAGCACGTCTCGCACACTCCGCTTGGTCAGGTGCGTGAACCAATTGATTTCCACGGCGGTCCAAGCCTTTAGATGCAGTTGCGGATAATGGTCGTGCAGTAACCGCACTAAATTCAAATACCAGTCGAAATCCATCTGGTGATGCAATCCGCCAACGATGTGCATTTCGGTGCAGCCGGCGTCGACGGCTTCCTGACCGCGTGCCAAAATCTGCTCGTCACTCATTCGATAGCCTTTGGCCTCGCGCAGATCGGACCGGAACGCACAAAAGATGCACCGGTAAACGCAAACATTCGTCGGATTCAAATGCACGTTGATGTTGTAGTACGCGAAATTGCCGTTTTTCCGCTCACGCACCACATTGGCCAGCTGGCCGACATCGTTCAAATGCACCTCGGGCGAATATAGCAGCAGGCCGTCGTCCATGCTGAGCCGCTCGCCCGCCTCAACCTTGTCGCGGATTTCCTGAATCGAGGATTTAATCGAACTTACCATTTTGTTCCTACATTTCGTGTCGCGGATGGTTCGGCGCGACCAACGGTCGCGGCTTTATGGTTTACCTCAAATCCACAGTGACGCTGCACCGACAATCAATAGCCCCACACTCACGACGGCATTGACGTTGAAAAAAGCCGTGTTCACCCGCGCCAAATCGTCCGGGTTCACCAGGCGATGTTCGTAGACCAACAAGATGGCAATCGCCGCCACCCCGAACCACCAGAGCCAACCTATCAAAGGATAAACCAATGGTATCGCCAGGAGAAGGACCATCATTCCCAAGTGGCACGTGGCCGCCAAATCCAAAGCCGGTTTAACACCCCAACGCGCAGGGATGCTATGCAAGCCGTGCTCGCGATCAAACTCGACATCTTGGCAAGCATAAATAATGTCGAAGCCTGCTACCCATAGCTTCACTGCCCCGCCCAGAATGATCACAGGCACAAGATCCCACGGATTGGTTATTACTTGTTCACCCCGCAAACCAATCCATGCCAGCACCGGCGCCAGGCCCAGCGCGCCGCCCAGCCAAAAATGCGCCAGCATCGTAAATCGCTTGGAGTAACTGTATCCGAGCAGAAACAGCAACATCGGGACGGATAAATAAAGCGGCAATCGATTTGGCAAAAACAATAGCGTGCTGGCGACAAAGCCGACCGACGCCAGCGCCGCGAACGCAGCGACACTTCCGACGCTGAGAATTCCCGTGGGCAGGTGACGGTCCGCGGTGCGCGGATTGAGCGCATCAATTTTTCGATCCGCCAATCGATTAAACGCCATCGCCGCGCTGCGGCCTGCAACCATACACAGCAAAATTCCAACAATTCGCACCCAGGGCCATACGAATACTGGCCGCCGCACATCTGGGAATTCATGAACCAACTGTCGCAGCTCCGTCCAACTTGGATTCCTGGTGACAGAAACGCGCGTTACCGCAGCGTGATTCTCGTCGGCATGTTGAACAACGCCCTGCTTCAACGCTGACTCGGCACCCAATAAGCGGCACGCCAACAGCGTTGCCAACAGCGCAAACGGCAACGCAAACAGCGTGTGGCTGATGCGGATCATCTCCAAAATGTGACGAATGCGGGTAAGCATTGCTGCTGAGCGATTCGCAATTAGCGGCTAGCAATTAGCCTGCATGCCAAGCACGATTCACGGCGTAGTTAGTTGCTAATTGCCTGTTGCTAATCACTTCTCTGAGCCCCAGCGCTTGGTCAAATGTTGTTCAACACCAAGCTGATCGCAGATGCGTCCTACAACAAAATCGACCAAGTCGTCAATGGATTTCGGCCCATGATAGAATCCCGGGCTGGCCGGTAGCACCACGGCGCCGGCTTCCGTGGCCTTGCGCATATTGTCAATCTGCGGCAACGATAGCGGCGTCTCTCGCGGTACCAAAACGAGCTTTCGCCGCTCTTTTAACTGCACTTCCGCTGCGCGATGAATCAAATTGCTTCCCATGGAATGCGAAATTGCTCCCAGCGTACTGCCCGAGCAGGGGCAAACGACCATGCCGCCGGTAAGAAACGATCCGCTGGCAATGGGCGACATTAAATCCTGAAAGTGGCAGTAGCGAATTTTTTCGCTGTGCTTCGCCGCGACATCGGATCCTTGACGCGATTTTGCTAGCAGGCTGGCAGGCGAAAAATTGTCGAGATCGATTTTGACGCTTAGTTCCGTCTCCAACACCGTTTGGCCCGAGGGACTGATCGATAAATAGACGGTTCGGCCACTGGCCAGCAGCACGTCCAACAATCGCACACTATAAACCGCGCCGCTAGCGCCAGTAATGGCCAGAACAAGTGGCTGCATGTTTCACTTCACTCCGACATACAGTGTAGCGATGCCGCAGGTCAATGGCCAGAATTGCACGGATCGCAATCCCGCTGCTTGCATCCGCGAAGCCAGCGCTTCGCCATCGGGAAATTCGTTCACGCTTTCCGGCAAATAATTGTAGGCGCCCGAAGTGCTTTGGGACACAGCTTGACCGACTTTCGGCAGAACGCGCCGGAAAAACCAACGATACAGTCCGCGAACCGGTTGCCGCCGAGGCATGGAAAACTCCAACACGGCCACTCGGCCACCCGACTGGCATACACGAACCATTTCACGAAGTCCCCGGTCGGTATCGGTAACATTTCGTAGCCCAAACGCCACACAAACAATTTGAAAGTGATCGTCAGCAAATGGCAACCGCTGTGCGTCTGCTTCGACAAATGTCAGCCGCCGACCGTGCCCCGTACACTCCACTTTCTTACGGCCGATGGCGAGCATCTCGTGACAAAAATCAGCGGCCATAATCAATCCACCGGACGGCAGCCGCCGCAGATATGCCAGGGCCAAATCACCGGTTCCGGTACATAAGTCCAATACCGGGGCCGACCCTTGCGGCGGTACGTGGCGAACCGTTTGCCATCGCCAATACCGGTCAACGCCAAACGATAGAAGATGGTTGAGAAAATCGTACCGCGGCGCAATTTCTGCAAACATCCGCTGCACACGGTTTTCCGATTTATCTACCACCATAATCGCCTTCCGCCCGTCGATTTACGCCGTATGATTAACTTAGTGAGCCGATGGGCCCAGGTCCGTTACAAACGGGCTCCCCAATTGTCCGATGAATCGAAGTACCAGCATAAGAGCGACACCTCGACGGGTGAAAAAAACGCCGAAAGCCATTACTCGATTGCGGCGATAATCGTATCATCTGCGGCGATAATCGTATCATCCAAAGCAACGACCGCCTATGTATAGCACGCTTGCCGTTCATTTTTTGCCGGAATTGACGACGCCCGCCGAACTGGCTGCTGGCGTGGTCGTGGTGATCGACGTGCTGCGCGCTTCAACGACAATCAGTACGGCGCTGGCCGCAGGCGCGCGGGAAGTTATTCCCTGTGCTGAGGTCGAGCAAGCAAGAATTCGAGCTGGCCAGTTGGGTCGGCGACATCCTGCGTCAGCCAAAGCTCTGGTCGCGGCCACAGCCGATGCCGCTAAAATTGTCGCGGCTGGGATTCATGAATCTGATCGGGGGCCGCTGCTCGGGGGCGAGCGCGGCGGCTTGCCGATTGACGGCTTCGATCTGGGCAACTCTCCCAGCGAATTTACGGCCCAAACAATCGCCGGGCGCACGGTCGTGTTCACCACGACTAACGGCACAAAAGCACTCCTGGCTTGCACTGCAGCCCAACGTGTGCTGATCGGCTCGTTTGTGAATTTTTCTGCAATTGCCGCTGAGTTGGACGGTGAACTACCTATTCACTTACTATGCGCCGGCACACGAGATCGAGTGACTCGCGAAGACGTGCTATTTGCGGGTTCCTTAGTGGAAAAACTGGCTGGCACGATCGTTGAGGAAGGCGCAATCAATGACGCGGCACGAATTGCCCGCGATGTCTGGTGTCATTCGATGAACGATCTTCGTCCGCCGAGCCGCCGAGCCAATCAACGACTCATCAACGTGCTGCGCGAATCCCAAGGGGGCCGCAATTTGATCAACGTGGGCTTGGAGCGAGATATTGTCGACGCTGCCGACTTCGACCGTTACAATTTTGCTCCACAATTCGATGCGGCCCATTGGCGCATTGTCAGGCTGATGTCATGACGATATGCTGACATGACTTGCAATGCCATCTCCGGCTTGAATTCAGAACTCTGAAACCCGAACCTTCTGCCCATGGACATGGACAAACTTGTCTCGCTGTGCAAACGGCGGGGCTTCATTTTTCAAAGTAGCGAAATTTATGGCGGACTGAACGGTTTTTGGGATTACGGCCCGCTGGGTGTGGAGCTGAAGCGCAACGTCAAGGAGGCGTGGTGGCGCGAAATGGTCACGGGCCACGACGACGTAAGTGTGCCGGCCGGCGCGCCGGAAGCTTACGAAATGGTCGGGCTGGATTGCTCGATCATTATGCATCCGCAAGTTTGGAAATGCTCCGGCCATTACGATTTATTCGTCGATAAAATGGTCGATTGCCGCACGGAAGGCTGCAAAGGTCGGTTTCGGGTCGATCATATCCAAACCAGTCCATGTCCGCTAAAGCCGAGCAAGCATCCGGGCGAATTCGACAAGTGCCAACTGACCGCGCCGCGCGATTTCAATCTGATGTTCAAGACGATCATTGGGGCCCTGGGCAGCGAAGAAGATGCGGCGTATCTGAGGCCGGAAACGGCGCAGGGGATGTTTGTGAATTTTAAGAATGTGCTCGACAGCAGCCGGGTGAAAGTCCCGTTTGGTATCGCCCAGATGGGCAAAAGTTTTCGCAACGAGATCACGCCGCGTAACTTTACCTTCCGCAGCCGCGAGTTCGAGCAGATGGAAATGGAATTCTTTTGCCATCCGAGTCAATCGCAACAATGGTACTCCTATTGGCGCGACCGGCGGATGAAGTGGTATACCGATTTGGGCTTGTCGAGCAACCGCCTGCAACTGCGCGAACATGCCTCAGACGAATTGAGCCATTATTCCTGCGGCACTTCGGACATCGAATATGCGTTTCCATTTTTGGGGCCTGGCGAATATGGCGAACTAGAGGGCGTGGCCCATCGCGGAGATTTCGACTTGCGGAGCCACATGGAAGGCAAGCTCGATCCAAAAACTCGCCCGCTGGAATTGGAGAAAGGTCCCGACGGCAAACCGCGCTACAAAGGAAGCGGCAAAGATTTGACTTACTTCGACGACATGAAAAAAGAGCGTTACACGCCGCACGTGATCGAGCCGGCCGCCGGCGCCGACCGCGCCACGCTGGCCTTTTTGTGCGAAGCCTATCACGAAGATCAAGCGCCTGACGAAAAAGGGGAAATGCAAACTCGCGTGGTGCTCAAGTTGCATCCGCGATTGGCGCCGCTTAAAGCGGCGGTGTTCCCGCTGGTGAAAAAGGACGGCATGCCGGAGCTTGCGCAGCAAATCTATCGGGCGCTGAAGCAGCAAATGAATGTCTATTACGACGAGAAAGGGGCCATTGGCCGCCGCTATCGACGCCAAGACGAGGCCGGCACGCCGTTTTGCATTACGGTCGACGGCCAATCGCTACAGGACAAAACCGTTACGGTGCGCGATCGCGATTCGCTGGAGCAGTCGCGAATTAAAGTGGACGACGTGGTCGACGACATTCGCCGGCGGATCGGCTGATGAATTTTTTGGTGATGAATGATCCCCGCGCTGAGTCAGGTTTGCACGCTGCATGCCGCGTTTGAAAAGGATGTGGAAGATTACGCAGCCGGCCAATGCCATGTAATCGAAGTATGGCTGACGAAGCTGGAAACGTTTTTAGAATCTCATAGCTTGGTCGAAGTACGGCAACTGCTTAAGCAGCATGAGGTGTCAGTACCCGTTGCCAGCTTTCAAGGCGGACTGCTTGTTTCTCAAGGAGACGCACGGCGCGAACATTGGCAGCATTTTGAACAGCGGCTTGAACTGTGCCGATCGCTTGAGATTAAAACTCTGGTGGTCGCCGGCGATGTACACGGCCCGCTTGGCGAGCAAGATTTTCAGCGGTTGCGGATGTCGCTGACTCAGGCGGCCGCAAAGGCTGGCGAATCCGGCGTTCGACTGGCGTTAGAATTTCAGGCTAAAGCCACTTATCCGAATAATCTGCAATCGGCGGCCGCGCTGGTCGAAGAAATCGCCAGTCCGCACTTGGGGTTGTGTCTGGACGCTTTTCATTTTTATATCGGTCTGAGCAAGGAAAGTGATTTGTCGTACTTGAGTGTGGATAATCTATTCCATGTCCAGCTGTGCGATCTGACCGGACTGCCGCGAGAGCTTGCGGCCGACAGTGACCGCATCCTGCCGGGCGACGGCGATTTTTCGCTGGCGGCCATTGTCGATCGGCTGCGCGAAATTCAGTACGCCGGCCCGGTAAGCGTGGAATTGATGAACCCGGCGATCTGGCAAATTCCACCGCGGCAATTCGGCGAAGTTGCCATGACGGCACTCCGCAAAGTGCTTGGATTGGCAAGCATGGACTAAACGAGCCTACGGCAATATTTAATTATTGTTGCCTTGGCGATGGAGTGGACTATCAGTTTTCTTAGCGAAATGGCTGCCGATCGACCAATTTGATCGCGGCGCTGATCCATTTCTGAATCAATCGTTTGCTTGTGAGCGGTTGGCATTAAATGTGCTTCTTCTCAAAGCGCGTCCATGCAAAAATTTATTGAAGGAGTAACAATCATGGCAAAGTACGGCAAAGCGGCTGGCCGGGAAGTCAAAAAAGCATTGCACAAGACCAAACGCGGTCAGCAGCACAGCGGAAAGGGCGGTAAGGGCGGAATCGTGAAAAGCCGCAAGCAAGCCATCGCTATCGGACTATCTAAGGCGCGGAAAAAAGGCGCCAAAGTGCCGAAGAAGAAAAGCTGAAATTGCTGATCGCCGAATTTTCGGCGGGCGCATCTGCCCGAGGTTTTTATACTGAAATTTTCAGGCACATGGGACCTTCATTTCCGCATTTGTTTACAAACGGATTTGCCAGTCGGTCTATGATCTGGTGGACGGTATATGGATCGAACAAGTAGCGACGCTCTTCGCAATGGGTGGTGCCGGATCGAGCCATGTAGAAATAATCGTTCGGCAACAGAATGACCGGCATCCGATCGTGATAGCGCGCGAGTACTTCATTGGCCCAAGTTGGTTAAGCGGAAGTTTGTGCGCGAGCTTGCTCGGGGACGCACAAAGCAGTTCCACGGCGGGCGCTGACTAGCTCCGGGATTGGAATGCCCCAGCTCATGCAACTCTACAAACCACAGCGCTTGCCGACGCTATTTGGCCCCAGGATTGATCGTGAGCCAGCTCCACAACGGCTTAGATACGTTCGTCGCGCGGAACCAAAGTATCTTCAACCGCTTTACTCACTGTCCGATAAGTGTAGAAAATTGCGAGCTGCACCATGAGGTATACAATCCACCCGAGCAATTTGCGCATAAATCACTTCGCGATACCGTTAGAAAATTCGTTTTCCGTAGGACGCCTGCCGCTTCATGGCACACCGAGTTATTATATCTGGATGTACGGTGGCTGTATTTCGAGGTTTTTATTGAAGGAACGAAAGACGTAAGATACAATCCGACAATGCTTTTCGGAGGGTAAGCGAATGGTTAGCGGCCACACTGGAAATCGTGTCGTCGCGTGCCTCTTAAGCCCTTTGTTTTTGCTTATTTGGAACCATGGCCCCGACTTACGATTTGGCACTGCTGGTCAGTGTCGGTCGTGAGTCGGAGCATTTGGTAGTTGCTTCACCGCGCCTGTTCCGCGCGGCCGTGGTCGCATTTGAAATGCAGAGACAACCTTCCTTTCTATCATGATTGATCCTGTCGATATTCTGGGGCCGCAAGGTCGCATTGCGGCGCGGTTGGCAAATTACGAACAGCGCCCTCAACAGATGGAAATGGCCCAGGCGGTAGCGGCGGCAATCGAAGGCCGGCGGCATTTGATTGTGGAAGCAGGCACCGGCGTGGGGAAGAGCTTTGCGTACTTGGTGCCAGCCATTTTGGCGGTCACGGCAGAACCGCCAGTTAACGACGAGAATGACGAAAGCGATGATCGTCCAGCGGCGGCATCCAAAATCGGATCGAAGCCCGGCCTCGACACCTCGCCACGGCGAGTCGCCTCCGGAGGCCAATCCTCTTCCCCCGAAGAAGGCTCCAAATCGCGTTCCATTCGCCGCATTGTCATCAGCACGCACACGATTGCCTTGCAGGAACAGTTGGTGCAGAAGGATATTCCTCTGTTGCAGTCGATCATGCCCAACGAATTCACTGCTGTATTGGTGAAAGGGCGCAGGAATTATCTTAGTCTGCGGCGGCTCAAAGCTGCGCAGGAACGGGCCAAAAATCTGTTCATTGCTAATGAAGAAATCGAGCAGCTCCGCGAACTCGGCCGTTGGGCCAAACAGACCACCGATGGCTCGCTAGCCGATTTGTCGTTTCGGCCCATCACGGGCGTCTGGGATGAAACTGCTAGCGATAGCGGCAACTGCATGGGCCGCAGCTGTCCAACGTATGCAGATTGTTTTTACTACCAAGCGCGGCGACGGGCCAACCGGGCACAAATTCTCGTTGTCAACCATGCTTTGTTTTTCAGCGATCTGGCGCTGCGCCGGGCAGTGGCCAGCATTCTGCCCAGTTACGACGTGGCCATTCTCGACGAAGCGCACACGATCGAAGCTGTAGCCGGCGATCATTTGGGCTTAGGAGTTTCCTCTGGTGCCATCGAATACACCCTAAACAAGTTGTACAACGACCGCACCAACCGTGGCCTGCTGGTCCACTACAAACTTGGCGAGGCTCAGCAAGAAGTGGAGCGATGTCGCGTGCGGGCCGATGATTTCTTCCACGACATCAATCAGTGGCTCGATGACGGAGCTGGCGCCAATGGCCGGGTGAAGAAGCCCGACATTGTACCGAATCTGCTCAGCGCGGCGCTGGAAAAACTTTCTCGGATGGTCCGACGGGATGGTGAAAAATTCAAGGATGACAAGGAACGGTTCGATTTCAACGCGGCGGCCGATCGCTTACGGGCTCTGGCCGGCGAAATCGACATTTGGATTAAGCAGGAACTGCCCGAGGCCGTATTTTGGATCGAGCGAACCAAATCGCGCCGCGGCCATACACGATTCATCTTGTGTGCCGCGCCGATTGATGTGGGTCCGGCATTGCGGGAACAACTGTTTGACATGGTGCCCAGCGTCGTAATGACCAGCGCTACACTGGCAGTGGGAAAAGGGAATGATCAGTCGTCGATGGCCAGTAGTCAGGACTCGGCCGAAAGCGACATAGCCCTAGACTCTGCCGTGGGGCAAACCGCCAGCGCAGCATTCGATTATTTCAAAAGCCGTGTGGGGCTTACGCAGGTCAATTGTCTGCGGCTGGGCAGCCCCTTTGATTATCAAAAACAGGCCGAATTGATTCTTCTCGATGGCATGCCCGAACCCAACAATAAGGACCTTTACGACCAAGCTTGCCAGGAGATGATCCGTCGCTATGTGGCCCGCACCGATGGCCGGGCTTTCGTGCTGTTTACCAGTTACGACATGCTGCGGCGCACTGCTGCGGCCCTCACGCCCTGGCTGGCAGAGCATAATTTGGGATTGTTTTCACAGGCCGATGGTACGCCCCGCAGCCAACTGTTGGAACGATTCAAGCAACATCCGCGGAGCGTGCTGTTTGGCACCGATAGTTTTTGGCA
>Ga0182024_10018658_pt1 | contig 12884 bp, 14 predicted proteins | sample P32metaG_FD_120480 | JGI IMG/M metagenome (GOLD analysis project Ga0182024, IMG submission 120480) | Permafrost microbial communities from Stordalen Mire, Sweden - P3-2 metaG (Illumina Assembly) | ecosystem: Environmental > Terrestrial > Soil > Wetlands > Permafrost | place: Sweden: Stordalen...
CATGCACGATTTCGTTCGTCGCACGAGCTCGAAGTGGGCGAGGATACCGTGTTAGAGGCGAAGTCCTTCATCATTGCCGCCGGGAGCATTACGGCGCCGCCGACGGTCTCGGGCTTGGCGGAGGTTGGATATATCGACAGTGATGCCGCACTGTCGCTCGAACGCCTTCCCGCCTCGTTGATCGTGCTCGGAGGCGGCGACGTTGCCGCTGAACTAGGCCAATTCTTCGCGCGCTTGGATGTTTGCACGACGATGCTGATTCGTGCGTCGCATCTGCTTTCGTCCGAGGATGCCGACGTGGGACAGGCGTTGACCTCGGCGTTCGTTGATGAAGGTATCGCCGTGGAAAGGGGTGCGTCCCTGTTGCGCGTGGAGCGTCAGGGAAATTGCAAGGTCGTGCATTTCGTGAAAAACGGTGAGAAACGTTCGGCGGCCGCGCATGAGATTTTGTATGCCCTCGGACGCATTCCGAATGTCGAGGGCTTGGGGCTGGAGCGCGCGGGCGTCGCGTTTCACGCCGAAACGGGTATCACGGTCGGATCGGATCTTCGCAGCAATGTGCCCACGATTTTCGCCGTCGGCGATGTCGCCGGAGAATTGCAGTTGGTGCATAAGGCGATCTATCAAGGCGAAATCGCCGCACGCAACGCAGTGAGCGGAGGCGCTGAGCGCGCTGATTATTCCTTATGGAAGGCGCATGCGGTGTTCACCGATCCGCAGGTTGCCGTTGTAGGCGAAACCGAGAAATCATTGCGTGCAGGGGGGGTCGCTTTTCGCGCGGCTTCCTATCCGTTCCGTGATCACGGCAAGGCGATCGCCGTCGATAGAACTCAAGGCTTCGTGAAAATATTGGCCGCCCCGGAGGATGGGCGCATCTTGGGAGCCTCGATCGTTGGTCCTGATGCTTCAGATTTGATTCATGAGATGATCGTTGCAATGTCATACGGCGCAACGGTGCGGCAGTTCGTGAAGATTCCGCATTTGCATCCGACCTTGGCGGAGATTTGGACGCGCCCCGCCGGGGAAATCGCGGCGCACTTACAGGGCTCCCAGGATTTCGTTGCCGCCGCACGAAGATCGAGCGAGCCATGAAAACGATAGGCCTGTTCGGCGGCATGTCATGGAGCGCGACGATACCTTACTATACCAGGCTTAATCAGCTTGTAGCGGAACAGGCGGGCGACGACAATTCAGCTCGTGTTTTTCTTTACAGCATTAATTACGCACAACTCAAATCATTGTATCATCACGGTTGGGATCAAATTCCTGATGTTTTTGAGGGAGAATATCGGCGACTCCTCGCCGCTGGGCCGGATTGCATCATTATGGCCTGTAATACCTTACACAAAGCTTTTGATATCATAGCTGACCGCTTGCCTACCGACATTCCATTTTTTCATGCGGTGCATTTGACAGTAGATTATTGCAGGCAAAATAGCATTAAGCGCCCATTATTCGTCGGCACAACTTTTACGATGAACGATGATTACTTTATGCGTCCTCTTAGAGAAGCAGGCATAAATCCAACCGTGCCGACAGAGCTAGAACAAAAAATAATTCAGGAAATTCAAAGCCAGGTTAGTAAAGGTAAAATGCATGACGAACAGAAAACTTCTTTTAGTCAGATCATCGACAAGTATTCGAATGCGGACGGCGTTATTTTAGCCTGTACTGAACTTCCGTTAATCGCGCCTGCACCTCATCCTAATCGTCCAATGATTAATCCTGCCGAGTTACAATGTCAGGCTGCCGTAAAATTTGCTTTAGCGCAAAATTGAACGAGTCGATAGATGTTCGGCGTCACGGATGCGTCGCATTAGCGGCATTCTCCGGTGATGCGTCATAGGGAACGCGGCAATCTGGGCGATCTGCATCGCCGCCCTCGCAGGCATTCTCACACGACTCTTCGGCATCAGCGAGTACGTCTGGGCTATTGCGGGCGCAATTGCGCTTGTTGCCTTCGGCTTGGTTGCCCCAGGAGAAGCCGCGAAGGCCGTGGGGCAAGGCATGGACGTCTACTTGTTTCTCGCCGGAATGATGTTGCTCGCCGAAGTTGCCCGTCGTGAAGGCGTCTTCGAATGGGTCGCGGCTCATGCGGTTTGCGCATCGAGAGGATCGCGACTCCGTCTCTTCAGTCTCGTGTACGGCGTCGGCATCATCGTCACCATCGTGCTCTCAAACGATGCGACTGCCGTGGTGCTCACGCCTGCGGTTGCGGCAGCGGTACGCAAGGCGCGAGTTGAGCCGCTTCCCTATCTTTTCGCTTGCGCGTTCGTCGCGAACGCGGCAAGCTTCGTGTTGCCGATCTCCAATCCGGCGAATCTCGTCGTTTTCGCGAACGCAGTTCCGCCGCTTGGACGTTGGCTGCTTTGGTTCGGACTACCGTCGTTGTTTTCCATCGTCGTCACCTACGTGCTCCTCATGCTGCTGTCGCGGCGCGATTTTCATGGAGACGTTATGGAGACGGTTGAGGTACCGGCGTTACGGTCCGGAGGGCGCACGGCATTGGGTGCAATTGGTACGACGGCCGTTATGCTCCTTGTCGCATCCGCATTCGGCGCTCCATTGGGAGCGATCACGTGCGCGTGCGGCGCCGGGATGTTGCTCATCGTCTCCGTCGGAGATCGTGAGGCATTTGTTTGCGTGGTGCGTTCGGTGTCGTGGACAGTCCTGATTCTGGTTGCGGGCCTGTTCGTTCTCGTGCGCGGTTGGGAAACAACGGGTTTGCTCGTAACCGCAGAGCACGCGGTTGGACGGCTGATCGAACGGCCGCCGGCGCTATCGCTGCTCGGCGCGGCCGGCTTGAGCGCCGCGGGATCGAACCTCGCGAACAATTTACCGATGGGGCTTCTCGCCGGCGCGAGCGTTGCGGCGCTTCATGGGCACGATGCTTTGCGCGCTGCAGTCGCGATCGGCATTGATCTCGGGCCGAACCTTTCGGTAACCGGCTCCTTAGCAACGATCCTTTGGCTCATCGAGCTGCGGCGGGAGAAGATCGATGTTTCCGCTTGGAGATTTTTGCGTGTCGGGATACTGGTGATGCCGCCCGCATTGATCCTCGCCGTCGAAAGCATCTTGCTGACGATTCGTTGACCGGGCCGGGAGCGTCCGGAGGGCGCACTGAAAATCAAGGTTTTTTGGTTGCCGGGCCGACTTCGGAGGTCGGCTTGAGCGGAGAGCGGGACCTTCGAGCCGCAGGCGTGGGCGGCTGTAGGAAAACGCCGCATGGTTTTACGTGATCCGCAAAACACATTAGAACGAGGCTGATAGGCAAACGCCGCGAGTCTTGAAACTGCTCGTAATAATTATCGACGAGGTCGACGTAGAATTGAACGGGCTTGCTGAATCGCGGGCATTTTTTTATTTTGTCTTTATCGTCCAGCGTTCCTAACGTCCATCCTGTGACGATTCCGCTTTCCGCGCTCGTCACGGCAGCGGTTCTTGCTTCGTCGCTTAAGGATTGCCAAAACTCGTAATCAAACGATGAAGCCGACGCGAAGGCGGTTGCGCCTAATAGCAACGCTACGGCAACGAGAATGCTAACACGCTTTTTCACGCCGCCGCTCGCGCTTTAGCCGTAAGCCGATCCGTTCCCGTATCGGTCGGTAGATATTTCATCGGCGGTTCTTTCACCGACGTTTATCGGATTACCCCTCTAACGGGGCGACGTTCGCGAAGCAAAAGTGCAAGCAAAAACGCCGTCGTCGCGCAAACGAGCACTATTGGAAGATGCGGAATTTGAAACGGCGTCTCTAAGATGAAGCTTGTCATCGGCAAAAAAATAAGGAAGGTCGTAAGTTTCGGGCGATCCCATATCAGGTACGGCAGCGCCCAGCAGACATACCATGAATGAGCAAGGGAACCGCCGAATGCCGGTAACGCGTAGGCGCCGAAGAGGCGGATGTTTCGGCTAATGAAAGCGAGAGCGAGCAGCACGATTGCGACGACGGCGATAAAACTCTGCTCGATGTGCAGCGTATTCACTTGCGAGTAACTTCTTAGCGAATCGATGTATGCACGTCCGCCCCATAGGAGCGATGCGACTATTGAAAGGATCAACGTCGCCGCCGTCCATCCCAACCGCCTACGACCGGATAAACTTAAGAAAGATAATGTCCCGATCAGGATAAACGGCAGCTTGATCAGGCTCGCCGCTATGGATAAAAGAAGCGCCAACGGCGGGCGGCGCCGCGCGATGAGAGCTGCCGCCATAATGAGTGCGGCGGGAATGATATCATTATGGGCATCGCCGACGTACTCTCCCCATAAGGTCGGATTGAGCGCTGCGAGCGCGAGGGTAGGGAAAGTCACGCCTAGTCGATAGAGGATAAGGAAAGAAACGATAAGCCATGCAGCATTGGAGAGACGTAGGAGTTCGATGCGCGATGCGATGGAGCCGCCGTTTTTGAGGAGAATGTGGAGATAGCTTAAATACAACGGACCATAAAGGGACGGCATGACGCGTTGTTCGCATGCTGCCTGCAGATCCGGACACGGTACGGAGAGCGAATGCGTTGCATAGGCGTGAAGGCCGAGTTCTCCGTATGCCGCGTAGAGATAGGGATCGTCGGCGGCAAGCGCCGGGGCCAGTAAAGCTTCGATTGCGATAATGCCGCAAGCGCTTACGATAATGACGGTATCGACAGGTTTTATGCCGCGAGCGACTAGGGAGCGATGCAACATATAGAGCGCGATGCTGCTTGCGATCGCCACGAACGCAAGCGTTATGGAGATGCGCTCTCGGTACGGTTCGGACCAAAGAACGGGGGAATCGGCAGCGGCGAGGATAGCCGGCAACGGATGCGATTGCGGAATTCCTGGATCATGCGCAGCCTGATCGAGCAGCGCTAAGCGCAATGTGAAGAGAAGTACGAGGCTTGCAACGCACAGAACGAGCGTGCCGATGCTGTCATAAATACGAGAGCAAGCCGGTCTATCGTATGGGGTCCGCACGCCGTGCCGTTGCTCAAAAATCCGCTCGCAGGCTAGCCCTAGAAAGACTAGGATGTAGTACATGTACATATCAATATGCCTTTCGTCGCGAACGGCGGGAACTCAGATGACGCTCGTAATGTCTACGAACTTCGCACGATTACGGACGACTCATGTTGTTTTGCATCAATTTTTTGCGACGCAAGGCTTTGGACAGCACGATTTTGCGCCCAATTGTCTTCGCGTATGGGGCAAGGAGCGCTTCAGATGATTCTCGATGAATCAGGTGAATAAGGAGGCTCTCATGCCTGATGAACAAGCGCAAGCGCAAGTTTGGGATACTAAAGCATACGCCCGTAACGCGCAATTCGTCAGTGAACTCGGGCAAAATGTCGTCGAACTGTTGTGCCCGCATGAGGGCGAACGTATTCTCGATCTGGGATGCGGCGACGGAACGCTTGCGTCGGTTCTCGCACAAGCCGGGGCATGCGTCGTCGGTATCGATAGCTCCCCGGAGTTCGTTTCCTCCGCACGTGCGCGGGGAGTGGACGCGCATGTCATGGATGCGGGCCGCCTCGCCTTCGCAGCGGAATTCGATGCCGTGTTTAGCAATGCGGCGCTGCATTGGATGCGCGATGCCGACGCGGTTATCGCCGCGGTGCGGCGTGCGCTCAAGCCGGGAGGGAGGTTTGTCGCTGAGTTCGGGGGGCATGGAAACGTCGCTGCGATTCAAACAGCGTTGATCGCTGTGCTCAAGAATAGAGGAATCAACGGGGCGGCGCGCTCGCCCTGGTACTTTCCGACGGCAGAAGGATATAGCATCAAGCTGGAGGCGCGCGGTTTTTGCCGACCGATATGCGCGGTTGGCTGGAAACCTTTGCCGATGCGTTTTTCGTAGGAATTGATGAGGCGGAGCGTTCGGCTATGCTCGACGAGGTTGCGGATTTGCTTGCGCCGAGTCTTCGCGATGAAGGCGGTCGCTGGACAGCCGATTACGTGCGCTTGCGATTTGCCGCGAAAAAATTGTAAGGAGGCTCAGCGGCTATAAGCGCGAAGGAACAGCTTGATTTTTGCGAAGGGCGATGGACGCGTGACTCATGCTAGTTAAAGATCCCCAAGCGCCGGTAAGTACCGGATCGGCGACTGTCGCAGTTTTCCAGAACCACGAAGACGTCGCAGCGGCCGTGAAGCAATTAGCCGATAACAAATTCGACATCACCAAAATAACTGTTATTGGGCGAGGCTTCCATACTGAGGACCACGTTGCCGGCTTCTACAATTCGGGCGACCGCGTCAAGTTTTGGGGCAAATGGGGCGCCTTTTGGGGAGGTCTGTGGGGATTACTCTTCGGCGGCTTGTACTTGACCATCCCTGTGTTGGGCCCCGTGGTCGTGGTCGGGCACCTCACCGTAATGTTGGCGGCTGCGTTTGAGAGTGCGATCCTCGTTGGAGGTTTAAGTGCGCTGGGCGCCGCGTTCTACGGCATCGGGATCCCTAAAGATAGCGTGTTACGCTACGAAACGGCGGTCAAAGCTGATGGATTCTTGCTCATGCTGTATGGTACCCCGAACGAAGCGGAACGTGCTCGTGCGCTCTTGAAGGATATGCATCCGACGCAGCTTGACGTTCACGAAAATCTGACCGTGCCGAAGTGAGACCCGTTCACCAGCCCAAGCTCGGTGCGAGGATGACGGTCGTGCGTCCGCCGGAGTTCCGCTGGGCGTACGCATAGTACATATCGATCTCATCGGCGGCGAATACCGGCCCCTGATTGCGACCAAGAATAACGACGCGCATGCCGGTCGTTAATCGCGAGCCGGTCGGATTGATGATCGTTCCTCTGCGGAGCCGCACCGTATCGAGAAAATCACGATCGTCACGGACGATGAGGGAATAGGCGTCGCGTATGGAGGCGATGCGTCCGTGGATTTGTTCCTTGCCGGTCGCATAGCTGGGTACGGTCCCGGACGCCGTCTCTTGGGCGTCTGACGGTGCGGCGCAGACGGGCGCGTAACAAAGCGACATCCCGATGGTGATGAGAGCCAAGGCTCGCGAAGCGTTAAAATGGTTCATCGTGCTTTTCTATTCATCTCGCCCGTCCTCGTCGCCCTCCTTAGGAAATCATGCGACCTTCAGGCGGCGCGGCTTGGGCGGAATGGATGAGAACGCCATCGGTCGGTCCCAATGATCGTGAGCGCGCCAGCGGAGCTGTTCTGGGGTCGGCGGGGCCGGTTCGCGCAGACGCAGCGCTTCGCGATACGCGTCGCAATATCGGTCAGTCATTTTTTCTAGAGAAAAATGTCGCTCAACGTGGGCGCGGCATGCATGGGGATCGAGGCGTTCAAGGAGCGGAACTTTGGCAACCGCATCCTCCGCGCTATCGCATAAGAGCCCGGTGACGCCGTCGACGACGATCTCAGGGATCGAACCCATGCGTGCGCCGAGGACCGGCGTGCCGCATGCCATCGCCTCGATGAGCGTGAGGCCGAAACGCTCCGGGCGCGTCGTCATATGCACCAACGCTAGCGCTCCTCCCAATAATTCATCGCGTTGTTTGCCTTTGACGTGGCCGAAGAATTGTACGGCGTCGCCGTCGATGTGCGGCTCGACGAATTCCTTGAAGTATGCCGTGTCGTCATGGATGCCTGCGATCTTCAAGCGGATACCGGCCGCTTTGGCGATCGCAACGGCAAGATGCGTTCCCTTCTCCGGATGAAATCGGGCTAGATATAAAAGATAGTCGCCGTGACGATTGACGAAGGTGAACTCGCTGGGGTCGATGCCGTTGTACGTCGTCGCGAGATATCCCAGTCCGGGGTCACGATCGGCGTCGCTGATCGAGCAATAGAAGCTGCGGGCGGCCCCTGCGTAATACGCGGCTAAGATGCTCGGATCCCCGAAACCATGTATCGTGGTGAGCATCGGAGGGGCGTGCGTTGCGAGCCCGTACGTCAGCGGCTTCCAATCGAGGTTGTTATGGATGAGGTCAAACTCGCCGGCTCGCTCGAATAACGATGAGATATGCAAAGCCGTGCATACATCGGAGTTAAGCGTCGGATCATCGACCAAGTTCGTCGGAACGACCGAATGCAGGCATCCTGACGTTTGGGAGTCGCTTGTCGCGAAGAGCGTGACGTTAAGCCCGCGGCGTTGCATGCCTTCGGCGATATTGGAGGCGACTTGTTCCCAGGGCCCATAGCCGATCGGCGGCGTTCGATGGGTGATGGGAGCGAGCACGGCTAAGCGCAATCCCGCGAGGTCGCTGTTTGCCTTGAGCTTGCCGCCGAAGGCGTTTTCATATGTTCCCATGGCGCAATGGTATGGGAATAAACAGGGGTAATGCAGTGGTCGAAGTTCCTAAAATCCGGCCCTTATGGCCCATTTTGTAGAGCTTCGCCGCCATGCCCGTCTTTTCCATGCCGAGAATGCAACACTTTCGGCGGGAAAGCACGTATTCGCGCACTTGTGAGCGTCGGCGAGCGGCGGGGCGGCACGCGCTTGCCCACGCTCTTGGGCCATGCCTCGCCGATTTTCAGCGAGGCCCAGGCCTCCCAGGCCTTGCGGGCATTCCTTTCAACTCCTTACAGGCGGCCCTTCCGCGTGGGGTATCGCGGCGCCGGCTGTGACGCTACGATCCTTCCGAAGGAGCTTGATAATGAGCGTCGTGCATCGTATTGCCTTGGGAAGCGCCGTTTTTGCGGGGGCTTGTATCGTTACCGCTTGCGGAGGAGGTAATGGAAATCGGGTCATGCCTTCTGCGCAGCCGCTAAGCGTCGCGTTTCGGACTCCTCCCGGAGCGCTTGAATTGATTGCCGTTGGGGATAGCCTCACCGTCGGAATAGGCTCGACTGGTTGCACGCTGACTGCGTGCCCAAGCCCGACTGAGTGGCTATCGAGTTCACCCGCGAGTGTTCTCGATAATGGATACGCACAGACCTTCGCCGTGCAACTTGCAACGCAACGTGCGCCGGCGCCGTTGCAGTTGGATATCCTGGCACAGAGCGGAGAACTTGCTCAACAGCTGCCGGGGCTCCTGACGAATCCTCCGAACCAATCGTCGTTCCAGCACCTTGCCGCAGCCGCACATGCCCGAGGCGCGAATGTTCTTGTCCTTGTAAACCTCGGGAGTAACGAAATTCTCAGCTCATTCTCCGGGACGCCCGGAGCCATAGGGCAAGCGTTCGTCGGCGCCGGCGGCGATGTTCGTCAAGGGCTCCTCTACCAAGCCTATCTGGCGGGGTTGCACGCCGTCTCAAGCGCAAGCGGCTCCTCGGACGAAGTCATAGCGATAGGCATAGCGGATGTTAGCAGAGTCCCTGCTTTAGCCGGCGCGACGTCGGCAATTCGAGCGTGGGTACGAGAAGAATCACTCCTCGCCGACGCCGCCGTCAAGGACGCGCTTGCGGATTCGAAGCTGCCCCATAGCGCGTTCCTCGATCTCTATGGGTATCTCTCGGTGAACCCGCAATATTACGGGAGCGCGTACTTCTCATCGGATATGGTACATCCCAACGATCAGGGATACGCGATTTTCAAACAACAAGTCTCCTCACTCTATTCCGCATCGCAGGGCGGGGCGACCAGCGCGGCCCCTCTATCAATCTACACGGGACCGCAAGGATGGACGGTCATTGCGCCCGGCTCCACTGTTGAAGTGCCGGCTCCCATGGTCACGAACCCGAGCGGCTTTTGGGCGTCTCCGACGTCCGAACTCGCAGGCGCCTGGATCGCCGACGCCGCTGATGCCGGCTCTGCAGAGCGTCCGGTCGGCATGTATCGCTATTTCTACAGGTTCGATCTGCCGTCAAACGCCGGGGCAGGCAAGGCTACCGGGAATTTCAAGGTGTACGCCGATAATTGCCTGCGCGCGGTAATCCTCGATGGGGTCGCAGTGAATCCCCATGGCGACAATGGGTTCCGGGCGTGCGTGCGCGCCAATACTGCCGCCGCCGGCGACTTTGAGGGTTCGCCCGTCCCCGTCACCGTGTCGGCATCGCTACAACGTACGCAGAACGTGCTGGAGGTTGATGTCTATAACAACAGTCTCTGGTTTGGGAACGTGGGTTCGCCAACCGGCTTGGATCTCTCAGGAAGCATCAATCCGGCCCAGTGAGATGAGCCCGTAACTGCAAGGTTTGTCGGGGCCTGGACACATGAGGAAGACATCAGGCCGACATAGCTCAGTTGGTAGAGCAGCTGATTCGTAATCTCAGCTAAGTACGTCGACGCGCATCCGCAAGCTTTGGTTTGTGCGGGGAATCGTGCGGTGAGAGGGCTTGTCGGGAGCTGTCGGGACTTGTTCCGTTAGCAACATGTTAGCAAGTTTTTCGTGAGAAGGTCGCGAGCGCGGAGCCGACGGACCTATCCGTATGCCGCCCGTTAAACCGAAAAAAGAGGTCTTTGATCTGCGCGTCACGCTGCTCGGCGTTGAGCCGTCGGTGCGGCGGCTGATCGCCGTTCCGAGCGAAATCCCGCTTTTGCCGCTGCATCTCACTATCCAAGGGGCGATGGGATGGCGGAATTGTCATTTGCATGCTTTCGAGATTGCCGGAAAGCGTTTTGAAGGCGGCGTCGGATCGCGAACGGCGCTGAATCGTAAGGTCGGCGTCGGCGATACGTTTTTGTATATTTACGATTTCGGCGATTATTGGGAGCACGATGTTCATGTCGAGCACGCGTATGAGGTGAAGAGCAGAAGGCATTACCCGAAGTGCCTTGACGGCGCGTATGCTTGTCCGCCAGAAGATGTCGGCGGCGTGCCTGGATATGCGCGGTTTCTCGAAATACTTGGAGACGAGAAGCATCCTGAGTACGAGGAGACGATCACCTGGGCTCGCGGGTTTTGGGAAGTTGCACGCTTCGCAACAGAGATAAAGCCGGAGCGATTCGATGCGCAGATTGCGACATGGAAAATCCAAGCGATGCTTATGTACTAAAGGATGGAGGAGTGATGCGGCATCGTTTGAGGAAATCTAGCAATTTATGCGTTGTGAAGCGGCTAAAATGTCCGTTCATCAAATGGGATACCTCCGGCTGAGCGATTCCTAAAATCTCTGAAATTTCGGGTTGTTCGAGTTTTCTTTTTTCCAGAATTTTGAAGACAAAAAAGCCGATTTTTGAACGAGTGAAAAGCTCGTCGGCGTCTTCTAAGCCTAAATCAGCGAAAACGTTGCCCGAGCTTTCTTCATGTACGATCTTGTATTTACGGGTGCTCATTTCGCTAACTCCTGAAGCGGTGGTTTTTCACCGAACCTGCGCCTCTCCGCAAATCTCCGCTAGAATTCTCTGATAGGGTTCGAAATCGAAAAACACGGCAGCGGTGCCGGCGGCGCGTATCGTTGCTGGATCGGCGCACTGCCATGCCAACGAATGTCCGGCGCGGTGCGCGATTTCCGCCGTGACGATCTGAAGCGTCCGTGTATTGCCTTCGCGAAAGGGATGCAAAACGTGCAATTCGCCCATGACGTGGGAAAGGCGTTCGATGAAAACGCCGCGTTCAAGGCCGCATAATTCGTTCGCCGCCTTGAGATCGCGGAAAATTTTCTCGGCGTTTTCCTCAAGGAAGAGAAAGTCCGCATACGGCGGTTCGCCTTCCTTGAAAATGTTGACGGTACGGAAATTCCCCGCCCAAGGATATACCCAGGAACTGCACCATGACGACATCGGCCTCGAACTCCGCGAGGAGTGCGGGGTCTTGGGTGTCGAGCGCGTTTTTTAGAACGTTCGTCCCTGGATAGACGTACGGATCACGGGTCACCGGCAAGTGTTCGTTATGCGCCGATCGGGGTGCGAATGTGGGCTTTGTAGTGCTCCGTAATCAGCCTGGTCGCTTCGTCGGCGTTGATCTCGCCGCGTGCCATCCGATCGCGAATAGAAAGACCGAACTTTGTCGGGGCCAAGCCCTGGGCCTTGAGGGCGACGATCGCTGCTTCGAAGGCATCTTGCTCGCTCATGCGAGGTTCTTGATTTAGCGACACGTCGGGTATCCTCCTCAAATTTCTTCCTACATAATTTCGGCAGTCCGTGGGGGAGTCCCCACCCCTGGGTAGGGGATCTTTGCATCGAGGAACATCGTTTGCTTTGTCTAGCAAAACAAGTGAGGTGCTTTCGCGCCGCTCATGCCGCGCGATTCGAGTTCTCGAAGTTGTGCGGGCAGCTTCATGCGCGGCGTGAAGCTTTCGGAAGGTCGAGAGCGAGGCGTTGATTTAGCGTGTCGTATTCGCGCTTGCGGATTAGGCCGAGCTTGTAGCCGTCTTGAACGGCTCCCGCGAGAATGGCCGGGCCGATATTTATTTCCGCAGCATCGAGGATGGATCGAAACGGCGAGGTGATGGAGATGCCTTCATGCTCGGTAATTTCCGCAGGCGTAAATTCCGCGTGATGAAGAACTAGCCAGGCGGGAGCTTTGCGCCGAATTCGCTCGACGACTATCGCTCGAAACAAGAGGCTGCGACTTTAGAAGACTTGCTGTTTAGCGAAGAAGGAGCGTCCTGGGCTCCCGACGCGTTCAGCAAGCAATTCGCCGGCATCATGCGGCGAGTCGGCATCACGGGCTTCCGTTTGCACGACGCGCGGCACGCCTTCGCCTCGCTCACGTTGGGGAGCGGGACCTCGGTCAAGGAGGTTTCGGCGCTCCTGGGACACGCCTCGCCGACCCTCACGCTCTCGACCTATGCCCGCGTACTCGCGGGGGTAGGAAGGGAAGCGGTCAACGGCCTGGCAAAGGCACTCCTCACAGGGTCGTAGCCGCCCGTTAGCAAATGTTAGCAAACTGCCTCGGTCGAGTGGAAGAAAAAAAGCACTACGATTAAGGCGGATGCGGTGAAAACCGCATGAACACAGGGCTTGCGGTGCGCGAACTCACAAGGAAGGCATCAGGCCGACGTAGCTCAGTTGGTAGAGCAGCTGATTCGTAATCAGCAGGTCAGCGGTTCAAATCCGCTCGTCGGCTC